>ENA-OPZN01000254-OPZN01000254.1-human-gut-metagenome-genome-assembly--contig:-NODE-254-length-19606-cov-2.214487_pt1 | contig 19606 bp, 28 predicted proteins | sample MGYA00242483_ERZ504503 | MGnify/ENA primary metagenome ERZ504503 (study PRJEB26092, sample SAMD00036285) | human gut metagenome | host: Homo sapiens | study: EMG produced TPA metagenomics assembly of... | reverse complement strand
GGTAATGTTTTACCTTTTTAGACGGCAAGCGTTTAAAAGTATGGCAAGCTGAAGCGCTGACAATGGATGATATGAAACAGCATAATTTATCGGCCGGTCAAAAGCCGGTACTATTTTGGCAGTGAACGAACAAGATTTTGTAGTAGCTGCCGGTGAGGGAGCAGTGAGAGTGTTGGGAGTTCAGCCGGATAATAAGAAACGCATGTCGGCTGGCGATTTTGTCGTGGTCACCAAGTAAAGGCAGGACTCATTTTCAATGCGTAATCAAGAACAGCAGGATCGACCCCGTTTTGGGGCGTTATCCTTTATATTTTAAATTAACCTTCGCCGTGTTTGCCGGCATTACCCTTGTTTGGGCGGCCTTGGCATATTTGCTGTGGCCCGGCTTACATCGCTTAGGTTTACCTATTGCCTATGGGGTGGAAACACTCCTTGCCATATTCCCGCTATTATGTTGGATAATGTGGGGCAGTATGCTTTTAGCTTCAACGAATCACTGGCGGATTCATCCTATATGGCTCCGCATCAGCAATCGCTGGCTCTATGCATTTTTCCCTTTGGTCCTCCTGGCCGGTAAAGTGGTGGGAGCCTCCAAGGATAAGGTGAGCCAGTCTTTGATTGATTTGATTAATCATTTGGTTGAGTTAAATTTGTACAAAGTACCGGCGGATCGCTTGCTTTTGTTAACACCTCATTGTTTGCAAAAAAGCGACTGTGTTCATAAAGTAACGACTGATGTACATAACTGTAAGCGTTGCGGTCGGTGTCAGGTCGGCACCTTACTGGATATTGCCGATACTTACGGTTGTAAGTTCGTGGTTGTAACCGGTGGTACCTTGGCGCGTTTGATGATTAAAAATATTCGGCCGAAAGCTATTGTTGCCATCGCCTGTGAACGGGATTTGGTAAGTGGCATGAATGATGTATTTCCGATTCCCGTAGTAGGCGTTCTGAATGAACGACCTTGCGGACCTTGCTGTAATACGCGGGTTGATACGGATCGAATTAAAGAAGTGGTGGAGAAATTAATCAATGGATAAAGGAACAGCACAAGTTAATATACGCCGTTTGGCGGTGCAAGCTTTATTGCAGATTAATCGCGACGGCGCCTATGCTAATATCGTACTTCAGCAGATGCTGGGCGATAATAAATTAAGTGATGTAGACCGTCGTTTTTTTCACGGAACTCGTCTACGGCGTCGTACGACGTCGCAATTATTTAGATGCCATTATTATGGCACTCGCTAAACGTCCGTTACGCAAATTATCCTCGATTGTAGTGGAAATTTTGCGCTTAGGGCTCTATCAGCTTATTTACATGGATAAAGTACCAGACAGTGCCGCCGTCAATGAAAGTGTTAAAATGGCCAAAAATGGCTCGCGGCCTCGATGGTTTTGTGAACGGCGTGCTTCGTAATTTCATTCGCAATCGCGATAGCTACAGCATTGACGAACTTGCCAAAATGATATAGAGCGCATGGCTTTCATTTACAATCAGCCAACCTGGTTATTGGAACATTGGCTCAAGACGTATGGCGAAGAAGAAACTATAGGGCTTTGTACTTGGTTTAACGAACGACCGAAGTTGACGGCCCGCATCAATACTTTGAAAGGCTCTGTGGCTGACGGTATGGCGGCTTTTGAAAAAGCCGGTTGGCAGGCAGAACCTACCGGAAAATTGCCGGAAGCGGTCCATATTACACGTCATACCGGTTCACTGGAAAGTGCGCCCCTTGTAAAAGACGGCTTAATTACGTTTACCGATGAAGCGTCTATGGCGGTAGCTTATGTGGTAGATCCGCAGCCGGGTGAAAAAGTTCTCGATTGTTGTGCGGCACCGGGCGGTAAAACCATGCATTTAGCGGCGCGTATGGCCAATCAAGGTCATATTACGGCGGATGATATTCATGAGCATAAATTAGGGCTTATGGAGACTAATGCGAAACGGTTAGGAGTAACAATTGCTGATTTTAACTTGCAAGATGCTACCCAAATGCCGGAAACGTGGTACAATCAGTTTGACAGGGTACTGGTAGATGCACCCTGCTCGGGACTTGGTATTTTGCAACGTAAACTTGACATGCGTTGGCACAAAACACCGGAGTCCTTGACGGAACTTCCTAAATTGCAAAAGCAGATTATTGCCGAGGCGCCAAAACGGTAAAACCGGGCGGTGTCCTCGTGTATTCTACTTGTACGATTAACAAGGGGGAAAACGAAGCGGTAGTGGAGAATTTCCTGAAAACGCATACTGATTTTACGTTAGAAGATGCGTCTTCGTTCTTGCCTTTTGAGGCTGAGGGACCGATGGTTACCTTGTGGCCGCATCGTGATGAAATGGACGGATTCTTTATTGCACGACTTCGTAAAGTCTTTAATTAAAAATTTTACGTGAAATTTATAGTTTTTTAAAAGGAATTTTAGTGGCTAAAATAGCCAATATATATTAGATACGGATATTTTGATTTGTATCTGAATACCGCTATTGACTTCTATCCATCCTGTAAATTATTAACATATGATTTTCAAAGTATTTGATTATGATTTTCATAGAATAAGGATATAACTATGATAGAACTATTGGGTAAGAACCTAACCGAATTGCAGGCTGTTATAACAGAGGCAAAATTTCCTCGTTTCAGAGCCAAGCAAATAATGGATTACATATATAAACGCTACGTATTCGACTTTGCGGACATGCAACAATTGCCGGGCGAGTTACGAGCGTGGCTTAGTGAGAATTGTGCTATCTCCGTGCCGAAAATCGTAACGGAGAAGACAACACCTGACGGCCAAACTAAGAAGCTCTTGCTTGAACTGGCAGACGGTAATCGTGTGGAAACGGTATTGATGAAACAGCAGTACGGTAATTCCGTGTGTGTATCTTCACAAGTGGGTTGCGCCATGGGTTGCGTTTTCTGTGCGTCTACTACCGACGGTTTGTATCGCAATTTGGAAACTCACGAAATTGTGGCGCAAGTCTTATTGTTTGGTGCCCTTTTAAAAGAACGGATTCATTCCATCGTTGTGATGGGCGCCGGTAAACCGCTTCAATATTATACGAATACAATCAATGCACTTCGCCTTTTGCATGAAAAAGAAGCGTTTGATATCGGCTATCGTCGCATGACATTATCGACATGCGGCGTAGTAGAAAATATTTATCTCTTAGCCGATGAAGGTATTCCGATTACATTGGCATTGAGCCTTCACGCCCCGAATGATAAGATTCGACGTGAAATCATGCCGATTGGCGCACACTATAATTTAGCAGATGTGTTGGCGGCGGTTAAGACGTATTATGAAAAAACGGATCGCCGTGTAACCTTTGAATATATTTTAATTGACGGCATTAACTCATCTATTGAGAATGCTCACGAATTGGGAGCTTTGGTAAAATCCTTCCCAAATTGTAATGTCAATTTAATTCCGGTTAACGGAAATGAACATATTAAATTGTTTAAACCTTCGCGCCGTCAAACGGAAGCTTTTAGAAATATTGTGGCTTCCTACGGAGTATCCGTAACGGTTCGCAAAGAAATGGGCGATGCTATTCAAGCTGCTTGCGGTCAGTTGAAAATTCAACAGGCCAACAAAGAAAGCGAGTAATCTGCATCACAGGTAAAGGAGGCCCTATGAAGAGTATAGGCATGAGTAAAATCGGTTTGGTGCGTCAACGCAACGAAGACCGCTTTTACATTGGAGAATCCTTTTGTATTGTCACTGACGGTATGGGTGGCTACAAAGGCGGTGAAATTGCCAGCACTATGGTAGTTGACACACTGGCTTGCGATATACAGAATTGGCAGGAAGTTTCGGTTGAGACATTGCGTCAGTCCGTAGCTAAAGCCAATACAGCTGTATATGAAAGAATTAAAGCAACACCGTCCTTGGAGGGCATGGGCACAACTGCGTTGTTGCTTATGTTAAGGATAGCGATTTATATTGGGCCAATGTAGGGGATAGCCGTCTATATGTATTTCATGAGGACCGACTTATTCAAATCAGTACAGATCACTCCATGGTTCAGGCACTCTATGAAGCAGGTGAATTAAAGGCAGATGATATGTTGCAACATCCGCAACGCAATGTGCTGACCCGGGCGGTTGGTGTGTCGCCTGTTGTAGAAATTGACGCAGGCGTACAAAAAGTAGCGCCCGGCGATAGAATACTTTTATGCTCTGACGGTCTCACCGGTTATATTGAACAAGCCGTAATTGAAGCGGCCTTTCGGAATGAACCGAAAGATGAACGCTTGATTGAAGATTTAATGGACTTGGTATATGATCAAGGGGCTCGCGATAATGTAACCATAGTTATTGGTACTATAGGCTAAGAACGAGGTGAGAACATGAAAGAGAAGGCAACTAAATTACAAGGTTTAATCCTTGATAATCGCTATAAAATAATATCTAAAATCGGCGTTGGCGGCATGGCTGATGTTTTCAAAGGCGAAGACACGCTATTAGGCCGTCCCGTGGCTGTAAAAATATTACATTCAAACTTTGCCGGCGATGATGATTTCGTAGCCCGTTTTAAGCGCGAAGCACAAGCAGCCGGTAAATTAAGTCATCCCAATATCGTAAGCATGTATGATGTTGGTTTTGACCAAGGCTATCACTATATAGTGATGGAATACATTGAAGGGGAAACCTTAAAAGAATATATTACCCGTCATGAACGCATATCTATTGATAATGCGGTAAAATTTACCATTGCTATCGCCGAAGGACTCGAACACGCTCATGCTATGGGGATTGTGCATTGTGATATAAAACCTCATAATGTGCTGATTACTAAGCAGGGGCGCATTAAGGTAACCGACTTCGGCATTGCTCGCGCCATGAATGCCGGTACTACCATGATGTATACGAACTCTATTATGGGGTCTGCTCATTATTTATCGCCGGAACAAGCCAGCGGTAAACCGGTTAACGGCAGTACTGATATTTATTCTTTGGGCGCTGTGCTTTATGAAATGTTAACCGGCCGCGTTCCTTATGAAGGGGAAACGCCAATCAGCGTGGCTTTGAAGCATGTACGGGAACGTTTAATCCCGCCGACTCGTTATAATCCGAGTATTCCGACTTTATTGGAAGCGGCGGTCATTAAGGCTTTAGCGAAACGACCGGAAGACCGGTTTAGCAATATTACGGAAATGATAGCCGCGTTACGTATGTCGCAAGGCTTTGTGAACAGTAACAGCGGCCGACGGGCGCCTCATGATTTTGGCACTCAGGTGTTGACACCGGTACCGGAAACATCCTATGGTGAAACCGATGATGACGATGAAGTTTATTATGGCGGTGAACCGACGCAAGAAGGTTGGATGGCTAAACTGAGCCGCTTGCCGCAGAAATATATTTTATTGGGTGCGTTTATCGTTTTCTTATTAGCCTTCGTGTGGGCCTTCTTAAGCTTCGGTAACTTCTGGAGCAATGCCACTGTAGATGTGCCGAATGTGGTAGGCAAACAAGTAACGGTAGCTAAACATATTCTGGAAGATAATCATTTGCGTGTTTCGGTAAGTGAAGTATCTAATCCGGATGTACCGGCAGGTCAGGTTATTTCACAGAGTCCGGAAGCGAATGAACAGGTTAAGGAACAACGTACGGTTCATCTCGTTGTAAGTAAGGGCGTCGGCGATATTACGATGCCTGATATTACGGGTATGACAATCGATCAGGCTCGTTCGCGACTCAAGAACTTAGGCCTCGTGATCGGTAAGATTTCCGCAGGTACTGATGACAGTAAAGAAGATGGTGTTATTTTGATGCAATCACCTCCGGGAGATTCCAAAGTAACTAAAGGCGCTACCGTAGACGTAACGGTAAACCGTGTGAAGAGTAAGAAAGTAGAATTACCTAATTTAGTAGGTATGACAGTTAAAGATGCCAAAGACGCATTAGCTTCCTTAGCCTTAATGCAACAATTAGCGGTGCCGGTGATGACACCGCGGTAATTACGCAGCAAAGTCCGGAAGCGGGAAGCTCGCTGGATGCCAATACATCCGTTGCGTTGACGGCGGAAGCTAAAAAAGCGGCACCGGCTGCTAATACTTCAAACAGTAATGTCACGAAAGGTACGGTAGATATTACGGTACCGTCCGGTAAAGCTAATCAAGCCGTTCGCATTGTGGTTAGTGATGACAGTGGTTCCCGTACCGTATTTGACGGCAATGCACAACCGGGCGAACGCATTGTTAAAGATGTATCCGGCACGGGCCGCGTACAGATTCAAGTATATTTGAACGGTGCTTTAGTACAAGATCAAACATTATAGGAGGACTATGAATACAGGCATTGTAATAAAAAATATGAATGGTTATTTTTACGTGCAAGATGAGCATGGCGAGGTTCACGAATGTAAAGTGCGCGGCCGTCTGAAACAGGGCCGCTACTCCCTCTTGGTAGGGGATCGTGTCAGTTTTGACCCGGCCGGTACGATTGAAGCCATTGTACCGCGCCACAATCAACTGAAGCGGCCTCATGTAGCTAATCTTGATCAGGTTATTTTGGTAGTAGCGGCTCATGAGCCGGATATTAACGAATTATTGCTTAATAAATTAATCATTATGATTGAACATGCCGATATTCCTTTAGTACTTTGTATTAATAAATGTGATCTTCGTGATGAAAATACCTTAGCACTGGCCGAGTTATATCGCCGCATCGGGTATACGGTGATTGAAACCTCTACCCGAACCGGTGAAGGCCTTGATACTTTGCGAGAACAACTTCATCACAAAGTAAGTGCTTTTGCCGGACCATCCGGTGTAGGTAAAAGCAGTCTCTTAAATGCTATTGAACCGTCGTTTGCTTTTCAAACCGGTGAAGTAAGTGATAAAATAAAGAGAGGTCGTCATACAACTCGTCACGCATCGCTGTACAGTTTGGATGAAGACTCCTTTATTATGGATACACCGGGATTTAGTGCTATCGATTTCAGTGAGATTTCAGAGGAACGCTTGCCGTCGCTTTATCCTGAATTTTTAGCGGCTGAATCAGGTTGTAAGTTCAGTCCCTGCTATCATGAGCATGAGCCTGTATGTGGCGTCAAAGACGCTGTTGCAGACGGTCGGATAGGGGCGGGGCGTTATGAATCGTACTTAGTCATTCGCGATGAAATTCGCAGTCAAAGGAAATGGTGAAATTATGGTAAAGATTGCCCCTTCTATGTTATCCGCAGATTTTGCGCGTTTACAGGAAGAAATTAAAAGCGTTGAAACAAGTGGCGCTGATTTATTGCATATCGATATTATGGACGGTCATTTTGTGCCGAATCTTACCTTTGGTGCACCGGTAATTAAGGCATTGCGTGCCCATACAAAGTTACCGTTTGATGTTCATTTGATGGTGACCAATCCTGCCGATTATGTGAAAACATTTGCCGATATCGGTACGGAGTATTTTTACATTCCATGCGGAAGCGACACCGCATATGCATCGCTTAGTACAGGAAATTAAAGCTCATGGCATGAAAGCCGGGATTTCTTTGAATCCTTCTACACCGGTATCAATGCTGGAAGATATAGCGTCCGATTTGGACATGATATTAATTATGAGCGTTAACCCAGGTTTTGGTGGGCAGTCTTTTATTCCTCATGCGGTTCGTAAGATCCAGAAGGCAAAAAATTACTTGCTTATTATGAAAATACCAAAGCTGTTGTTGAAGTTGACGGCGGCGTTAATTTAGAAACGGCACCACTCGTGCGTGAAGCGGGCGCTGATATTTTAGTGGCCGGTTCGGCTGTATTCGGTGCAAACGATCGTAGTGAAATGATTCGTTCTTTGCGAGGTTAATAGTGAAGCTCCTGCTTGTCAGGAGCTTTTTCTTTGAAGTTAAACCGCAGTCAAAGTTGAACGATTGCAGCTTCAGTAAACTATTGCTGCTACAACGAACTATTGTAATTACGGCGAATTTAATGGCATTCTAGCTAAACAATGTGTTACGAAGGTTGATGAAATATGAAACTGGGAACAGATATTATTGAAATCGCGCGCATCGAACAAGCCGTGGCTAAAGACTCTTTTTGACCAAAAGAGTCTACACCGCTCATGAACTTGCCTATGCCGAAAGTCGCGGGAAACAAAAGGCGGCTTCCTTAGCAGGTATGTATAGCGGCTAAGTAAGCGTTTGTAAAAGCCTTAGGCATTGGCTTCAGGCAGGGGACTTTTCAGGACATAGAGATTCTACGCGATGAATATGGAGGACCCTTTATACGGTTAAACGGTGTTTTTAAAGATATATTCGATCAAAAAGGGTTTACGTCCCTGCAACTATCTATCAGCCATTGCCGAGACTATGCAGTGGCTACGGTAGTAGTACTACTAAAAAGTTAGTATTTTGCAGTGTTAACCCGCTTATATAAAAGCGGTGTTATAGATGTCATGACTTAGAAGAAGATATAAAGTCATCGACGATTATTTATTTTATGTAGAAAGGAGCTACTATGCGTATCTTAGCGAAGGAAGAGGCTAAATTCATCGATCAATGGGCTGTTGAAAAAGGCGGTCTGCCATTAGCGGTATTAATGGAAAATGCCGGTCGTGGTGTGGCGGAAGCATTGTGGAAGCATTTGAAGAGATTGAATCACCCCTAGAGATTGTTATTGTTGCCGGTAAAGGCAATAATGGGGCAGATGGTTTGGTGGCGGCTCGACAGTTGGAAGAATGGGGTCATGAAGTTCGTATTGTTATCCCCAATGATGATAGTCATGCTTCAGAACTTTTTGACCAACAGATGGCGGCTATTGATGCTTTGGAAATTCCGGTTTTAACAATTGAAGACGGCGATGTTTTCGAAGCGGCCGATGTGATTGTGGACGGTTTGGTAGGTACGGTTTAACCGGCGAATTACGCGATTCTATTCAGGAAATCTTGGATCGCATAGAAGCTCATGTAGAAACCTATCCCGATACTTTGTTGGTAGCCATTGACGTTCCGTCCGGCATGAACAGCAATACCGGGGCTGTTGCCAATGGTACGATGGCCATGGATATAACTGTTACTTTTGGAGCGCCTAAGATTGGTATGTTACTATATCCGGCCCGTTCCTATTGTGGTAATATTGCGGTTAAAGGTCTTGGCTTTTCCTGGGAAATGGCTTTACTGGATGATGAAAACAAAAAAATTACCCAACCGAATTGATTACACCGGATTTAGTGGCCGCTTTATTACCGGAACGGGAAGAAACCGCTCATAAAGGTACCAATGGACATACATTGATTATCGGCGGTTCTGACGGTATGATTGGGGCACCTCTTTTGGCAGCGGAAGCAGCGGTACACGCCGGTGCCGGTAAAATAACAGCTGTAGTGCCATCGGATTGCTTAAAAATGCTACAATCTAAAATCATGCCGGAAGTGTTAACCGGATCGTTCGGCAGTTTATTGCATTTACGCATGCATGCTTCTGAAAAAGAAGCGGTTGCTATCGGACCGGGCTTTGGTCGCAGTGAAGAAAGTATGACGCTTGCTAAAACCTTTATAACAACTACGGATGCGCCACTTGTTATCGATGCTGATGCACTTTGGGCAATCGGCAATATGGATACTATAGGCGACGAATTTGCTAAGCGCGATTTCCCGGCCATTTTAACACCGCATCCCGGTGAATTTGCTCGTTTAACGGGGCTTAGCGTGGAAGAAATTGAAGCAAATCGTGTAGAAATTGCTCGTCAATTTGCTTTAAAATACAAAGTTGTTTTAGTTCTTAAAGGGGCGCCGACCGTAGTCGCTTCACCGGAAGGGCTTGTGGCGGTAAATTATAGCGGCAATGAAGGTATGGGCACCGGTGGCATGGGTGATACCTTAACCGGTATTATTGCCGGGCTCTTAGGCCAGGGCCTCGAAGAATTGGAAGCGGCTATGGCCGGGGTATATCTCCATGGCGCGGCCGCAGATGCTCTTTACGAGGATAGAAACTTCGGTTACACGCCGTCTGAAGTAAGCCGTCAGTTGCCATATACCATAACTGAATTATTAGATTTTGATGTGGAATAAACAATAATCCGTTATTTAGCGGTAGTTCATAGAGAATAGCTGCCGCTAAATAACGACTGATCTTTAGCTACTCATAGTTATGGTAACATTGTTCTTTTGGTGTTTTAATTTGTTAGGTGAAGTATGCAATTGAATAATAAATTTTGGGCAAAATATTTAGCCATAGTTTTGCCTTTTTAGTAAGTTTCTTCGCGCTTACCGGATGCAGTGCTGCTTCCGGTACGACAATCGGGGATAGTTTTAATAAAATTCTTGAAACAGGCTCTAATATCATTGGTAATAGTTCCTCTAATTCCGGTGGTAGCAGTTCGGCGGTTTCCGGTACCCTTGACGTGTATACCTTGGACATCGGTCAAGGGGATGCACATCTTATTAAAGTGGGCGATGAATATACTTTGATTGACACAGGTGATGTAGATCATCGTGACAGCCTTGTGGCTCAATTAAAGAAGTACAATGTGAAGTCATTAAAAAACGTAATAATTACGCATCCGCACTCAGATCATTTAGGTGGCTTTCATGCACTTATTGATGCAGGGATTCCTATTGAACATGTGTATGATAATGGTATGAAATATAAAACTTCTGTGTATAATACATATGCAAAAGATACGGATAAGAAAAATTTAAAACGAATTGGTTTATATAAGGGAATGACTGTTGATTTAGGTAAAGATGCTCAGTTTGTTGTGTACGCACCGGAAGAAGGTCAGTATATTATGGATAAAAAAGGCCAACCGGATCCTAATGATAATAGTATTGTAGGTAAGCTTGTATTTGGTAAATTTTCTATGTTATTTACCGGTGATGCATCAAGAGCTGAAGAAAATAAACTGATTAAGGAAGAAAATACTAAATTATTCAGTCGCATATTAAAAGTAGGTCATCATGGCAGTGCAAGCTCATCTCAAAAGGACTTATACGCTCTGTTCGTCCCGAAAAGCTGTTATTTCCGTAGGCTTACACAATGATTATGGTCATCCTACGAGGGAAGCTTTAGATCGTTTAGCGGCTGAAAACGTTTATGGTTTATACAACAGCTCGACAAGGTACAATTCGTATTCACACGGATGGCAACACTTGGCAGGTAACAACGGAACGTTAATATTAGCTATGGTTACAAAAATCAAATTACATGCGCTGTTATTGACTTTTAAGTAATAAATTTTCCGTATTAAGAAATCTTGTCAAGTAAAAATTTAAAATTTCATAATAAGAACATACGCTCCTCGTTACTCTTCGAAACCCTTCTATATAGGCTTTGAGAGTAGGGGGAGCGTATGTTTGTTTTGTGAATGATGTGTGAAAATGCAGCAAAATCAAGGGTTCTCTGAAATCTTGTGGTATAATTAAGTAAACATGCCCAAGGCTTTAAGCTGATAGGTAGGCTTTTTGTACTGCTTATGGGTATATAAAAACGAACACAAAGATATTTAGAGATAGTTTGACCGGCCATTGTAGTGTGTGGCCATTGATAGGAGTGAGATTGTTGCGTAAAATATGGTTTGCCTTAGTAATGGCAGTAATGATTTTGCCTTTATGGGCTATGAGCGTCAGAGCGGCGGATGTGACAGATGTGACATGGGTAACGCGTTCTGATGCACCAATTCCGTTTGTACGTGTCGTTCTTAGTTTGACAGCACCGGTTGAAGCATCGGCTTCTATTAATAAAGCCGGTACTACCACAACCGTACAACTTAAAAATGTAAAACTTAAAACCGATGATACGTCGATTACGATGGATAAGAATATCGTAACTAATGCGAAATTATCGCAAGACGGCAAGAATGTTAATGTTGTGTTAAACACACCTAAATCAATTGATGTAGGCGATGTAAAATGTGTTTTTCGTTAAAAAAAAGATAAAGCCAACAATCGTCCCCGATCGTATGGGTCATTTGATATTTTAGCAAAAAAGGGGGTAGCACCGCGCAGCTATATTACGGTTCCGATAAGAATGTTAAAAATACGGCGACCAACAGTGCTACGGTAAAAACAGACAAAAAAACAACGACTAAGAATACATCCACTAAAACAAGCAATACTAAAGCAAAGGCCACTACAACACCTAAAAAGCCGACCGTCATCGCAACGGCCAGTCAACCTAAGGCAGTGACAATCGACTATCGCACCAGTGGCGGTATTGCCGGTAAAGTGATTACCATTGACCCGGGTCATGGCGGTAGTGATCCCGGCGCTATCGGACCTAACGGGACGATGGAAAAAGACATTACCTTAGCTATTTCCAAGAAGTTGAAAGCGGCCTTGGAAGCTAAAGGGGCTAAGGTTAATATGACTCGTACTACTGACGTGGATGTGTATGGTCCGAATGCCTCCGGTCCTGATGAACTACAGGCGCGTGTTGATGTGGGGACGGCTAATAAATCCGATATCTTCGTAAGTGTTCATATCAACTCCTTCAGCAATCCGAATGTAGGTGGTATTTCCACATACTACTATGATAAAACTCAGTATGATACACGGTTAGCTTCACGCATTCAGGCAAAAATTGCCGATGAATCCGGTTTTGCCGGTGACCGCGGTATCCAACCGGGTAACTTGTATGTATTGCGTCGTTCTCTCATGCCGGCTATTCTCTTGGAATTAGGTTTTATTTCCAATCCTAAGGAAGAAGCACTTTTGAAAAAAGACAATGTACAACAACAATTTGCTGACGAAGTGGCAGCAGGTATTGAAAGTTATTTTAGGGGGTAAGTGATATGATACGTAATGCAAAATTATTTGTTACCACCCTCTTAGCTGTTATGGTGTTAGTTGTAGCCGGATGCAGTCCTACAGCGAGCGGTTCCGAACTTGGTAATAACCAGGCTGTAGCAAGTTCAAGCACGTCTAAATCTCAGAGCAACGCTAATACAAGATAAAATGGCTCAAATGGTTATTTATGTACCCCGTGATGACGGTAGAGGCGTACGCCCTCAGACAATTACGGTAGACAGTGATAAGAAAACGTTGAAATACGCGATTTCATTCCTCTTTGATGAAGACAGCCGTCAAAGCTATCCCGTATTTCCTAAAATGTTGAGGTCAAAGATGTAAACATTAAAGACGGTTTGGCGAAGATTAATTTGTCTAAACAATTCCTTGACGGCGGCCAGGTAGATGGTTTGAGTGCCCAGCTTCGTTTGGCATCCATCATCAATACGGCTACCTCCTTTGACAATGTTAAAAAAGTACAGCTATTGGTCGAAGGTAAGACTGTCAATCTGTACGGCGGTTATGATCTGAGCGAACCTATGGGGCGCATGGAACAACAAATTGTAAAATAAAGGCAGTGACATAAATCACTCAATGTAAGCAACAGCTGTATCGCGTAGTTCGGTACAGCCGTTGCTTTTTTATTGGGTTCAATTTGACTGTTACTAAAAGGTGCTTATCGTTACTAATAAACCGTACTGATGATACGCACTGCGTATAAAAATATGCTATAATAAATAAGATTCGAACATGAGTTACCTACGGAGGGAGAACGATGAAAGTATCCGAACGTGGCGAATTTGGCTTTATTGATACGATAAAATCAAATACAATCATAAATCCTGAAACCATTGTGTGCGGCATCGGTGACGATTGTGCGGTGTATCGCACGACTCACGATTATGACCAACTCATAACGACGGATATGATGGTAAAAGGTATACATTTTTCCGATAAAACGACAGCCCCTTATGATGTGGGCTATCGCTTAGGGGCGGCTAATATCAGTGATATTGCGGCCATGGGCGGTACGCCTCGGCAGGCTGTAATTGCTGCCGCTATGCCGCCTGATACAGAGATTGCGTATATGGAAGCGGTGTATGAAGGCTTTAAAACAATCTGCCATACCTACGACGTAAATATTGTAGGCGGTGATACGGTGACCACTAAAGGTCCTTTGGTACTTAATGTGACCGTAGTCGGCGAAGTACCGGCCGGTGAAGCTGTTCTTCGCAGTGGCGCTAAAGCGGGTAATTTAGTCGTTGTTACGAATACAATCGGTAGTTCGGCAGCCGGATTGGCCGCTTTATTAGCGGACCTTGAGGGCTTTAATAGTATAAAAAAAGTCATCAACGCCCGGAACCACAGGTTACTTTAGGTAATTGGCTCCGTGAACATAGAGCTACCTCGCTTAACGATATTAGTGACGCTTGGCAGCGAACTGAATGAAATTGCGAAAAGCATCGAAGGTTAATCTGTTGATTGATGAAACGGGCATACCGCTTCACAATGAATTAATTGAGGCGGCTAAGGCATTAGGAACTCATCCCTTAGCTTGGGCTTTATATGGGGGTGAAGATTTTCAGCTCGTAGGCACAGTGCCGAGTAGTTTAGCTGAAGACATAAAAAAACACCCTCAGATTCACTGTATTGGCCGTGTAGTGGCGGGCATCGGTGAAGTATGGCTTACTACTGCTGACGGAAAAGAGGAATTAGTAAGAAGCCAAAAGGGTATGACCATTTTAAAAAGGAGTGACGGCAATGACAACTATTGCTTCTCAGAATAAAATAGCGGTAATGGCATGTAAAACTCTTACCGTAGATGATACGATAGCCTTAGGGCGTCAATTAGGCCGTTTTATGGCCACGATGGCACAGCAGGGTAGACCGTTATGTGTGGCGTTAATCGGCGATTTGGGAACGGGGAAAACTCATTTTTCACAAGGTGTTGCAGAAGGTTTTGGCGTTACGGAGGAAGTAACGAGCCCAACTTTTGCTTTAATGAATACATATGAGACGATGAACGGTACGTTATATCATTTTGATGTGTATCGCCTCGATGATGAATCGGAGCTTGAAAATATCGGCTTTGGGGAATTTACGGAGGATACCTTGAGTATCGTTGAATGGGCCGATAAGTTTCCTGATGCCTTACCGTTAGAAGTATTAGAAATCAGTTTAACCGCTGAAACCGACGGCAGCCGTTTAAGTTTATGGCGGACGGCCGAACTTTCAGAGGATGAACTTTTAGAGATTGGAGGAACCTATGTATTTAGGAATTGAAACGAGTAGCGCCGTATCGAGCGTAGCTGTCATGGATGACCAGCGCCTAATCGGTGAATTGACGGTCCAAGCGGGTCTCACGCACTCGGAACAGTTGGTACCTCATATAGAATTATTACTTAAACAAAGCGGCGTAGCAAAAACAGCGCTCACCGGTATCGCTGTAAGCATCGGTCCCGGTTCCTTTACGGGCCTCGTATCGGTATGGGGACGGCCAAGGCGTTAGCCTATGCTCTTAATATTCCGTTACTGGGCGTTATGACCATGGATGGGATTGCTCATAATTTTTTGGCAATTAGCGGTGTCTTGGCCATTATGGTCGATGCGCAAAAGAAGAATGTTTACGAAGGTCGTTATCGTTGGGTAAACGGAAAGTTAGTATGCGAACAAGAGCCTACGGTGAAAACTCGCGATGAAGCACTTAAAGCCTTAGCGGCGCTTGATGAGCCGGTTATCTTAGCCGGTGACGGTATCATTAAATTCGGACATACCCTGGCTGATTACGGACCTAATTTGCAACTGGCTTCGCCGGCGTTACGGATTCCTAAGGCGTCAGGTGTGTTGCTCGCTGCCATGCCCCGTTTCTTAGCTGAGGCGCCGGATGAAGCGGCTCATGTGGTGCCGTATTATATTCGTCGCTCCGAAGCCGAAGTTGTTTGGGATGCGAAACATCCTGAGTTGGTTGCTGCCGGCAAGGTACCGAATCCAACGGTTGTTGTTACCGAAGCGGCTACGGCGTTAGCCGATGAGGTTAAAAATCATGATTAATTTGCGTAGAGCCGAGGCTCATGATGCGGAAGCTATTTTTGAAATTGAGAAAGCCTGTTTTTCAGTCCCTTGGTCTATGGAAGCTATTGAAACGGAACTGGCAGAAACGGACCAGCGTATGTACATGGTTATCGAAGTAGACGATAAAGTTATCGGTTATGCCGGCGCTTGGTTGGTACTCGACGAAGGGCAGATTACGAATATCGCTATTGCACCCGAATACCGTCGTGACGGTTACGGCGCCATGATGACTCGTAAATTAATCAGAGAATTGTTCAAAAAAGGTATGAACGAAATATTTTTAGAAGTGCGTATATCCAATGTGGCGGCCCTTACTATGTATCGCCGTTTAGGTTTTACCGTAAAAGGCCTACGCAAGGGTTATTACACAGACCCCGTGGAAGATGCGTACATTATGTCATTAATAAAAGAAGAGGAGGCCTCGGTATGAAAGTATATACCCTAGCCATCGAAAGCAGTTGTGATGAAACATCAGCGGCTGTGCTGGTAAACGGCCGCCAAGTATTATCCAATGTTATATCCAGTCAGGTGCCGATTCATCAAAAATTTGGCGGCGTGGTACCTGAAATTGCATCCCGCCATCATATAGAGCAGGTAATTCCCGTAGTTGATCAAGCTTTGGCTGATGCGGGCGTAACATTAACAGATATTAATCATATCGGTGTTACCTATGGCCCCGGTTTGGTAGGATCTTTATTAGTTGGTGTGGCCGCGGCTAAAGGCTTGTCCTTTGCTACAGATATTCCTTTAATCGGTGTGCACCATATGGAAGGCCATATTTTTGCTAATTTCTTGGCTCATCCCGATTTAGAACCGCCATTTTTAAGTCTTGTTGTATCCGGTGGTCATACCATGCTTGTGGTAGTTAAAGACTATGAAACATTTGAAGTACTCGGTCAAACTCGTGATGATGCAGCGGGTGAAGCATTCGATAAAATTGCTCGTGTCATGGGTTATCCCTATCCGGGAGGCCCTCAGATTGAACGGGTAGGGGCCGATGGGAATCCGACAGCTATTGAGTTTCCCAAAGCCTTGCAGGAAAAAGGTAATTTTGAATTCAGTTTCAGTGGTTTGAAATCGGCTGTTCTAAATTACCTTAACAGTGCTAAACAGAAAGGCGAAGCCATTAATGAAGCAGATGTGGCCGCTTCTTTTCAGCAAGCTATCATTGATGTATTGGTTGAAAAGACAATCGAAGCGGCTCATGCTACGGGGCAAACTAAAGTAACATTGGCCGGTGGTGTTTCTGCTAACCGTCATTTACAAGATGCTTTAGCCGCGGCTTTGTGAAAAAGAAGGGTTAACCTTCTATCGACCAAGCTCCATTTTGGCTACCGACAATGCGGCTATGATTGGCTGTCGCGCTTACTATATGTCGTTAGCCGCAAATTTGCCGACTTACATTTGAATGCAAAACCATCGATTCCATTGGGCCAAACACCACCTTTGAAATCTATGCCGATATAATTAAATTAAGGAGCGGTACTTATGGTTATGAAATTACAGGACAGTGAAGTGCGGGATACATTAAAACTGCATACGGATTTATCCGAACCGCAGCAGCGTTTAATGCGTAATGTAGTTCGCTTACTGCCATTTGCCGCCTCACTACCGCAACAGGACGTTTGTGTATTTACTATGGCTAAGGACGAGCAGATTCTTGTTTTTGGCCATATCAAAGATTGGCCACAGGCTGAGATTATGCCGGATATCCGTTTATTGAACCTTATGAAGTCGGTCTTTGGCAAGATTTATTGCATACGGCCGTTCGGTTAAAGGCTTTATGGAACGAAAACACGGGCAATTGGCACGCTTATTGGCCTTTCCCATTGTGGATAACGGCGGTAAATGCATCGGTGGTATTGCTATGCTTCATAACGGCTTAGAGCCTCATACGGAAGAGCCGCTTATGGCGGCTTCCGATGTATTGGCAGAGACGACCTACATGGCAATGATTGTGCCACAGCAAAATCAAGCTGAACTGTATACGCCATTGTCCTATCAGGACGGCATTATTATTTTTGACGAAGCAGGCATCATTCTTTATGCCAATGAAGCGGCGTCACATTTGGTAGACTTATTGGGCTTCGACAGGCGGTTGGTAGGTACATCAATTTATGGCGGTTCCTTGAAGATGAGTTGGGTTAAACAGGCAATCCGTGATCATCGAGGTGCTGTGGCCGAAGAATTTACGGCGATATTATCGTGGAGCAGACTATCTTACCGATTAATGCCGGCACCCGAGCAAAACGGAGCTTTTTGTTTTTAAAAGATAAAACAGCCTTGCGTCGCAAGGAACAGGAGTTAATGGTTAAAAACTCCGTTATTAAAGAGATTCACCATCGCGTCAAAAATAATCTGCAAACCGTAGCCGGTTTACTGCGCATGGAAGCTCGTCGTTCCGACTCGGACCAAGTTAAAAAAGCACTTCAAGAAGGCGTCAGCCGTATTGAAAGTATGGCCCTTGTCCATGAAGTTATATCTCATTATGAAGAGGATTATATTGAACTTCGTACGATTGCGGAGGAATTAATTTCGCTTGTTGAAACGATCATTTTTTCGCAGTGAAGACAATGTACAAATGCGAATATATAGGTGACAGCATTTTTACTATCATCACAGCGTGCCGGTTATGTATCCTTAATTCTAAATGAGTTAATATCCAATAGCTTTGAACACGGTTTCGGTTGTTTAAAAACAGAAGAAACCATTAGTTCCGGATCTATGGTTGTGGCGGGATACCTGACTAAGGGCCTTATTACACTTACTGTGACGGATAATGGCTGTGGTTTGCCGGATGATTTTGATGTAAAGGCTTCTAGACGATTAGGCTTACAAATTATTCAAAATTTAGTGACCAACGAATTGGGTGGTACCATGACCATTGAAGATCGAGCGCACCGGGATGAGATGCAAGCTGATGCGGCTCGAAAGAGTGCACCGCATCAAGGAACGATTGTGACCATAACATTTCCGGAATGAGTCATTACGCTTACAATAGCATCAGCTGTTTATAACAGATATCGATGCTTACAATAGTTACCTATATAGAAAAAAGAGTTTGAGATTAAGAGAGAGGCAACGCGTATGAAGGTTTTAATTGTAGATGATGAATCTTTAATTCGCATGGATTTACGTGACCAGTTGGAAGCGGCCGGTTACGAAGTAGTGGGGGAAGGTAAAAACGGTGTGGAGGCCTTAGCAAAGGCTAAAACATTGCAACCCGATGTAATTTTAATGGATGTGAAAATGCCGGAACTGGATGGCATTGAAGCAGCCCGGCAAATTCGCCATCATAATTGGGGTCCCGTAGTTCTTTTAACGGCCTACAGCCAACAGGATCTTGTAAAAAAGCGGGGGAATCCGGTGTTTATGGCTATTTAATCAAACCGGTTCGGGAAGATCAACTGGGACCTACTTTAGAAATGGCATTTCACCGTTTTCAGGAAGACATGCAGTTAAAGTCGGATATTGAGGGACTTGAACAAAGCTTAGAAGAACGTAAATTAATAGCTCGCGCCACCGGGCATCTTACAAGATTTTATACAAAATAACGGAGGAAGCCGCTTATGAGCGTTTTACGAGCTTATAGCATGGATAAACGAATAACAATCAGTGCAACTTGTGAAAAGATTATTGCAGCTGCCAGAAACGTCGTGTATAGCACGGCGTTTTTCTATTAAAAAGTCAAATAATATATGCGACAAAAGATAAAATTTTAGTAAAAGTCAAAAATCAAAAATAATACTTGCAATTATTTTCAATTCGGCTATAATAATACTTGTAGTTAGCACTCGATGTTAGTGAGTGCTAATA
>ENA-OPZN01000253-OPZN01000253.1-human-gut-metagenome-genome-assembly--contig:-NODE-253-length-19639-cov-2.198544_pt1 | contig 19639 bp, 19 predicted proteins | sample MGYA00242483_ERZ504503 | MGnify/ENA primary metagenome ERZ504503 (study PRJEB26092, sample SAMD00036285) | human gut metagenome | host: Homo sapiens | study: EMG produced TPA metagenomics assembly of... | reverse complement strand
GGCCGCATACCGTAATTGTATTTCCTTTATCTCAGTTTTTTTCCCATTGGTGACTTCTGCTTTCAGTTTGTACAGGGCCGGATGAAATTCATCCCATAGCAGCATATCATTCCCATAGGTAATACCATTTCTGTTTCCGTCACTCCTTTGTTAAGTTTGATTTCTTGTTGTATGGCGGGAACTATATGCTTTTTATCCGTATTGAAGCTCTCTGCTGATAATTTTACTTTTGCAGTGCCTGTACCTTTGATGACGACTTTGACACGTGCCAGTTTTTTGTTCCGGTTCCGGATATATTTGAATATCATCGAAATATGTTTTCGGAGTCGTTTTGCAGACAGATGCGTCCTACAATGCCGTTCCAGTTTCCTTGGGTCTGGTCGGTTATGCTGTGCGAATCCGGTCCGACATTGATTTCTTTGATACGATTATCCACCCGGATGGTGATAGTACATTTTCCGGGACGGACATAACGGGTTATATCATATTGATGGGGAACACAAAGACTATTCTGCATTCCTGTCTTTTGTCCGTTCACCCATACGGTTGTTTCTATATGGGGACGTTCCAGGAACAACAAAATACGTTCACCTTTCCAGTCGGCAGGTATATTCACCTCTTTCTGATACCAAGCAGCTCCTACATAATGTTTGTCGGGAGTCAGAAAGAATGGAAATTTAATATTACCTTCTTTACGGTATTTTTCCATGTATGGATTATAATAGTAGGAACTGTCATAGAGACTGCCTGTCCATTGGGTCTTTGCGGTAACCTCATCACCTTTCAGTTTCTCGGGCATGGAACCGGGCAGGTTGATGAAGTCATTCAAAGTGTGGCTGAACCATTTTTCCTTTTCTCCATTATCCTGACGGTCTATACTGAATGACCATTTTCCGGATAAGTCAATAATTTTTTGTGCGCTTAACGAGAAGCACATCCATACTAGGCAGATTGTCAATAACGTTTTTTTCATAGTATCTTTTTACTTTGAATTTGATGTTGCTAAATTAAGGTCTTTTCATCTGCATGTAAATAGAAAGAAGTACATATAGATGGAAATTCGTATAAAATAGGGGTAATGTGCGATATATTTGTACGATTTTACATGGATATGCCTTGTATGTGCAGAAAAAAGTCCAAATCTCTTTTTATCTTTGTATACTCACAATTAAATCATTGTATACATGAAAAAACGATTATTCAGTTTGCTCTGCTTGTTAGGAACGGTTGCCGGATTATTTGCCGGTGATACGGCTTATTTGTTCTCTTATTTCATTAATGACAGTCGGGACGGTCTTCATTTGGCTTATAGTTTGGATGGGCTGACATGGACTCCTCTGAATCATGGAAAATCTTTCTTGATACCTACGGTCGGGAAGGATCGTCTGATGCGTGACCCTAGTATTTGTCAGGCGCCGGACGGAACCTTTCACATGGTGTGGACTTCCAGTTGGACAGACCGGATTATAGGTTACGCCTCTTCTCCCGATTTAATCCATTGGAGTGAGCAGCGTTCTATTCCGGTAATGATGCATGAGCCTGCTGCACATAATTGCTGGGCACCTGAATTGTTTTATGATGAATCTTCGCAAACTTATTATATTTTTTGGGCAACGACCATTCCCGGACGTCACAAGGAAGTGCCGGTCATTGAGAGTGAGAAAGGGCTGAACCATCGTATTTACTATGTTACGACGAAGGATTTTAATACATTTTCTGAAACCAAACTGTTCTTTAATCCCGATTTCAGTGTGATTGATGCAGCTATTGTACGCGATCCGGTGATGAAAGACTTGATTATGGTGGTGAAGAATGAAACTCGTTGCCGGCAGAGAAGAATTTGAGAATAACACGGACAACACGGATAGAGGATGGATTTCCTACTACCGTTTCTCCTTCCATTACAGGAAATTATTGGTGTGAGGGACCTGCGCCACTTTTTGTAGATGATGCTCTTTATGTCTATTTTGATAAATACCGTAATCATCAATATGGAGCTGTTTGCAGTCGTGATCATGGAAAGACATGGGAAGATGTATCTGACCGTGTATCTTTTCCAAAAGGAACCCGTCACGGAACTGCTTTTACCGTAGAGAAGGCTGTACTTGATAAATTGCTTCGTATCCATCACTTCAATCCTCTTATTCCGGATAATATCGCTGATCCTTCTTTATCCAAATTTGGTGATACTTATTATCTTTATGGTACTACTGATATTGATAAAGGATTGTCACAAGCAGGAACTCCTGTGGTATGGAAATCTAAAGATTTTGTAAACTGGAGTTTTGACGGATCACATATTGTGGGATTCGATTGGCATAAAGGACATGAATATGTCAATGCCAAAGGAGAGAAAAAGACGGGATATTTTCGTTATTGGGCACCCGGCAGAGTAGTGGAGAAGAATGGTGAATATTATCTTTATACCACTTTTGTAAAACCGGATGAGAATGCACGTACCTATGTGCTGAAGTCCGACCGTCCCGAAGGTCCTTTCCTTTTTGCCGGACGTAATTCTATATCTTCTCATTCTTTGGATGGGTTTGATCAATCTTGTATTGCTCCGGATATAGATGGGGAACCTTTTGTGGATGATGATGGAACTGCTTATTTATTCTGGCGCCGCCGGATGGCTGCCCGTATGACTGACGATTGGCAGCATTTAACCGGTGATACTGTTGTGATGAGTACGGCTCGTCAAGGGTATTCGGAAGGGCCGGTTATGTTTAAACGTAAAGGTATTTATTATTACATCTATACTTTGAGAGGGAATCAGAATTATGTAAATGCTTACATGATGAGCCGGCAGTCCCCTTTGTCGGGCTTTGAAAAGCCCGAAGGCAATGATATTTTTCTTTTTTCATCCATTGCCGATAATGTTTGGGGGCCGGGACATGGGAATGTATTTTATAATGAAGAAACAGACGATTATATTTTCGTATATCTGGAGTACGGTGACGGAGGAACTACCCGCCAAGTATATGCCAATCGGATGGAATTTAATGAGGATGGCACTATAAAGACACTTGTTCCTGATGAAAAGGGAGTTGGTTACTTGGCTGTCAGCCAGGAACAGCGCGAAAATAAGGCGCTGAAAGCTTCTTTCAGTGCATCCAGCGTACGTTCTCCCCGTACTTCTAAGGTTGAAATAGAAACTCAGCCTAATTGTCCTTTGGCTGATAAAACTTCGCTTGTCAAGGTGGGACGCACACATATATATCACCCTGGAAATGCAGGCGACCGGTCTAATGGAACACGCTGGATGGCAGAAACAAATGATGATCATCCTTGGCTGATGGTGGATTTGGGTGAAGCCATGCAGGTAACGGAGTGTCAATTTGCCTTTGTACACCCTGCTGAAGGCCATGCCTGGCATCTCGAAAAATCCAATGATGGTACTAATTGGCAACCTTGTGCCGGAGTAAAAGAGGTGAAGGCATGTTCACCTCATGTGGTAACGGTGGGAGATAAAGTACGTTATTTGCGTTTGCACATAGATAAAGGTGCAGCCGGATTATGGGAATGGAAAATCTATTAAATTACTATTTTATCATGAAAAACGATTTGTGACCGTTCTTTTGGCTTGTTCTTTGGCCGGAGGACTTTTTGCACAACAGCCTTGGTTTAAAGACAAGGATTTGACCTTGACCGGTGCTTATTATTATCCTGAGCATTGGGATGAGAGTCAATGGGAGAGAGATTTTAAACAGATGCACGATTTGGGTTTTTGAATTCACCCATTTCGCGGAATTTGCTTGGGCGCAATTGGAACCGGAAGAGGGAAAATATGATTTTGCCTGGTTGGATAAAGCGGTGGCTTTGGCTGCCAAATATGATTTGAAAGTCATTATGTGTACTTCTACGGCAACTCCACCGGTATGGCTGAGCCGTAAATACCCTGAAATTTTGATTAAAAATGAAAATGGTACCGTGCTTGATCACGGAGCACGTCAACATGCTTCTTTTGCTTCTCCCGTTTATAGAGAACTGGCTTATAAAATGATAGAGAAGTTAGCTCAGCATTATGGAAATGATTCCAGAATAATCGGCTGGCAGCTCGATAATGAGCCGGCCGTACAATTTGATTATAATCCGAAAGCCGAACTGGCTTTCCGGGATTTTTACGTGAAAAATATCATCATGACATTAAAGCATTGAATGATGCCTGGGGAACGGCTTTTTGGAGTGAGGTTTATTCTTCTTTTGATGAAATAACTCTTCCTAAAACTGCCCAGATGTTTATGAATCATCATCAGATTTTGGATTACCGCCGTTTTGCTGCCAGTCAGACAAACGACTTTTTGAATGAACAATGTTTGTTGATTAAAAAATATGCAAAGAACCAATGGGTGACTACTAACTATATTCCTAATTATGAGGAAGGACATATAGGTGGCAGCCCTGCACTTGATTTTCAAAGTTATACTCGCTATATGGTGTATGGAGACAATGAAGGGATCGGCCGTCGCGGATATCGAGTGGGAAATCCGTTGCGTATTGCTTTTGCCAATGACTTTTTCAGACCCATACAAGGTACTTATGGAGTAATGGAACTTCAGCCGGGACAGGTGAACTGGGGGAGTATCAATCCTCAACCGCTGCCCGGAGCTATCCGTTTATGGATGTGGAGCGTATTTGCCGGTGGAGGCGACTTTATCTGTACTTATCGTTATCGCCAGCCTCTGTATGGCACGGAACAATATCACTACGGCATTGTAGGTACAGACGGAACAACGGTAACTCCCGGTGGACGTGAATATGAGCAGTTCATGAAAGAAATCAGACAGCTGCGGGGACAGGTTGCTGCTCGTGAGGTGAAACCGGCCGATTATTTGGCGCGTCGTACTGCCATTCTTTTTAATCATGAAAATTCATGGAGCATTGAGCGCCAGAAGCAAAATCGTACATGGAATACATTAGGGCATATTGAGAAATATTATCGCACGTTGAAATCTTTTGGCGCGCCCGTAGATTTTATCAATGAAAGCAAGGAGTTCTCCTCTTATCCTGTGATCATAGCTCCGGCTTATCAATTGGCTGACAAGGCATTGGTAGACAGATGGACTGATTATGTAAAGAAGGGTGGTAATTTGGTCTTAACTTGCCGTACAGCCCAAAAAGACCGCCATGGACGTTTACCCGAAGCTCCTTTCGGTTCCATGATAAATGAACTGACCGGTAATGAAATGGAGTTTTATGATTTATTACTTCCTGAAGAACCGGGCAAATTACGGATGGATGGAAAAGAATATACGTGGAATACTTGGGGAGAGATATTGAAACCGGGTAAGGATTCACAAGTATGGGCTACTTATACACAGGAATTTTATGAAGGAAAACCGGCAGTCACTACTCGTAAGTTGGGAAAAGGTACTGTTACTTACGTGGGAGTGGATAGTACGGACGGATTATTGGAGAAAGATATTTTGAAGAAACTATATGCGCAATTGAATATTCCTGTGATGGATTTACCATACGGTGTTACTTTAGAGTACCGCAATGGTATGGGGATTGTACTGAATTATACAGATAAACCTTATAAGTTCGTACTTCCTTCGGGAGCCAAAGTGCTGATAGGAGAGCCGGTAATTCCTACAGCAGGAGTATTGGTATTTTCTATTACTGATTGAAAACGTATGATTGATAGAACAAAAAGGAGCGGCTTCACAGTCGCTCCTTTTTACTTAACCTAAATCTAACCTTTAAATCATAGTCTATGAAAAATCGATTCACTAACCAATCATATTATTAATTTAATTTGTAAACCTCACTTCCGGCGAGCAGGAAACACCCTACTCCAAAATCTTCAAAATCGGGTACTTTATCGTATGTGACAGGTTGACTGTCTTTCGGTTCTTTTCCGGTTCCTTGTACAAGTCCTAGGAAGCCGTTAGGGTGAACGGCATCCTTCACCATAGCATTCCATGCTTTCAACAAGACTGGCAGGTATTCTTTTCTGTCCAACAGTCCGTTACGTACCCCCCATGCCATGCCATATACAAATAAAGCGGTGCCACTGGTTTCTTTACCTCCGAAGTTTGATTCGTCATGCATACTTACATTCCAAAACCATCAGTACGTTGGCAATTTTTGATAGCTTTACTCATGGTCAGGAAATCATTGATATAGTCGGCGCGATGTTTTTCATCAGTAGGAATTTCATTCAATACACGTACCAGTGCTGCATATACCCATCCATTACCACGACTCCAATAGCAATTCTTACCGTTAGGTTCTTTGTAAGGGGGATCAAAGTCTTGGTCTCTCCACCACAAACCTTCTTTTTGGTTGTACATGCCATTCTCACCATGTTTGTTACGGGTATATTCATACATATCCCACATTTTTGTCGAAATATTTTTGTTCTCCGGTCAATTTTCCCAGTTTGGCAAATACAGGCATTCCCATTTGGATGGCGTCAATCCACCACCAATCATTTACTTGAGGAGTGTTGACCAGCATATCTATATTGGCTTTGACCTTACGGATTCTTTCCGGATCGGGACAAATGTTATATAAATCAATGTAAGTCTGGCTGGCACAGTAATCATCAGCATTGCGAGTGGTGGTACCGTTGCGGAATCCCCATTCGTGGTAATTTGACCAATCGACAGCGTATTTATAATAGTCATCACGTGGATAGACGGAGTAAAGAGCCATTAATCCTTCATAATATACTCCGCGTGTCCAGATATTACTGGGACGGGTTACATTTTTTACAAAAGAAGGAGTACGATAATCGGCATACTTCTTCATGAAGTAATCATTGACTTTTGTAACAGTTTTCAACGTTTCTTTTTTGTCCGGCAAGTCTTGTGCTTTTACAACTCCAAAACCTAATGCAACAAAAAAGATGATAGTATTAATTTTTTCTTCATCATGTTGTTTTAGTGTTTTAATGGTAGCGCAAAAATAGGATGGTCTGGGATTTCCTACAATGGAAATGTGTACATCTTCCTTGAATATTATGCATGTGTACGCATTTCGAGTGTATTTTTTATTTATCAGTGTTCTTATTGGGCTATTTGTCTTTATTTGCAGACCGTTCATAAATCTTTTCTCCTTCTTTTATCTCTAGTTCCAAACCTTTAAAATTAACATTGGCCACATTTGAGATGCTTAATCCTTTTTGGGCTTTGATATGGCAATTCTCAAAAAGAATGTATCATTTCCGAATGGAGCCTCTTTAAAACCATACATGGTTCCTGCTGATTGTGCTTCTCCATTTATATTCTTGAAATGGATATTGCGCAAACAGGTCAGCGGATAATGTGCAGGTGAAAGCGGAGGAACCATACGCCATTCCATATTGATATCAAAGATACTGCGCGCTCCTTTGATGGTAATATCTTCAAAAGTGATATTTTCTACAGTTCCGCCGCGGCTGGGCTGACTTTTTAAAACGTAAGGGGCTCCAGTTTTCGTTATCCATCAGGCAGGAACGTATGGTCACATTGCGTATGCCGCCTGATATTTCACTGCCCATAGCCACTCCACCATGACCGTATGCGAAATGACAGTTTTCTATCAGAATGTTTTTCACTGGGACGTCCTACTCTGCGTCCGTCCTCGTCTCGTCCGGATTTGATGGAGATACAGTCATCATGTGCCTCAATGCGGGTGGAAGTAATCAGTATATCATTGGACGAATCAATATCTATGCCATCGGAACTGGGTATATATTCCAATGCACGGATATCGATTCCATCTATAGTGAAGCCGTTTGTGTAAAGTACATGAAGACACCATGAGGCCTGATTTATCATTTTTAAACCGGAAATCTTACCTCCCGGGCAATCTGTGAAACATAACAGTCTGGGACGTCCGGAGTTTCCGAATGGAATTTTTTTCCATTCTACTCCTTTACCATCGATAACTCCTTCACCATAAACTTTAACTCCGTCTGAATGGTCGAAATTCAAGAAAGCACATCGCCACCTTTTTCTATACCTTCAAAACGGGTAGGGATGACAGGAAATTCATTGGGGTCGACAGTGCTGATTAGTTTGGCGTTTTTTTCTATACGTAAATCTACACCACGTGGGAAGAATAGAGCGCCGCTTAGATACTCCCCGGCAGGAATAACTATCGTTCCGCTCCATTGTGAGCTGCTTCATTAATGATACGTTGTAAAGTGGCTGTTTTCCGAATAGCCATTTCCTTTTACGCCATATTCTTTAATGTTATATTCTCTGTTATTTTTTCCGATGGATATGAGCTTGCTTTCCCATGCTTCCAGTTTAATGGTCAGACGGGTACGGTTATTGACAATTGTTGCATTTATCGGTTGGAGTGTGCCATCTGTCGCATTCCATTCTTTTGCGACTCCTACTTTATCAAAGTCTGCTGTAAATTCTATAGCTTTATTCCCTTCATTGAATATGAAGTAGAGGTCGCCATCGGGCATTACTCTGCGCGTGTAGCGGATAGAATCATTGGCAGGTGAAATGATTTTCATTTCCGGTTCCGGAAGGGAAGAGCTTACACGTGCTGTCCATCTGGTGGATGGCTCAATCCTGCTATTGGTTAAATCTGATAGGGAACCGGGAGCAGTGAAACTTTTGTCAATGAAAGAAGCAGGCTTCCTTCCCCAAAACAGGACCTTTCCTCCACGTGAGGAAAATGTTTCTATCACTTTCCAGGCAGATGCGGAAATAACATCTGATGATGGGATAATCAATGTTTCATATCTTTGTCCGCTTTTATTTTCCAGATAGCCGGAACCTATGGTCAGTGCTTACCGTAAAAGCATATGTTTATGTAGTCAAAAATCTCGTTGATGAGTTAACAGCTGTTGGGTAAGAGTGACGATATCCTTATAAAACTTCATTGTTACCCAGCCACATAGTAGATGTGGGGGTAATACATGGCAATTCGTGCTCCCCGGCTTCCCCTGACTCATCAGATAAGTGGTGCGATTCGTATATTTATTCAGGCCTTTCATACCGGGATCACTCATCCAATTGCGATGTTTGGACCCTGCCGGCCAGAACATGAATTCAAAGAAGTTAATCCCACGGGCAATTTGATGATCTACAACAAATTTGGCTTGGGGAATGGTAGGGGAGATGTGGTAAGCTGCAAAACTTTCGCTGAATGCTCTAGGTTTTCCATAAACATGAGCTACAGATGAGGCCAGTTTGGGGAAATCATTAAGGGTACCGGGCCATATTTGGTTCCAGATTGCATCTACTCCGGGTATTTGAACTTTACTTAAATTCCGGAAATAGTCTCCTTCAGCTTTAACACATGCGGGCATTTCATGTTCTTTGTTAAGATGGGTAATGTGGGCTACTCCATTAGCCGCACACCAATCGGCCTGTAATTTGAAAAAATGGGTGGCGAACAAAGCTGGACCAGACATCCCAATAATCGGCTTTTACCCTTTGTTCCTGTATGGTGGGCGAAGTGGTAAAAAGGAGGCCAGATAGGGAGTCGGATCATACCCTTTTGTATCTTTGAATGTTTGGACAATGGAAGGAGTCCAGGGTAAATGTGCCATAATCGGGTTCGTCTCCCCGGAAACCAAGTACGGTGGTACCCAGCTCTTTACCAAGGTATTTTTTATACTGTTCATGTGTCCAATCAATGAATTGTTGTACGGCAACAGGATTCAGATAATCACACAGAGAATTAGTGGCATCTTTGCCGCCGTTGGGATTATTAACGGCTCGGGTTACGGCCGTCCGAAAGTCGCTTTTGACCAATAGGATCTTCCAGTCATCCAGTCCGGCGTTGAAACTTATTTCACCATTATTAATTGCTACAGTTCTGTTAGGAGCACCGGATGTACTGACGGCTACCGCACTGATGATTTCCGGTGCTATTTTATGGTTTGTCATTACTTCTCCCCGTTTTATCTGTATGGTATCACCTATCACAAGAGCTTGCATTCTCAAATCGGGACGTTCCTGTGAGAATTTTCCTCCTGCAAATCCGCTGGGATATTTTCCTTCATCAATAATCCAGACTTTCATGCCTCGCTTTTTGGCTTCAAGTACTCCGGTACGAATCGCTTTAAACCATTCTTCGGAAAGATATTTGAAGGGTAGTTTGTAACCTGCTTCAAATATTATGGCACGGAATCCTTTCTTCTTGATAGAATCCAAGTCATTGCAAATAGTCTTTTTATCCATTTTCCCTTCCCAACCCCATATTACATGGTTGGCAAATTCCACAGGAGGGTCTGCAAATTGTTGTTCTAGACGGGAAAGGGGTGTTTCATGAATGCCTTGCCAGGATTTTATTTCATCTTTTGCGAATAAGGAGTTGAAATAAAAAAGGGAAGCAATAAATAATAGTATCTTTTGCATGATGTTTATGATTAGGTTTGAGTCTTATATGCATAAGGGCGCATCAAAGCGCCCCTACAGCAAAAGGATATCCGTTACAGTTTTTAGAGGAATCCTTCATGCTAATCTTAATATTATTCTCCTAAATAATAGGAGGGAACAGGAGCTTGTGGATATCCCATGGAACGATGAGCTACATAACTTCTATATATTCCGTCTTGCATCAATGTGGTACGACGGTCTTTTGCCGGAAGATTGGTTGTGTAGATACGTATTTCACCGGGCAATGCGGTGATTATTTCTTCACGCCAGTCTCCATATAAGTCTGCGATCATTAAGATATCACCTTCAATTCCTTGTGTCAGTGTTTCTCCTTTCCATTTTACAATACTTAGTGAACGACCGTTTGAAGAGGAACTTGCCCCCCATCGGTTATCGTCCCCTTTGAATGTTTCGCGCAATAAGTCACCGTCCCACCAGGCCCAATTACGGCAGGAGGGCACTTCTTCATTTTTACCTAAAGGTTTACCGTCAGCTGAAAGTAGATATTTGTCTGTGCTGCCTCCTTTACGGTCTTCGCTGGCAAAACATTCCAGACCTTTGTGGACCGGATCAAAATCAGCAACCATCCCATCGCCTACATGGAATGTCTTATGACCGATATTCCATACCGGTTGTCCTGTTCTGGCATCCACAACACAAACGCCACGGCCGTTCTCGTGCCAAGGTTCCAGACAAAGGAATACTTCCATACCCGGACGATCCGGGTCGATATCAGTCAGATAGATTTTATCAGGGTGTCCTAGTCCGGTAGACCATAGTAAAGTCCCGTTATCATCAAGCATGCATGAGCCTAACAGAATTTCATCTTTTCCATCTTCATCCACATCACCACATACCATATTATGGGAACCCATGCTTCTTACTACGGGATTTTCTTCATCGCCGTCCCATCGCCATGCACGTTCCAGTTTGTTATCTTTCAGCTGCCATGCATCTACAGTCATCAGTTTGTAAGTGCCACGACATGCCAATATATAAGGGGTTTTGCCGTCCAGATAGGCCATCCCTATTTGGTTACGGTTCTGCCGGACCAGATTTCCATACCTGTCATTCCGTTCAGGCCAGTCCACGCGGGCAATTTCTTTTCCGGTCATTCCATCCCATACACTTAGATACTCCTCACCGGATCTACCCGTCCTTTTTCATTTCGTTTGGTTGTTTCCGGAGCTGTTTTTAAGGCAATTTCTGCTTTGCCATCTCCATTGAAGTCGTATGCGATGAAAGGGGAGTACCAAACACCGGGCTCGATACCTTGTCCTAAATCTTTAGACATAAAAAAGTGCCGTCACTTAAATTAAAGACCTCAATTTTGATAAGTTGAACCATCCAAAGTACCGGGCATTCCGGGATCCACATTTTTTTCCGGGGTGCGGATGATATAATCGTAAATGCCATCCCCGTTCAAATCAGCAACGGCTATTTTGCCTGCTTTTATATTACGGTTCAATTTAATGGACTGATAGTTTCTCAATAAAGAACAGTCCACATCCAATTTGGAAGATGTGTCAATTACTTTTTTCTTTTTATCTAATGCACAGATCCAATAGGTTGCTTTTCCAGAAACGGGAGTCTGGTCAACAAAGTCACAGGTGTTTTTAATTGGATTTTTGATAAACGCTGTGTCTTGCCGTTTGCAGAACGGTAGAGGTGGAAGGAAGTGTCAGTTCCATCTTGTTCCAATAGTCTCCAACTGAGATAGATACCTTTCCCGTCTGCAGATGGAGTGGCCGTTAATCCTCTGTCTAAGTTTCTTTATTCTTTCTGTTGCAAACCTTTGATTTCCGGTTTGGGCTCATGGCGTGGTTCTAGTATTTCGTAATAATATGTACGTTCACGCAAGTCTTGGGCTGTCATGTTTGTTGATATGCTAAGCAATAGTGGTACTGAGCATAATCCTATAAGTAGGTTCTTGTTTTTCATAAGATCTGATTTTTTATAGAAGTTTGATAACGATTTTTTATAATTAAATTTGTCTTACACCTTTCGGAAGTTTCACTTTGGTTGTGATTTTACCATCGGCTTTCTTCTCGTGGCTGACTTCTATCAGGCCCCAAGGGGTGGGATAAGTGCCTTTGGCCCATTCTAATTTACCCAAGTGTGGCTCAATACTGATCTGCTTGTGCTCTACGTCTACGATTTTTTATACCTAATACATGATCTGACAGCCATGTGGTAGGTCCTGAAGACCACCCGTGGCAAAGGCTGTGACGGAATCCGGGATAGCAATAGGCGCCGAAATCGCCATGTATGTCTTTTTTTCCGGCTGGAACAGGTTCGTCTATAGGAGCGGCATTAGGAATCCAGTCCAGATTGAAATCTTCCCAAAACGTGGTTGCTCCCAAATCCAGCATGGCCCCCCAGAAAGTATTAATGATATCTATTGCTTTCTCATACTCACCTGCTTTGGCTAATGCTTCCAGCATATAATACCCGTAAAAAGTGGAAAAACCTTTTCCACCGCCTACAGAGACAACTTCATCGCAAGCCTGTTGGGGATCCATCAATCCGGTGATGGCCATTAATGAAGCTGCCTGTTTCAGATTGTTGTGAGGTAATATCTTTTTTTTTTCATCCGGTTGATAATGTCCAGACATAATTGAGCATCAGAGGTGTTGCCAAGTTTTAAAGACAATTGATGCGCATCTTGCATGGCCCATACGATCAGTGCGCGATAGCCTGCCTCAACTCCGGCTTTATTTCCGCTGGATGGCCAGTCCAAAAAGCGGGCAGGTGCTAACGTTTCATTTCCCGCATCATCCACTTTTCCGTTTATCAGATGGATTAATCCGCTGATATAGTCGGAATGTTTCTTTAAAAAATCAATATCTCCGGTCTGGTGATACCATTCATATTGGTTGATCAGATACCATAGGCTGTATGCACTCATGCCATTCATCCAATTGGGTAAAGGAAATTGTTTGCAGGCCAGGTCCAGACTGTTGGGAATCACCTCATTGTATCCGAAAACACGGCTGATGGTCATTAATTCAGGATGCATATCGCCCAGCCAGACTACCCGGTCACGTTTGATGCCATCCCATAAAAACTCCTGCATGTTCAAGTGGACAGTATAGGCTCCGGTAATCCATATTTTGTTTAAACGTTGGTCGTTGCATTCAAAAGACCCCAGATAGGGAATATCACGGTAGCGCAGGATAGCTGAAATTTCTTTTAAAGAGATAGTGGCGTTGTTTTGCAGCAAGTCGAGACGGACAAAGCGGAAACCGGTATTGCCTATTTCAATCATGCCGTCACGGGGAATTTCCATGATGATATCACGTTTGGCATGATCGTCTGTTGAAAATCCCACTTTCCATTCGGTATTTGAAGTGGTACTGTTGGCTTCTCCAACAGATTCTCCGAAACGTATCCTTACCAAAGAAGGCTCCCTACGCTGGAACTGCCCATGACGAGCTTTAATCCTCCATGCAGTTCACTGCCGAAATCCAGTAATAAGGATGCCTTCTCTGTTTCAGTAGAGGTCATTATGCAACATTTTTTTTCTGTTCATCTCCGATTTGGCCGTTTCCACGCTCTAACAAATAGTGTTCGTCTTTTATTAGATTATTCTTACATCCTGCGTATTTGGTAACAATACGTTTGGGGGTGATGTAAGCACGGTTCATGATATCTTTGGTCATTCTTTGTGAGGCATCGCTTTGTAGGGTGGGAGGGATACCTGCATATAGAAGTGCGGGTAGCAGAACGAATGCAATTATGCTTTTTCTGATTGTTGGTAATAGTTCCATAGTATCTTTGATTTTTGATTTGTGCAAATATAGACGAAGAAGGTATCTTACCTATGGAATTTTATTCATTTACATGGAATATTGTTCATCTTCTTTCTGTTCTTTTTCCATATACGGATAACAATCTTTATTCATCTTGTTGGATTTGTATTGGATTTTAGTTATTGTTTTTTTTGGGGGTTGGGATGAGATATATTCTTTATATGAAAAGAAATGAGTGAATGAACTGTACAGAACTTGTTGATATCATTTTTCTTTTATAATCCATATTCCTTCAAAAAAAGGAGACCTCACCTCGTACTTTCCTTCTTCTGTTTTATATAGTCGTGCGCTCACTATATCGTTGATTTGTATTATATAAATATCTCCTTCTTTTGTGTAGTGGCTTGTCAGAACCAATGGTCCTGGTGCGACAAATCGGCATAGCGTGTCGTTCAGGAAATCTATGTAATCTATTTGTGGATTGCCATCTACAAGTTCATAGCGTATAGTTTTTTGTTGTTTGCATCCCGCTATTAACAAGAATAGTGTAGTGAAGCATATAACCGACCGATTTTTTTTCATTATAAAAATAAGTATTTATGGTGTGGAAAATAGGGAGTACTGAATCCGGCACCTCCCCTTATTATTATTGACTGCAAAAATCTAGTCTGTTAATAGCCCGGATTCTGCATTGCGGCTTTTCTTCATCACTTAAATTTGTACCGTCTTCATGTTGAAGTTGGTCTAAGAATGTTTGTGGAATAGGACGAAGCAAATGTTTGTCTGCTATATTGGCAGCTGCTTCCGGATTGAATAATTTAGCACGTTGAACCAAAGTCTTGGTACGGCTTAATTCTTCCCAGCGGTTCCATTCACCTAGGCATTCGCGGGTACGTTCGTTTAAAATGAAATTGATCAAACGGTCTTTGTCCCCATTTACGCCCATAGCTGATAGAATAGCTTCATCCTCGGCCGGTAATGATGAATAACTTGAAATTTGCAGACTGGAAGCATCTGTAGTGCGTTCTATACCAGTTGAAAGATAGTAAGTGTTCTTTTGAAGGAAAGAAGCCTTGAATGCCTCTGTGTTATTGATTTTGGTACCATTGGCATCTTTGCATTTGCCTAAAGTGCTTAGTGCGGTTGAATTATCTTCGTCACCACCTGCGCTTTTCAAGAAAGCCATAGAACCGTCGGTGTAGTATTCGCGGTCTTCACCATTTTTCCATTCGGCACGTGCACGGAGCTGGTTGATGGTAGAGATAGCATCTTGGAAGTTACCGGAACGTACTTGAGCTTCCGCTTTTATCAGATAAGTTTCGCCTGTACGGGCCATAATGACATCACGATGTGCGTCCCCTTTCTCTGCTGTACGCGATCCGTCATCAGTTTTATTGATACCACAGAAGACATTGGACTGTGCTGGATTTCCGCTAACACCATAGGTGTTCAATACATATTGACTACCGGCATATACAGGGAACACATTCGGCACCCATTTATTTGTTTCGGGGTTTACAAAGGAGTGGGCTATACCACCACGACCTACTGTTCCATAATCGGAGTTTGTAGCGTCTTTAAAACGGTTGTCACTTTTTTATTAAGAATAAAGATGATGCCTTGGTCGCCTAGTGTTGGAACCTGATCGGCTGTAATACCGTTTGTAGCCACTACATCATCTGCTTTCGATGCAATATTATTCAATCCGTAGACAGTTTTGAATGTTTTCCACATACGTGAGTCATTCACATTGTCAAAGATAGCATAAGCGTATTCTGTAGGGCGGCAACGTTGGAAGTCCATACCACCAATATATTGGCCACGTTGTGTCCAACCACCGGAGAAGTTGGAGAATTGTGGGTTGAAGTAACTATAAGTACGGTTTCCGAAACGTCCGGTTGCCGAAGAAGTGTGTTGGCATGACATTAATATTTCATTAGACTCCTCGGCTTTGCAGTCTATACCGGTCCATTTGGCGTAAAGGTTATTATAATCACTTTCTAACGGACATTTTGAGATGACTTCATCGCATAACGTAATCGCTTTTTTCAAATCAGCATCAGCAGGATAACTTGAGTTCCAGTCGCTGCAACGTTCAGACTGACGGTACAGCAAAGCTTTTGCCAGGAAGTGTGCTGCTGTGTATTTAGTCCATGTACCTGTACCACGCCATCTGTCTGTAGGCAGTTTGTCGTAAGCGTTCTGCAAGTCATCAATCACTTGGTTTAATGTTTCTTCTGCAGAAGCGCGAGTAAAGGTTCTGACCACACCTTCAGTAACTTGGGTTTGCAGAACCACCCCACCATATTGTGCGAAAAGGCGATAGTAGTTATATCCGCGTAGGAAATAAGCTTCACCCAGGCATTTTTCGCGGACTTCCGCATCTGTAACATAATCAGCTGATGCGATAACTTGATTGGCGGAAGCGATGCCGTAATACATCTGATCCCAAAGAGCTGAAATGCCCGGACAGTTATTGTTGGCCGCTCCGTTTGCTTTTGTACAGTCCAATGGGTTCAGACGGCTGTCATAAGTGTTCCATGGTTCTGCTGTCAGGTCAGAGCCGTTTGTAAATTCATCTGTACCGTAAAGGGTAATACCATACGCCCACTCATAACCAAAATGCCAACGGATGTTACCGTACAGTGCGGTAGCCAAATCTTGAATGCCCTGTGACGTTTTGAAATAGTCAGTGGTATAGGATGACTTGTTTTTTTCATCTAGGAAACTATCGCTACAAGAACTGAAACTGGCAGTCATTGCGACAGACAGGGCAGCTGTGAATAATGTATATTTTAAATTTTTCATTTTAAAAAACAGTTTAATGTGTTATTATCAAATTAGAAACCAACTTGTAAACCGAAGTAAAGCCTCTATTGTAATAAGTAGTGCCTAAGTCCAGATCCATAAAATCTACTGAAGAATAGAGGTTGCCTATATTCTTAGCTTGTGCATATAATTTAAGAGAAACTGATTCCGATGTTCTTTAATGCTTTGGAATTGAAGTTATAACCTAAAGAAATGTTACGGATCTTGATGAATGAAGCGTCTTTAAAGCCTAGCAGACTTGAATAAGCATCACCACCTGCTGTACTGTAAATCGGTTTTTGATAATCAGCACCAGTGTTGTCCGGAGTCCAATAGCTTATTTCACGTTGGTTGTACATACCGTATTGGCCTTCACCACCCGTATCAACCATATAACCAAATCGTCCGTTCAGCTCGATACCTAGTTCAAGACCTTTATAGTTGAATGTATTGCTCCATCCCAGTACCCATTTAGGATTTTTGTTGCCAAGAATAATACGGTCATTACTGTCTATAATATAGTTACCATCCTGATCAACTGGTTTAACCATACCTGCTTCAAATTTATGTCCGTTGGCATTGAATTTAGCCATTTCTGCCGCATCACTTTCCTGCCACAGACCATCGCTGGCAGTACCATAGAAAACATTGATTGACTCACCAATGAACCAGGCATTGGAAATGTCATCCTGCTTGCCGTTGGCAAGTTCTACGATTTCATCTTTTTTGATAGGCTGCATTGATAGTGGAACTCCATTCAAAGTCTTTGGTTTGTATGGGAACCAAGTTCAGAGATAAGTCAACACCGAAGTTTTGTTTTACCTACATTGGCATAAGTAGAATTAAAGCCGGTTAAGGTTGGAATAGTCATGCTTAATAATAAGTCATTGGTGTTAGAGTGATAAATATCCATTGAACCGCTGATACGTCCATTCAAGAAACTGAAATCTACACCATAGTTATATTGTGTTGTCTTTTCCCAACCTAAATCTTTATTTGCCATTTTTACTTGAGAAGAAGTGTAATAAGGTTCATTTGTAGCATAAGCAGGTGTTAGAGTAGAGCCAAAAGGTACATAGAATGACTGGATATTACCTAATGTAGAATATGCACTTACAGCTGAGTTACCTGTTGTTCCCAAACCGAAACGAAGCTTTAACTGGTTTATCCAAGAAATATCTTTCATGAAGTCTTCTTGGTCAATGCGCCAGCCCAAGGCGGCAGAAGGGAAGAAACTCCATTTGTGTCCGTCTGCTAATACAGAAGAACCGTCATAACGTCCGGATACAGTCAATAAATAACGGTCGTTGTATGCGTAGTTTATACGTGCCATGTATGATGCCAGCTGATTTTCAGACATACCGGTACTCATACCAGCACCATAAGTTGCTGCATCTGTAATGTCTACACTGCCCATGTTGTACCATTCAAAATTCTCATTAGGAATGGCGTTAGCACTTTCGGAACCACTTTCTTTATTATATTTGGAAGCTGATTGCAATAAGGTTACGCCTAAGTTATGTTTGCCGAATGTCTTGTTATAGTTGATCTGATTATCCAGTGTCCATGACAAGTAACGATCTGTTGCATATTTAGCATAGTTTTTTGAGCCCATTTCACGGCAGAGTCTTTGCTGATAAAAATACCTTGACGATAGTGGCGGAAATCAGGACCGAAAGAGATTTTATAGCTTAGTCCCTCTAGTGGTGCCCATATTTTTCCAAAATCAAATTGTCCGTAAAAGCTGCCTAGTGCACGGAAAGTTTGGCGGTTATCGGTTGACTTATTCCATTCGTCAATCACAGTATAGACATTGGTGGTGGAGCCACAGGGGTTGGTAATGATATTGCCTTCTTCATCATAAGGAACACCAAAGCGTGGAATAGCTTTTGCCGCGCTATATATATCAACAGGGCCCGAGCCTGAAGATTGTCCGGTACGGGAATAACCATAGTCTTGAACCGCCCATGAACCGTTGATAGATCCGCCCATTTTAAACCAAGGTTTTACTTGTAAATCGACAGACATTGAGAAATTATAACGTTCATATTCCTGTCCTTTCTGAGTACCTTGATTATTTAGATAACCAATAGAGAAGAAAGCTTGTGCAGTTTCGTTACCGCCACTACCACTGATGGTATGTTCATGTGTGATACCTGTTTGGGTCACTATGTCTGCCCAGTCGGTATCTGTTACTCTACTTCCATCCCAAGTACCGTTATTCCAACCTTTATTTACATTAGCCAAAGCTGCGGGATCACCTGATGCTGCGAAATAAATTTGGTCTTTATCGTAGTTAGGTTGGTCACCGCGAGGATTGTTTACCGGATCTGAGTTATAATAAGCCCAACGGCGCCAGGTAATATAATCGCTTGCACTCATGGCAGGTGATTTGTCTTTTAGGGTTTCTAATGTGACAGAACCTGAGTAGTTTAAAGCGAGTCTACCTGCTTTACCGCGTTTGGTGGTTATCAATATGACACCATTGGCACCACGAGAACCGTAAATAGCTGTAGAAGAGGCATCCTTTAAGATATCAATGGATTCTATGTCACGCGGATTGATCGTTTCAATTCCTCCAGCACTCAAGGGCACTCCATCTACTACATACAGAGGGTCTGATGATGCGCTGATAGATCGGTTACCACGAATACGGATTGATCCTACAGTACCCGGACGTTCACTTGAGGTGATATCTACACCGGCAGCTTTGCCTTGTAAGGCTTCAAAAGCATTGTTCACAGG
>ENA-OPZN01000252-OPZN01000252.1-human-gut-metagenome-genome-assembly--contig:-NODE-252-length-19639-cov-15.317907_pt1 | contig 19639 bp, 20 predicted proteins | sample MGYA00242483_ERZ504503 | MGnify/ENA primary metagenome ERZ504503 (study PRJEB26092, sample SAMD00036285) | human gut metagenome | host: Homo sapiens | study: EMG produced TPA metagenomics assembly of... | reverse complement strand
AAATCATGTACCGCGACAAAGCGACGGCCCGGCAGGCCGCCGACCAGAGCTGGCGTGAACGCGGCACCGAACTATGGGTGTATCGGTGCGAATTCTGCGGAACCTGGCATCTCACACATCACGATCCACAATCCAGCTACACGTACGTGCCCTTCAATCAGCAGATTAAACCGCATTCCCGCAAAAAGGCTACAAACCACGTCGTAAGTAGTTCCGTTAGCGCTCGAGGCGGAAGCCTTGGCGCTTGGCGTTTGGAGCTACGGCCTTGCTGGTCACACCGGAATCGACCGCATTCGACGCGATCTGATCGCTGAACGGATCAACTGGGCGCTCGGTATTGCGCAAATCGTAATACCGATGCACTTCCTCGTCAAAATCCTGCAAACCGGCAAGCAACGTCTCATTGTTCGACGGATACTCATTCTCAAAGAACTGCATGGAGCGCGGCATACGCGGCTTGAGTGCGGGATCCTGATCGGGCTTGCCAATCGCAAGTCCGAGCACAGGGTACGTGTATTCCGGAAGATTCAGCAGATCAATCAAAGCCGGAACATCGTTAAGCAGCGAGCCGAGAATCACACAGCCAAGGCCGAGCGAATAAGCGGCCGTCTCCATCGCATGAAGCGCCAAAACTGCGTCATTCTGTGCCTGAGTGTAACGATAACTGCCATTCAACGTAAACTCGTCGGAAGCGGTCTCAACGCCCTTGGAAGCTGCGATGGCCGCATTGCGATGCTCGTCAAGCACAAACACGTACAGCAGTGGCGCGGTCGCGATATATGGCTGCCCGCCGATTTCGGCAAGACGCTTCTTTGCGGCCGGATCGGTGATGCGGATTGCCGACCAGTCGTTCAGGAATTGGCTGCTTGCGGCATGCTGGGCCACGGTTTCGAGAGTTTCGACGATATCGTCGCTCAGCGGCTTCGGCTTGAATTTGCGGATGGAACGACGCTCCAGCAGAGTGTCGACAGTTGCATTATGCAGAATATTACTCATGTTGACTATTTATATCCCATCCGCGTAATTGCGCAAGCATTTTCGCCCGCAAGCGCATTCCTTCCAATCGCAGTTTCGTGCAGTTTCGTGCGGTTCCAACCGCAGCTTCAATTGCAGATCTGAATCGCACGCTTCGAAATATGGAAGTTGGAGTGGGATTGTTTGCGGATCTGGCGAAATTTGCGCTTATCGGCAAATCTAGCGGATTCCACGGTTTCAGCGGATTCGGCGCGATTGACGGGAGTGGCGGCGATCGACCAGCGCCTGCGATCCGCGGTCGGATAGTTGCGATACCAGCGCGCCGAGTCCTGCGGAAGCCACGCCGAACACGAGATTCAGCGCCAGTTCCTTGCGTTTGTCGGTGGTGCCGTCCGGCAACACGGCTTTGCGGCCGACCGACTTGCGCCATGCCAGTTCGAACAGTTTGCCGAACACGAGTCCGGCCAGCGTGGGGGCGGCCACCTTGAACATCTTGTCGCAAAGATCGTCGGGATCGTTGATTCGCTGTTCGCGCAGGGCATTCACTTTCTCGTCGACGTTATGCAGCGACGCTACGATGCGGTCTGCGCTGGATTCCGGGTCAGGCATTTCACTCATGATTTCCAGTGTAGACCGTGCCGTCGGATTTCGGTTGGATTTCGCCGGCGTATGCGTGCGTTGCGAAGCGCTTAAGACACGTGGTGGAAGATTGCTGGTGAAACGCTTTTCGTCGGCTAGAGTAGGAGTATGACAGATACTCAAGTCGGAAGCAAGGATGCTTCTTCAACCGCGCCCGGCCGCCTGGTACTGCTGCGCCATGGCCAGACTGTGTGGAGCGAATCGGGCCAGCATACCGGCCGAACCAATATTCCGTTGACCGATACCGGTTGCGAGCAGGCTCGTGCGGCGGGCGAGCGTCTTCGTGAGGCGTTCCCCAATGGTTTCGACCAAGGCTGCATGTTCGCAAGCCCCCTGCGTCGCGCCCAGCAGACCGCGCAACTGGCTGGTTATGGCGATTTCAAAGTGCTTGACGAGATTGCGGAATGGGATTACGGCCGTGCCGAAGGGCGTACACGCCAGGAGGTGAGCGAGGCTGGAGGCTTCCAGTGGGATGTATGGCGCGACGGTCCGCGTTCCCTTCCCGAATCGTTGGAGGGCGACTGGGTTGAGACGTTGCCAAGCGGCGAGCAGGTTCCGGTGCACAATGGCCCTGGCGAGACGGTTGAGGAGGCCGCCGCGCGCACCCGCGATGCGATCGACGCGGTGATGCCGCTGCTCAATGCCGGTCATGACGTGCTGTTGGTGGCGCACGCGCATGTGTTGCGCATCCTCACCTCGCAGTGGCTGGACGTCGATCCGCATTTCGCGCGTTTGCTGCGCCTCGACACCGCGCATTATTGCGTGCTGAGCCAATATAAGGGAGACAACGTTATCGAGCATTGGAATTGCTAGGTGCGTTGCGCTGGGCTGAACGTCGGTAGTTTGACATCGTTTACAAACCGCCGACGTTTTTTTGTTGCCGTACGGCGTCAGGTTCGCGATTCACTGCGATTGTTGCCGTGTGATATGGAGGGTGTGTCGCAAACGGTTTCATAAAGACAGTGTGATGAAAACCGTTAAAAATAAAGTATTTTGAGAAAAACCTGCGAGCGTAAAATCACCCTAAAAATGGTTTTTCTTGCTTACGTTTGCAAAAATGGGAGAAATGCGGCACAATAGTGCATGTCAGGAATCGTGAGGAAGCGATTTCACAGGATGTTGACCAGCGGGGTGCTGGGAAACAGGAATGGAAGAGAAAGGTTCGATGATGAATCGTACTATCAAGGCAGCAGTTGGAATGGTCGCCATCGCGGCGATGTCCGTAGGCACGTTGGGCGCTTGCGGATCGAGCTCCAGCTCCGACGACGGCAAGGGCAAGGTCTACTACCTGAACTTCAAGCCGGAATCCAGCGACGAATGGCAGAAGCTGGCCAAGGATTACACCAAGGAAACCGGTGTCGAGGTCAAGGTCCAGACCGCTGCCTCCGGCACCTACGAGCAGACCCTGAAGTCCGAGATCGCCAAGTCCGAGGCCCCGACCCTGTTCCAGGTCAACGGTCCGGTCGGCTATCAGAACTGGAAGTCCTACACTGATGACATGACGGACACTGAGCCGTACAAGCAGCTCATCAACAAGGACGTCGCCCTCAAGGATGGGAGCAAGGTCGTTGGCGTTCCATACGCTATGGAGACCTATGGCCTGATTTACAACAAGGATCTGCTGGCCAAGTACATCGCCACCGATGGCGCCAAGATCAAGGACGTCAAGGATATCGACAACTTCGACACCCTGAAGGCCGTGGCCGATGACATCCAGGCCAAGAAGGACCAGCTCGGAGTCAAGGGCGCGTTCACTTCCGCTGGTTTCGATTCCAGCTCCGATTGGCGTTTTAAGACCCATCTGGCCAACCTACCGCTGTACTACGAGTTCAAGGATGACAACGTCACCGAGCAGCCGGAGACCATCAAGGGTACCTACCTGCCGGAGTACAAGAACATCTTCGACCTGTACCTGAAGGATTCCACCACCGAACCGACCCAGCTGAGCTCCAAGACCGGTGATGACGCTACCTCCGAGTTCTCCCTCGGCGAGGCCGTGTTCTATCAGAACGGCACTTGGGCATGGACCGATCTGCAGAAGAACGGCATGAAGGCCGAGTCCATCGGCATGCTCCCGATCTACACGGGCGTCAAGGGCGAGGAGAACCAGGGTCTGGCCACTGGCTCCGAGAACTACTGGTGCATTAACTCCAAGGCTTCCGACGCCGATAAGAAGGCCACCAAGGACTTCCTGAAGTGGGTCGTCACCAGCAAGACCGGCATCGAGTCCCTGTCCAGCGCCATGGGCTTCACCACTCCGTTCAAGTCCTTCAGCGATGTCAAGTCCGACAATCCGCTGGTGCAGGCCGCTGTTGAAGATCAGAATTCTGACAAGACCGCAGTCTCTTGGAACTTCACCATGATGCCGTCCGAAGAGTGGAAGAACCAGCTCGGTTCCGCCCTCCTCGAGTACGCGCAGGGCACCGGCGACTGGGATGCCGTCAAGACCGCATTCGTGGACGGTTGGAAGACCGAGTACGACGCCGCTCACTGATCTCGCATCAGCAGGCTGACGAAATTCAGTCAATCCGGCAAAAGCAAAATTCAACAAACGACATGTATTGCGAATACGGTTCGAACATCGCATGGTGCGGCTGTTGCGATCGCAATCAGCATGTCAATCGAATAACTCAATAACTGAATAAACGACGAGCTGCAATCGGAAGTCCTCTTATCCTTTCCTGGTTGCAGCTCGTTTTTTTAAAAAAACAAAAGATGACGACGAATCAAGGGACAGCCGTGTGTGACGGGATTGCGCTACAGTAATGAAAGCGCTATCATTATAACGATAAACAGAGAAGATTTTGATTCAAAAATGTTCTTATCTGCAGTTTGGAAAAATGTAATCGCTGTCATTTTGCGACGATGCGACGAAAGTGAAAACATATGATGCAACAAGAAATTGCTACTACCGATCCGGCGTTGTGGTGGAAGCAGGCCGTGGTGTACCAGGTGTACCCGCGTTCCTTCAAGGATTCCCGCGGTTCGGGCCTGGGCAGCATCGCAGGCGTCACCGAGAAGATCGACTACCTCTCCGAACTCGGCGTGGACGCCATCTGGCTGAGCCCGTTCTACCCGTCCCAGCTTGCCGACGGCGGCTACGACGTGGACGACTACCGCAACGTCGACCCGAAGCTCGGCACCATGGACGATTTCGACGAGCTCGCCAAGGCCGCCCACGAGCACGGCATCAAGGTCGTGGTCGACATCGTGCCGAACCACAGCTCCAACCTGCACGAATGGTTCAAGGCCGCCCTCGCGGCCGCCCCAGGCTCCCCGGAACGCGACCGCTACATCTTCCGCGATGGCAAGGGTCCGAACGGCGACCAGCCGCCGACTGATTGGATCGCAAGCTTCGGCGGTCCGGCGTGGACGCGCGTTCCTGACGGCCAGTGGTATCTGCACATGTTCACCAAGGAGCAGCCGGACTGGAACTGGAAGAACCCCGAGGTGCGCGCCGACTTCATCAAGACGCTGCGCTTCTGGCTCGACCATGGCGCGGACGGCTTCCGCGTGGACGTGGCGCACGGCCTCGCCAAGGATCTTGACCGCGACGACCTCGAAAGCTACAAGGTCTGCGAGCATGTGCTTCCTTCGGACGGGTCGCACCCGTTGTATGACCGTGATGAGGTGCATGACATCTACCGCGAGTGGCGCAAGGTGTTCAACGAGTATAATCCGCCGGCATTCGCCGTGGCCGAAGCCTGGGTCAATCCGGATCGCCAGCATCTGTATGCGTCGACCGAAGAGCTTGGACAGGTGTTCAACTTCGAGTTCGCCAAGAAGGATTGGATTCGCGACGACATGCATCTGGCCATCGAAGAAGGCTTGGAAAGCGCGGAACGATCCGGCTCTTCGGCAACTTGGGTGATGAGCAATCATGATGTGCCCCGCCATGTCAGCCGTTATGGATTGCCACAGGTTCCTGCCGCGTCGCATCATCAGCTGGCCAAGGATTGGCTGCTGCGCGACGGTACCACCTATGAGGAGAACCGCGAATTGGGCGCCAAGCGTGCCCGCGCTGCGATTCTTATGGAACTTGCCTTGCCTGGTTCCACCTACATTTATCAGGGTGAGGAACTGGGACTGCCGGAAGTCGCGGATATTCCTTGGAACAAGCTGGAGGATCCCACCGCATTCAACAGCGTGCGCGAGCAAATCGAAAAAGGCCGTGACGGCTGCCGTGTGCCGCTGCCCTGGGTCGCCGCAGACGCACCGAAGCTCGATGATCCCGATGACGAATTCGGCCACGATGGTTCTTTCGGTTTCTCTCCTGCGGGCGCCGAGCATGATCCACACCTACCACAGCCGAAATGGTACAAGGATTTCGCCGTCGACGTGGAGGATGCCGACCCGAATTCCATGCTGAACCTGTACCGCAAGGCGCTGTCGTTGAGGCATAACCTGATGCCGCAGGACACCGAACTGCAGTGGCTGGACGAAGATCGTCCATCTGACGTGCGGGACGGCGCGGATGGACAACGCGGCGGAGTCATCGCCTACAGTCGTTCCAACGGTTGGGCGAGCGTCACCAATTTCGGCGAACGTCCGGCCGAACTACCGCAAGGCGATGTCATCCTCGCGTCGGGTGAACTCACCGAGGATGGCCGATTGCCGCAGGACACCACCGTCTGGCTCCAGATATAACGCGGCGGCCGGAAGCAATGCCGGCGCACGTACAAATAGCTACCACGAAAATCAGCAAGTCCAACGAATAACAACAAATCCAACGAAGGAGATAAGCAATGAAGCAGGGAATCATCACCAAAACGTGCGCGGTCGCCGCGGCGTTGGCCATGGGCGTATCGTTGGCGGCTTGCGGCGGCAGCAGCGCTGATTCCGACAAGGGCCATGTGTATTTCATGAACAACAAGTCGGAAGTCGTGGACCAATACAAGCAGCTCGCCGAAATGTATACCGAAAAACCGGTGTGCAGGTGGACGTGCAGACCGGTGCGTCCGGCACATACGATGCGACCATGAGCTCGGAGCTGGCCAAGTCCAACGCGCCGACCATGTTCAACATCTCCGGTTTCGACCAGTTCGCAAAATATCAGAAGTATTGCGAGCCATTGCAGGACACCGAAGCGTACAAACTGCTCACCGATGACGGCAAGGCCTACTCCTACACCATTGATGGCGATTCGTTCACGCTGCCATACGCGGCTGAATGGTACGGCATCATCTACAACAAGAAGATCATCAACGATTACGCCAGCAAGGATTACGCGGTGATCAAGAGCGCCGACGACATCAAGGATTACAAGACGCTCAAGGCCGTGGCCGAGTCCATCAACGAGCACAAGGACGATCTCGGCGTCGACGGCGCGTTTGCGACGCCAGGTCTGGATGCCTCCGACACATACCGTTTCTCCGCGCATATGGGGCGCATCCCGCTGTACTACGAGTACAAGGACATGAACACCACGTTCTCCAAGACCATCAAGGGCACCTACTTGGATAACTACAAGGATCTGTTCGATCTCGAGGCTCGGACGACCAGCCCGACTGATCCGAGCCTGTCAGCTCGAAGACGTACGACGATGTCACTTCCGAATTCGCGCTCGGCCAGGTGGCGTTCTATCCGAACGGTGTCTGGGCCTACACGCAGATCAAGGGTAACGAAGTGGCGGACGACGATCTTGGCATGCTGCCGTATTACATGGGCATCAAGGGCGAGGAGGAGAGCGGTCCCGCAGGCGTGTATGACGCCAGCTGGGCGGTGAACAAGAACGCTTCCGACAAAGACAAGCAGGCCACGCTCGACTTCATCAAGTGGATGGTCACCGATGACGAGGCCAAGAAGATCCTCTCCCAAGATATGGGCTTCTCCGTACCGTTCACCACATTCGATGGCGATGAGTTCCAGCCGGATAATCCGCTGACCAAGATCGCTCGCTCCTACGCTGCCGACGGCAAGACCGAGGTACGCAGCTTCACCGTTCCGGATCAGCAGTGGCAGGACGACGTCGCCGCGGCGCTTATCGAATACGCGCAGGGCACCGGCGATTGGAGCAAGGTGAAGAGCGCCTACGTCGACGGCTGGGCCACCGAATGGAACAACAACGAGGAATCGTTGGGATCCGTTCCTCAAGCGCAGAAATTCGATCAGCAGGGGTGAGATCGCACCGCTGATTGAAGCCCTGCAAGGCTTGCGATGAAAAGAGCGGCCTGTGTGCATGATTTGGTTCATGCATACAGGCCGCTTTCGCGTTTTGGCGGCTTTACGTTTTTCCGCTGCCTCTCGATTTATTCAGCTGCCGTCGATTTATTCAGCTGCCGTCGATTTATTCAGCTGCCGTCGATTTATGACGCCGATTTATTCCGCCGTCGCCGCCCCGCTGTCAATGCGGCTTGTGGTGTTGCGCAACACCAGCAAAGGATCCTGCAGTTCATGCGGATGTTCAAGAGGTTCGTTACGTAGGAGCTGCAGCACTTTTCTACCGGCTATGCGCCCTAGCTCGATTGGCTCCTGGCGAATGGTGGAAAGATCCGCTGCCTGTGCGATTTCGGCGTCGTCAAAGCCGAGCACTGAAATGTCTTCCGGCACATTCAGCTGCTGCTTGCGTAGTTCCTTGACCAGTGCGATGGCGACTTGGTCGGTTTCCACGCAGACGGCGGTGGGGCGTTCCGGAAGTGACAGCAGTTTCGCGGTCAGTTGCGAGGCGAGGTCGGATTTGCTCAGCGGCGCATCGTGCGCGTCGGCCGTAAGCAGGCTGAATGTGATTCCATCGGTGGCGTTGGCCTGTGCGGCATCCGCGAACGCCTGGGTGCGTTGGCTGGTGTTGTAGACCATGTCGGCCGGAATGTAGTCGCTGCAGAACGCGATGTTGGTATGCCCCAGAGAGCGCAGCAATCGTACGGCCATGGTCATCGCACTGGAGTTGTCGATGCTGATGGAGGCGTCGAAATAACCCGATTCCGCAGGAACGTTGACGCCCACGGTCGGCAGGTCTATGGCTTGGAGCTGGTCGCGCATGGCGGGCATGAGCTGGAATGAGGAAATGATGATGGCGTCCGCGTTGCGGCTTTTCGGCAGCTGGGAGAAAAACCGGTCCAGTTCGCTGCGGTCGGTGATGAAGGCCGGTGTGACGTCATAGCCGACCGGCGCGAGCTCCTCGTAGACCCCTTGGAGCACTCCGGAATTGAACCACTCGTTGAGTTTGCCCGAGACCAGGAGGATGACGCGCATGGTTTTTCCGGATGCTAGGGCGGAAGCGCTTTTTGAGAGTGTGAAGTTGAGTTGATCCGCTGCCCGCTGAACTTTGATGCGGGTCTCTTCTGTGACGTTGGTCGCGCCACGAAGTGCTCGGGAAACGGTGGCTTGCGACACTCCTGCCAATTCGGCTACGTTGGCGATGGTCGGTTTGGCCATGTGTCTCCTTTGATGAAAATGATTAACGCTTCCATGATACTAAAAGCCCTGATTTTAGACGAAAACACGCTGTAGATTGGTGAATTTGTACAACAGAAATGAAAGCGCTATCATTTACAGTAGTCGAAAGACGAATATAAAGATTCGATTACAAGATAGCGTAAGGCAACGGTAGCCTGTAATCGCTGTCACGAAGTGGTGAAGTTCAACATGGCGGCAAAAAACAGACGCTATGCGAACGGTGCTCGTTCGGACCGTTTAGCGATGCAGACGAGCCGTAGTGGAACGCACGATCAGCTGCGCCGGGAACGTTTTGAACGGTTCGTCAAGCGGGCGCTCCTCAATGAGATCGAGCGTCATGCGGGCCGCCTCCTGCGCCATTTCGACAGGCGTCTGGCGCACGGTGGTCAGGCCGAGGTCGCGCGCGTAAATGCTGTCGTCGTAGCCGATGATGGAAATATCGTTCGGCACGGTGAATCCGTTGCGTTCCAGCTGGAACAGCAGCGGCACCGCGATGCCGTCTTCCTGGCAGGCGATCGCGGTCGGCATATGGTCGAGGCTGAGCAGCTGCGTCACGACTTTGCTGATGTTGTTCTTGCTTTCGTCGGTGACGAGCACGCGCGGTTCGACGCCGTTGGCTTGGCAGCACGCCATGAACGATTCGAAACGTCCCTGCACGCTGAAGTGGAGCGTCACTTCGCGGTTGGTGCGAATGTAGGCGATGTCACGGTGGCCGAGCGTCATAAGATGGCGTGCGGCAAGCTCGGATCCCTGCTTGTCGTCGATGCGCACGGCCGCGCTGAAACCGCGCTCTTCCGGCAGACTCGAGTTGATGCCGATGATTGGCACATTGACGGACTTGAGCTGATCGATCTCGTTGGCGTCGATATCGAAGGAAATGACGATTACCGCGTCGACGTTGCGGCGCACCGGCAGCATGTCGAAGAATTCACGACGTTCCTCGATGCTCGACATCTGGTAGATGGAAATGTCGTATCCCTCGTCGTGGAAGATCTGGTTGAGGCCTTCGATGATGGATGAGCTGAACCACAGGTTGAGCCGTCCGGAAACCAGGACCGCGATGCGTAGCGCGCGACCGGTTTTCAGCGCGGCTGCGGAACGTGAAATGGAGAAGTTCAGCTCGTCCGCGGCTTTCATCACCTTGTCTCGGGTGGCTTTCGACACGAGATCCGGGCGTGTGAAGGAACGCGAAACCGTTGAAATGGATACGTGCGCAAGCTGCGCTACATCTTGAATACTGCTTTTCATGTTTTTCCTTGTGACTGCTTACGTTCCAACATACTGTATTGCGACATCTTTGCAATACGTGCATTACAAAACGTTTTCATTATAGCAGAAGAGGCTTAAAATGCTTGATATTGCAACGAGTTTTTATAATCAAAAACATGGCAACGTTGGTAAATTTGCGTCTCAAGACATGTAAAAATGACAACGTTTGACATTTCGTGTCATGCCGTTTATCATGACGAGTGTAAATACCGGAAAGGTGGAGAACAGAGCAGTGATCCGCTGATTCGGCCAACAATTGCAGGAATTCCGCACCGCGGTGCCGCGGTGATCGGAATGGAGAAGGAAAGAAAGCAGGCAGGCTATGATCAGCATGGCTGGCAAGGCGATACGGAAATGGTGGGCGCTGTTTGCGCTGCCAACGTTCGCCGCATTCATTATTGGATTCGTCGTTCCATTCATCATGGGCGTCTACCTGAGCTTTTGCAAGTTCACTACGGTTACCGACGCCGAGTTCGTAGGGCTTAAGAACTACACCCGCGCACTGCAGGACAAGGAATTCCTACATGCGCTGGGCTTCTCTACGTTGCTGACTATCGTTACCACGATTGTGATCAACGTGGTCGCGTTCTCCATCGCCTACATGCTCACCAAGGCGATCAAGGGATCGAACATTTTCCGTTCGGTGTTCTTCATGCCGAACCTGATTGGTGGCATCATTCTGGGCTACATCTGGATGCTGCTGCTCAACGGCATTCTCGCGCACTGGCGCGCTCGCTGACCTATAGCGCAACGTACGGCTTCTGGGGTCTGGTCGTGCTGGTGTGCTGGCAGCAGATCGGCTACATGATGATCATCTACATCGCCGGCATGCAGTCGCTGCCGACCGACGTGCTCGAAGCGGCTTCCGTGGATGGCGCAAATGGCACGCAGACCATGTTCAAGATCATCATTCCGCTGATGATGCCGTCGATCACCGTGTGCTCGTTCCTGTGCGTGACCAACGGCTTCAAGCTCTATGACCAGAACCTCGCATTAACGAACGGCGCTCCGTCGAACATGTCTGAAGGCCTGGCGATGAACATCACCCGCACCTTCTATGGCCGCGTCGGCTGGGAAGGCGTTGGACAGGCCAAGGCAGTGCTGTTCTTCGTGCTTGTCGCGATTGTTGCGCTGATTCAGAATAAGCTGACGACTTCCAAGGAGGTGGAAGCATGATTTCCGGAGAAAAGGTCAAGCACGGCGGATTGTGGACCGTACTGTTTTCCTTGGTATCGCTGGCATGGATTTTCCCGATCGTGTTGGTGATCATCAACTCCTTCAAGCAGAAGGCGTACATTTCGCGTAACGCGTTCTCCATCCCGGCCGGCAAGGCGTTCGTTGGATTGGAAAACTATACCCGTGGCATTGAAACCACGAATTTCTTCGCCAGCTTCGGCTGGACCCTGCTGATCACGGTCGGCTCGGTGATTCTGATCCTGGTGTGCACTTCGATGTGCGCATGGTGGATCGTGCGTGTGAACAACTGGGCTGCGAAGCTGCTGTACACGCTGTTCCTGTTCAACATGATCGTGCCGTTCCAGATGGTGATGTTCACGCTTTCGAAGCTCGCCGATATGCTGAAGCTCAACACTCCGTGGGGCTTGTGCATTGTGTACTTGGGATTCGGCGCAGGCCTGGCCGTGTTCATCTTCACCGGTGTGGTCAAGGGCATTCCGCAGTCGTTGGAAGAGTCCGCAATGATTGACGGCGCTTCCGTGCCCCGCATTTTCTTCCAGATCGTGGTGCCGATCATGAAGCCGTCGATCGTGTCTGTTGCGATTCTGCAGGCAATGTGGATTTGGAACGACTACCTGCTGCCGTACCTGACGCTCGATTTGGGCAAGTACAAGACGATTTCCGTGGCTATTCAGTACCTTAAGGGCGGCTATGGTTCCGTCGATATGGGCGCTATGATGGCCTGCCTGGTGATGGCCATCATCCCGATTATTGTCTTCTACCTCATCTGCCAGAAGCACATCGTCAAGGGTGTAATGGCTGGTGCAGTCAAGGGATGATCGAAGATCATCCCTTGTGGGACAGTGCAGTGCGCTGTCCCATGCACCAGCCTGAGCGAGGCCGACAGGCCTCGCTCAGGTAGCATTGAGCCCGGCCGCAAGGCCGGGCTCTTTCATATCCGAATCCGAAAACTACTTCATATATTTGCGGAACACGTGCTCGAAAATCGGCACGTGAATCATAATCATGGTGCCGTAGCCCAAAACGAGTAGCAGGAACAGGCCTTGCGGCATGTAAAACCAGCTGCCTACCAAAAGCGCGATGTAAATCGCGTCGATGGCGGCCATGCCGAGCGTGCGCCCGATATTGCTCACGCCGAATACGAAGGCGTTGCCGAGCGTGCGCCAGAACGAGTTTTCGAAGCGTGACTGCAATGCCCATATCCATTCGAATCCGATGACCCATACGATGCTCAACGCGAATTTCGGAATCAGCAGCGGCGTGATCTGCAGCACGATCCATGAGTACACGCTAATCGCCCCGGCAATGCCGAAAATCAGCCAATAACCGGTTGCCTTTACGAAGTTTGACCGGAATGCGGTGAAATAATTGCGGGTGACGGTGCCTTCGCCTGCGAGCGAGCGTCGTGCCGCGTCGTGGCCGGCGGTCAAGGCCGCGCCGATGGTGACGATCGGAATGCTGGTGACCAACATGAGGATGTTGATCCAAATCGCGTCGACGGCGTCGCTGAGGCCGCGCATAAAGCCGGAGTCGGGTGATAGGAACTTCATGCGTACCAGTCTACTCGGCGGTGCGGCAATCGTTTGCATGCGTACATCGAGTAGCGGTCTGCTGTTCCTTGCGTAGCTTTCTTAGTATCGTTGTCATTGAATGTGCATAAAAAAGTCCCGTCACATATAGACGGGTGTACATAAGACAGTATTGCGCTAAGATTGACGAAGCGGCACGAAACCGCATGGAGCTGATCATGCCAGAGCTGGCAAAGCAGTACGACGTGGCCGAACAGCTGAAAGCTGAAAACCAAATGGAATGGGTACGGCAGATGAACGCTTGCAAGGCACAGGCAGAGGAAGTTGTGAAAGCGGAATTGATTTATGATTGAGCGAGAAAGTCCGGGCAGAAAACTGTTCGGACTTTTCTCATATATTCCAAAGTTGCGGTAGAATTGTTCACAAGTTTTATGGTATAATTTGAACACGAAATTGAGCAATAAATCAGAAGTCATAAAGGAAAATTTAGATGAAACTGTTTTTATGTTCGCACTTTTCAAGCGTAGGAAGTTTGATAAAAGAAGAAATTGATAACAAGAAAGTCGCATTTATTCCAACAGCTTCGCTGCATGAAGGTTACACCGGTTATGTTGGTTCGGCTCGAAAACTATTCAAAAAACTGGGAGCATCTGTAACTGAAATTGATATCTCAACGGAGGCTTATTCAACGATACAGGCTGTTTTTGAAGATGCGGATGTGATATATTTTACCGGCGGAAATTCTTTCTTCCTTATGGACCAGCTACGTAAAACGGAAACGGACGAGCTGTTGAAGAAAGAATTGGCAAACGGAAAACTGATGATCGGTGAGTCGGCAGGCGCAATTATATGCGCTCCGACCATTCAATATATTGAACAAATGGATGAAAAGCCAGAGGATTACTCTCAAGAAGATAATGAGGGGCTGGATTTGATTGATTTCTATGTTCTTCCCCATTATCTCACGGCACCCTTTAAGAAAATTACCGAGAGAATCATGGCTGAGTTTTCGGATTTGAATATCTGTGCTATTAACAACCACCAGGCAATTATAGTCAATGATGAAGGTTCAAAGGTGATTTGTAAAGACTAATAAAACATTAAAATTGAATTCAAGTTTGTCGAACTGATAAAAACCCTTTAGGAACTAAAGGGCGCACTTCTATACTCTCTATCGAGAGTAGTGCGTCCTGCGGAGCTTCATTCCCGGTCAGCAGAAGAAAACTGCACGACCGAGAATGTTTCGTCACTTCGTTCCGTCAAGGTGGCTACACCCCCTTGCGCCGCTAAAGCGGCTATCCCCTGTGGACTTGCCGTCCGCAAACGGTTTTGACAAACCGTTTGCCGCCAGCAAGTTTGAAGATTAGACATAAACAAATCCTCCGTATGGTCTAAGCCATACGGAGGATTAACTGTTTTACGGACACCCGTCTATGGTGCGTGACGGGACTTTATGGAGTTATATGAGGACGCTTACTTTTCGCCGTTCATGATGGCGGAAAGCGACTTCACGCGCGGCAGGTCGAACACTTCGTCGGTGTGCACCACCTTGTGGTCGGGGCCTGCCAGTGGCACGCGCCAGTTGCAGTATTCGCTGGACGTGCCCGGCTGGTTCTGCGAACGGGTTTCGCCGACGCCGTCCACCAGCGCCGCCTGCAGAAGCACGGATGGCGAGCGGAGCAGCATCTTGTGCATCGCCTCGACGATCTCTTGAATATGGTCGTCGACGTCCGCGGCGATTTCCGGCGTGATCAGTTCGCTTTCGACCAGTCGGTCAAGCATGGCCTGACGTTCCGCGGTTGCGGACGCCTGGAATTCCTCGACCGGACCGGTGAGCAGGTTCAGTTCTTCGCGCAGCTTGACATGCTCGAACTGCAGGTAGCCTGCGGTCGGCGGCAGATCGTGCGTGGTGACGGATGCCAACGCATACTCGCGGTAATCGGCCGGATCGGCATACGGGTCGCCGGCGTTGGGGGAGTCGTCCACACGGGCGAACCATTCCACCGTGCAGCCGAGCAGACCGTGCTCGGCAAGCACGGTGCGCACGTAATCCGGCACGGTGCCGAGGTCTTCGCCGACCACTAGGCCGTTCACGCGGGAAGCCTCGATCGTGAGGATCGCGATCATCGCCTCATAGTCGTAAGTGACGTATGCGCCGCCGCGTGCGCCTTCGCCCTGCGGAATCCACCACAGGCGGAACAGGCCGAGCACATGGTCGATGCGCACCGCGCCCGCGTGCGAGAACATGTTGTGCACCATTTCGCGGTACACGCCATAACCGGTTTGGCGAGATAGTTCGGATTGAACGGCGGCTGGCCCCAGTCCTGGCCCTGCTGGTTGTAGAAGTCCGGCGGGCAGCCAACGGTGACGCTGCCGACGGCGAAGCGTTCCGGATTCCACCACACGTCGGCGCCCAGCGAGTGCACGCCCACAGCCATGTCTTGCATGAGGCCCAATGCCATGCCGCTTTCGCGTGCGGCGGTCTGCGCGGCGGTCACCTGTTCGTCGGCGATCCACTGCAGCCAGCATTCGAATTCGACCATGTCGGCATGATCGCGCATGAGTTCGGCCACTTCCGGCGAATCACGGTTCGTCTCCGCGAACCATGTGCCCTCCCATGGGGCGCCCCACATCTGGAATGCCACCGACCATGCGGCGAATGCGCGCAGATCCGGGCCGGCCGCCTCCTTGAACGCTTCGAATGCGGCCTGACGCTCGGCGGAACGCGGCACCTTGAACACGAGCTGCAGCGCCTGGCGCTTGTGCCACCACGCGGAGTTGATGTCGAGTTCGTCGGCATTGTCGTTGGCGGGAGCGACTTCGGCGTGCAAGCGCTCGACTTCGGCCAACGCGGCCTCGTCAAGCCCCGCATATTCCTCGATATCCTGCGGGCGAATGTAGGTGACGTTCATGAATCGGCGCGATTCCGGCAGGTACGGCGACGGTTCGAGCGGCTCGACCGGCGCGGTTGCGTGGATCGGGTTGATGAGCATGAAATCGGCATGCGACTTTTCGGCGGCGTCGGTGAGCAGCAGCTTCAGATCGCCGTAGTCGCCCACGCCCCACGATTCGGCGGAGCGGATGGAATACATTTGCGCCATCCAACCCCAACGCTGCTTTTCGGCAACCGCAGGCGGCAGCGGTACGCGTGCCGGGGCGCAGATCAGTCGCGCCTCGCCGTGCAGCGGGCCCGCGTTGACGCGCAGCGTGTGGTAGCCGGCGGGAATGTCGTCCGGCAGGGTGAGCGTGAGCGAGCCGTCGGTCTGCGGGGCCAAATACATGCACAGGTTGCCCTCATACCGCGTGCCGTCCTCAAGCAACAGGCGTAGCGTCACGTCGTGGCCCTTCGCGCGGATCGGCGTGGTCGCTTCCTTGCCGATGAACTTCACGATGGTCGGTTCCACAAGGGTGTCTGCGATGCGCTGCTTGGTGAGTTCGTACGATGCCGCGATCGCTTCATCGCTGGATGCGTCCACGCCGAGCGCCGCAAGTACGGAGACGAGCACTTCGTCGCGGATTTCCACGTAGGTGCCGAGCTGGTCGATATACGACGTTGAGATGCCGTTGAGTTTGGCGAGCTGAATAAGCGGTCGTGCGATGCGTTCCGCGCTTTCGGTTTGCTGGGTTGCCGTCATAGGTTCCTTCTTTCCGGGGCCGTTGCTGGCCGATGATGCTGCATTGCCACGCGATTGGCGCGCTTCGGTGCGTATGCCAACCGTTCTGCTATGTACTGTAGCATATGATGACATCGTTTTCAATAGGCGTGTTATTGGGTGTAAACGTTGAAGTATTGCGATTTCTTAACTACTTTATAGACGTTAGATAGTGAAAATGCTTTTTCTGTTTGCCTATCGTTTGCAAGGTGTTTGACAGTGGATATGACTGCTGTCCTACCGTCGTTGCCACCGCTGTTTCCGAAGTGCGATCGCGTTGGATCCATGGGCGCACGCGGCTGGCGTGAACGGCCGTCGAAGCATGGTCGTCGACTTGCATCGCACCGATCCCGAAGGTTGGGATGCCGATCGCATGCCGGAAGTGCCAATTGCGCAAACGGTTGTTTGGGAAACGCATGTCGGCGATTTCAGCAACGATCCCGCGGGAGGATTCCCCGAATCCCATCGTGGAAAATATTGCGTTCACCGACCTGGGAACGACGTTGGACGGTCATCCTGATTTTCCGACGGGATTGTCGTATCTCAAAAAGCTTGGCATTACCGCGGTGCAGCTGATGCCGATCTACGATTTCGGTTCCGTCGACGAAACGATCTGCAGCCGATACAACTGGGGTTACGATCCCGTCAATTACAACGTTCCTGAAGGATCGTACTCCACGAATCCGTATGACGGGTCCGTGCGCATCCGCGAGGTCAAGCAGATGGTGCAGGCGTTGCATAATGCCGGCATCAAAGTGATTATGGACGTGGTCTACAATCACATGTTCTCGCCCGACAACTGGTTCGAGCGCATCGTGCCCGAATACTTCCTGCGTCGCAAGCCGAACGGGGCGTTGTCGAACGGCTCCGGATGCGGATGCGATATGGCCACGGAACGTGCGATGTTCCGCCGTTTTGTGGTGGAATCCGTGGCGTATTGGGCGAGGGAATACCATCTTGACGGCTTCCGATTCGACCTGATGGGCCTGATCGACGTCGACACCATGAACGCCGTGCGCGCCGCTTTGGACGAAATCCCCGACCGTGGGCCGAGCATTCTTATGTATGGCGAACCGTGGTCGGCCAGCGCTACCGCGGCTTTGCCGGGCACCGTGCTTGCCGACAAGGCCGGATTGCCGCAGCTTGATAATCGCATCGGGCATTTTTGCGACACCACGCGAGACGCCATCAAGGGGCATGTGTTCTTCTCGGACCGTCCCGGATACGTTAACGGGGGTATGCATGAGAATGCGGCCTCCGTGCGCGACGCGGTGAACGCCTGGCGTGCCAGCAAACAGCCGGAAGGTGTTGCGGGTCAAGTGATCCAGTATGTTTCCGCGCATGACGATCTGACCTTGTGGGACAAGCTTTGCGCAAGTCTTGCCGCGAAATCGCTGGGCAGCGCCGTTAGTGAAGGCGACAACGAGAATTCCGTGGACGTGCCGAAGGCGTTGTATGACGCCGATCTTTCGGAAGCTGGGCTCGCCTCGGCCGGTTCCGCGATTGCCGGGGCCATGGCCACGGTGATGGATGCGAATCGTATGGCGGCGGGCATTGTGCTCACTTCCGCGGGCATTCCGTTCATGCTGTCTGGCGAGGAGTTCGCGCGTACGAAATACGGCAATTCCGATTCGTACGATTCGGCGCGCGAGCTGAATTGGCTTGATTGGACTCGTGCCTGGCGCATGCGCGATCTGGTGGAGTATTACACGAAACTGATCGCCTTGCGTAAGAGCTCGGCGGAATGGTTTGACGGCGATCGTGTGATCGTCAGCGTGGAAGGCGACGAACTGGTGTTCCGGGTCGGCGACTACTTGGTGGCGGTGAATCCGGGACGTCATATTGGCGCGATTGACGTTGCCTCGACTGCGGTTGCGCCGGTTTCGGAGTCGTCTCGCGTGTGGTGCGGCATGGGTTCGTCCACAAACGCATCCGCGGCGTGCATCAGTGCGGGAGATGGCGATTATTTGATCGTGCCACCGCATACGTTTGCAATCTGGCGGTTGCGGTAACCTCGTGCATAACGCATGTAACGCATTGGTTTGCAAGGGCAGCGGCTGCAAAGTGGCAATCGCCGCCGCCGGTAAAGCGGCGACGATGCCGATGAAAGGACCTGCTATGGAAAACGTGACGCATACCCCTAAATACGAGGTTGTGTTCTTCGATCTGTATGGAACGCTTATTGACATACGTACCGACGAACAGTGCGACGCGGCCTGGCAGGCCTTGTATGACACCGCTTGCGAGCTTGGAGCGCAATACGATTCGGTTGAGGCACTGCGTGAACGTTTCGAAAAACTTGAGGCGCGCGAAATGCTGCATCAGTCGAATCATGCCATCGTTCGCAATGGGTGGGACGAGTTCGACGTGCTACCGGTGTACCGCTCGCTGCTCATGAATCGTAACGACGAGGCGGAACGGTTGCTGGCGTTGCCGCAGGCCGCTCAAAAGGCCGCGTGGGCGTTCCGTCAGGGTAGCACCAGCATGATCCGCCTGTATCCGGGTGCGCTGGAAATGATCGAAAAACTGCAGGAAGCCGGCATTGTCGTGGCGCTGCTCAGCAACGCGCAATCCTGCTATACCCGTGCCGAGTTGGAAATGACGGGACTTGCCAGCGTGCTTGACGACGTGATCATCTCCAGCGAGGAAAAGATTCGCAAGCCCGCGCGCGATTTGTATATGCTGGCGCTCGACCGTGAATTCGTTACCGCCAAGCATGCGCTGATGGTGGGCAATGACGAGAAGAACGATATTGTCGGTGCGCGTTCGGCGGGCATCGACGGCGTGTATTTCCGCACGGAGATTTCGCCGGCCGACGATCCGGATGCGTCGAGTTATGCGGTGCGTTCGTTTAAGGGTGCCGATTATGAAGGATTGCTGGATTACGTGCTGAACGCCTGATCTTTCGCATTGCGTGCGTACTGCTCGTGTATTGCGGGGCGTGCGTTGCGTTGCGCGTATTGCGCGGCGTGCGCCACGTTT
>ENA-OPZN01000250-OPZN01000250.1-human-gut-metagenome-genome-assembly--contig:-NODE-250-length-19723-cov-5.350990_pt1 | contig 19723 bp, 19 predicted proteins | sample MGYA00242483_ERZ504503 | MGnify/ENA primary metagenome ERZ504503 (study PRJEB26092, sample SAMD00036285) | human gut metagenome | host: Homo sapiens | study: EMG produced TPA metagenomics assembly of... | reverse complement strand
CTATAAGACATAATTTTAATTGTCTTGACGAAACGGATGTGAAATGACCTACATTATATAATTCGTGCGAGCGCGTACGTATGTCGCGCGTTCAAGGAAAAGGGAATTTTCCAGCACATATTCAGCCTTCAAAAAACGCAAGGACGTTTGATATAAAACGCAAGTGCGTTTCAATTCAAACGCAAGGACGTTTTAGTTCAAACGCAAGTGCGTTTCGGATGGAACGCAAAGGCGTTTTTTCAGGCATGAAAAATATCAGTTTTTAGGGCTCATTTTCAGGGGAATTTAAGCTCCTCTTCCGTACCTCTAATTTCTTTTTCTTCCACTTTCTCCTTTATTGCAAAAGAAAAGAGTATATTTGCCTGATGCATGAAAATCATTAATCAAAATTGCGACCATGAACATAGAACCTCACAACTTGATAGACCCGCTACGCGAGAAGCTCCCGCACCTAATTCGCCACGAAAAGCTGTACCGGATGATTCATCGCCAGCTGATGAAAAAATGGTTTCAATATTTTGTGCTGTTCTTTATCATCGGTTCCATCTGCTCCATCATATACAGCTCCTTCGAGGAATCAGCTCCCTACCATAATATCCTGTATGCATTCAACTACCTGGCCTCCTTTATATTCACCATCGAATATGGATTACGCATCGTGGCTGCTCCCGTGCAGTATGCCAGTTGCAACCATGCCTGGAAAGCACGTCTGCGCTACCTGTTCTCCTTTTATGGTCTTATCGACTTCGTGGCAATTATCCCGTTCATGGTGATTTATGTGTACAAGGAAACCCCGCACGTACATCTTGTAGTGCTGGCCTACGTACTGATTTTCTTCAAGCTGATACGCTATTCACATTCCTTCCAGATGATTGGCACCGTACTCCGGACCGTCAGAGAAGAGCTTGTTACGGCCTATACCGCCTGTGGCATCATGTTAGGTTTCTCTGGCATTCTGATGTACTACATCGAACGCTACGCACAACCGGAAGCCTTCGAAAATATCGGCGACGGTTTCTGGTGGGCAATCGTAGCCTTCACTACCGTGGGTTACGGCGACATTTACCCGATTACTCCGTTGGGACGGTTGTTGAGCAGCATCATCAGCCTGATTGGCATCGCATGATTGCTATTCCTACAGGTATCATCAGCTCGGCCTTCATGAGCATGCTGATAGAAAAAAAGCAAAAAGAAAAAAACAATTCATCAATGTAATTTATGGAACAAGAAATCCAACTTAATGCACACAACAAACAGGAGTATCCTCCTATGCACACCTGCGAACACATCATCAACCGCACCATGGTCAACCTTTTCGGATGCGGACGGGCTGTATCTGCCCATATCGAACGGAAGAAAAGCAAACTCGATTTTGCGCTTTCACAAGCACCTTCGGAAGACGATATTGCACGCATTGAAACGACTGTCAACGAAGTAATCGCACGCCATCTTCCTGCACTACGGAATTTATCACACAGGAAGAAGCTACCGGACGCTTTGACATGAAACGACTGCCTGAAGGAGCTTCTGAGACGGTTCGTGTGGTACACGTAGGCGATTACGACGAGTGCCTGTGCATCGGGCAGCATGTAGAGAATACATCAGAAATCGGCACCTTCAAGATTATCAGTCACGACTTTAACGACGGAATCTTCCGGATGCGTTTCAAACTGGTTTAATACGCGCACATCATGGGAAAGAAAAAGAGAAGTTCATCCACCGGCTCCCTGAAAGGCTTCATACTCCTGCTGCTGATTCTGGGTGGCGGTGCCTATTTCTATCAGAACCAGCAGAATTTGCCGGAAGCCAAGGAGCTGACAAAAGAGCTTTCGCACACATTAGAGAAGGCACAGGAGGAAGTGGCACAACGCCTGCCGGAAAAGTCGCAGGACAAGACGGAGGCACAACCCTCGGCCAGCCGTATCAGCAGCAAACTGGAAATTCCTGTCATGCAGACTAAACGGGAAGAAATCAAGTTGCAGCGGACGGGATATACCGTTTCATACAATAATTTCTACAAAACACCCAACTGGGTAGCCTGGGAACTGACACGACAGGAAACCAAAGGAAGTGAAGAGCGAAAGAACCGCTTCGTACCCGACCCGGATTTGCCCGAACCCCGCGTGGAGCATGCGGATTATACGCGCTCCGGATACGACCGGGGACACATGGCTCCGGCGGCCGACATGAAATGGAGCAAGAAAGCCATGGAAGAATCGTTCTACATGAGCAACATCTGTCCGCAGAATCAGAAACTGAACCGGGACGACTGGGGAGATTTGGAAGAATTATGCCGCAGCTGGGCCCGGAAATATGGCACGGTACACATTGCCTGCGGACCTATCTATGACAAGAAGCAACCCAAGCGCATCGGAGAGCATCGGGTGGCCGTGCCTGACCGTTTCTTCAAGGTGGTACTGATTTATAACCGGAAAAGTCCCATCGCCATGGGCTTTCTGTTCGACAACAAGGCGCATCATCAGGCACTGGAGAAATACATGGTATCGGTTGACTCCGTGGAAAAAGTAACGGGGATGGATTTCTTCTCCAAGCTCCCCGACGACGTGGAGAACCGAATAGAGGCCGATATTCCGGCACTGCCTTCAGGAAGGTGAAAGCAGGCCGGAACTTCGGTTCACTCCTGCTGTTCCTCTTTTTGTATTCTTCTAATACAAAAAACGATTTATCGTGCAATGCAAAGAATCAAAGTTCGTGCGGTAAGCTATGACCTTTATTGCCATCCCGTCATTAGCTTCTAACAGATATTCATGGATACCGCTTGCATTCATCCGGTACCACATACCATTCTGCCCGTAAAGTATCCGCAAGGTATTTTCCGACGTATACTCCCAGCTGATACGATAAAGCCCCGTCTCTCCTTTATGAAAGGAGAAAGTACACGAGTTTTCATCGTACTCCAGATAATCCAATGAGGTGATTTCATCTTTATAAAAGTTCAAGACAGCAGCCTCACCAAGGGTATCATATTCGAGCCGGATGTAATTCTCCGGCTCACATTTATATTTGAACGTTTCTCCCAAGTGAATCTTAGGAAGCGGAGTATATGCACCCACCTCTTCTTTATTGCATGCCAGCATACATGCGAGTCCTCCCACGCATGCAGCAATTATCATCATCTTCTTCATATTATCAACCTATATGTTAGTTGTTTCCCCCTCCCAATGCATGATAAAGGGTAATGACACTTTTTACCTCCGCATTCCGGTCGGACACGAGCGACAACCGTGCTGCCAGTAATGACTGACGGGCAGTCAGCACTTCCAGGTAGTTCGTCGTACCGTGTTCCATCAGCAGCTCCGTATCACGCAACGCATCTTTCAGATGCTCCACCTGCTCACGGTCGAGCACCGTTTTCTGACGGGCTGTCTGCCACTGGCTCAGGGCATTGTTCACCTCCGCACCGGCATCCAACAAGGTCTGCTGGAACTGCAGCAGAGCTTCTTCCTGCTGTGCCTTGCTGATTTTCAGATTTGCCATAAGCTGTCCCCGCTGAAAAAGAGGTTGCACCAGAGAGCCTACCGCCTGAAGCAGCCAGGCACCCGGATTGGTCACAAGGGCTCCCCCACTGTTAGTCCATCCGGCCGAACCACTCAATGTCACACTCGGATAAAAACTGGAACGTGCCTGATAGGTAGCATAAAAAGCCTGTTTAAGTACGGCCTCAGCCTGCCATACATCCGGACGGTTAGCCAACAAATTTCAGCGGCACTCCCACCGACAAACTTTCGGGAAAATCCACTTCACCGAGCGTGCCACGCGCAATAGGCTGCGGAGTCCAGAAAAGCAGGGCACACAACGTGTTTTCCGTTTCCGTCACCTGTTGCTTCAAATCCAGCAAAGAGGCTTCGGCGTCCAAGCGGGAAGCTTCTGTCTGGTTCACGGTCGCACGGTCGGCCTGTCCGGCTCGCATCAGGGCCTTCAAACTACGTATATACTCTTTCCAGCTTTCTACCGTTTCCGTAGTTACGGCTACCTGCTCATCAAGCATCAGCAACGTGTAATAACTCTCGGCCACCGTAGCAATAAGCTGTGTCTGTACCACCTGACGATACGCCTCACTCTGCTCCAGTGCCGCACGTTCTCCCCGTTTGGCATTGGTCAGTTTTCCAAAAAAATCCAGTTCCCAACTGGCAGAAGCTCCCAACGAATAAGTCTTGGTGGGTTTGCTGCCGTCAAAACTGCTCAAAGCGCCTTCCAGGATCCAACTGGGCAGAAGGCAGGTAAGCCTGCTTGGCAGCTGACAGCGAAGCCCGTGCCTCTTCCACTTTCAAACGGGCCACATTCAAATCCGTCATTCGCCTCCAGCGCACGTGTAATCTGTTTTCGCAAATATTTCCCGTACTGCTCGATTCTTCTCGGGTAATACCGCTGAACTCATAGCCATATCCGGTAGGCAGCGTCTGTGAAGCCACTTCCTCAATGGCTGCAATGGCATCTCCCGAACTATATCCGTCGGCTGGCATACCGTTGACCGGTATAGAGGTATACATATTGAAACGTGTCAAGGTTTCGGCTCCGTACACCTTGGTCAGCGTAATAAACTGTCCCACGGGCGCCATTTCCCCGCTTTCGGTCCGTACAAACATATTGTTGAGCGACTCTTTATCCAGACGATAATCCTTGCGTGCCTGAATCATCACACGGTACAGTTTGGAAAAACGGTTCAAGTTGGACGAGTAATTACCGCCGATATAACCGGAAAGTACACTCAGCACATCAGACGTAGTTACCCCTGCCCGTTGACATTTCACCGCATCTACCTCGACCATATACTGTACTTGGTATCGAAAGTAGTGTAAGCCATCGAAATCTCCGGACGTCGGTTCAGGGCTGCAATGAAGTCCTGCGTATATTTCTGCAAATTCTCCACACTGCCTCCGGCACGGTCTTGCACGTACATTTCGAAACCGCTACCCATTCCGTATCCCATGATGGTAGGCTGCGCAAAGGCAAAGAGCTTGGCCGATTTAATGTCGGCTGTATGCTGGTAAATCGCTGCAATGATGGCATTGATGTGGTCCTGTGCCTCCTGACGTTCATCCCAGTGTTTCAATTTGATAATCAGCATACCTCCCGAAGCAGCCTGCCCGCCCATCATGCTGTAACCTGTCACATTGGAATAAATCTTTATCTGAGGAATCTCACGGATACGCTCGTCTATCATTTCCATTGTCTTACGCGTCTGAGCCAGACTGCTTCCCGGAGGGGTCGTGACATTCACGAATATGGTTCCCATATCCTCATCCGGCACCAGTCCGGTCTTAGTGGTCCGCATAAAAAATACCAGCAAGGCACAGACTGCCGCCAAAGATACCCAGGCCATCCATTTACGACGGAGGAAGAACGACACCCCATTCTTATACTTCAACACCAGCCTATTGAAAGAAGCCTCAAATGCATGGTGAAAACGGGAAGAAAAACTCAACTTGCCACCGGTCGACTTATCCATGTGAGGAGTCATGATGAGGGCACACAAAGCCGGACTGAGGGTCAAGGCATTGATTGCGGAAATACCCACTGCCACCGCCATGGTCAAACCAAACTGGGTATAGAACACCCCACTGGTTCCTCCCATGAACGAGGTCGGGATAAACACGGCCATAAATACCAGTGAGGTGGTCACAATGGCTGCAGAGATACCATCCATGGCAGCCACCGTAGCTTTATAAGGTGAACGGTAGCCTTCGTCAAACTTGGCCTGCACGGCCTCCACCACCACAATGGCATCATCCACCACCGTACCGATTACCAGCACCAGTGCAAAAAGGGTCAGCAGGTTCAGACTGAATCCGGCCACATACAAGAAAGCAAACGTACCCACCAGCGACACGATAATGGAAACCGAAGGAATAATGGTGGAACGCACGCTCTGCAAGAAGAAATAAACCACCAGCACCACCAGGATAATAGCCTCAATCAGGGTTTTCACCACCTCGTGTACCGAGGCATCCAGGAAGTCCTTCGTACTCATCAGGTCGGCCATTACAAGCCCTTTCGGCAGGTCTTTTGAAATCTCCTCCATCAACTTGTCCACTTCCTTCACAATCTCATTGGCATTCGAGCCGGCCGTCTGCGAAATCATACACGTCGCACCGGGGTGACCCACAATTTCACTGTTATAGGCATAGCTCTGCGAACCTAATTCCACATCGGCCACATCCTTCAGGCGGAGCACTTCGCCCGTAGGAAGAGACTTGAGCACCATGTTGCCGAATTCTTCCGCAGTTTCATATCTACCCCGGTACTTCAACGTGTACTGAAATGTATTTTCAGAATCCTCGCCCAGTGTACCTGTCGCCGCCTCCACGTTCTGGTCATCCAGCAAGGCAATCACATCGGCAGGTACCAGCTGATACTGAGCCATCTTCTGAGGATTCATCCAGATACGCATGGCATAATCCCCACCCATGACATTCACATTGCCCACTCCCGAAATACGGGACAGACGAGGTTCCACATTAATCTTAAAATAGTTGTTGATAAAATTCTGGTCGTAGCTGTCGTCGGGACTGTACAACGATATAATCTTGACCATACTGTTCTGTCGTTTTTCTACGGTCACACCCACCTTGGTCACTTCTGCAGGCAACAGTCCTTCCGCCTCCGACACACGGTTCTTCGTGTTGACAGTCGCCATATCCGGATCCGTTCCCTGTGCAAAATATACGGTAATGGAAGCCGAACCCGTATTGGTGGCGGTAGAAGTCATATACGTCATGTTTTCCACACCGTTAATGGCTTCTTCCAACGGAGCGATGACACTCTTCAGTACTGTTTCCGCATTGGCACCCGTATAGGTGGTAGACACCATAATGGTAGGAGGCGCGATGTCAGGATACTGCTCCATGGGAAGGTTGCTCAAACCGATTACTCCCAATATCAGGATGAGCACAGAAATGGCACACGACAGGATGGGCCTGTCGATAAAAGTCTTCAGTTTCATAATGTCCCCTCCTATTTTTCAGTATGTAACGAAAGAATCTGGGTATTCTCCTGAATCAGTCCGGCACCCTCGGCCACAATTACTTCCCCTTCCTGCAATCAGCGGGCAAGAAGGATTTGACTATCTGAAACAGATTCTCCGTATCGACCCGCAAGCGGTAGTGGTGTTCATGACGGCCTACGCGGATACGGGAAAAGCGGTGCAGGCCATTAAAGCCGGGGCTACTGATTTTATTTCCAAACCATGGGAAAAGGAGAAACTGTTGGCTACATTGTCGGCTGCCGTCAAACTCAGCCGCTCACGTCAGGAAGTAGGACGGTTGCAGAATGAGGTACAGGCCCTGAAGGGAGACGACCGCATTCCGGAACTGATTGGCAACTCCCCCGCCATGCAGAAGGTAAAAGAAACCATCTACAAGCTTTCCGATACGGATGCCAACTTGCTCATATTGGGAGAAAACGGTACCGGGAAGGACTTGGCCGCACGCATGCTGCGCTTCTTCTCTCCCCGCCGGGAGCAGGTCTTTATTCCCATCGACTTGGGAAGTATTCCGGAGCAGTTGTTCGAAAGTGAGCTCTTCGGGTACGAAAAAGGTGCTTTCACGGATGCCCGAAAAGCCAAGCCGGGCAGAATGGAAACGGCTTCAGGGGGTACGCTGTTTCTGGATGAAATCGGTAACTTGTCCCTGCCCATGCAGGCCAAGTTGCTGACGGCCATCGAAAAGCAGTGCATTACCCGACTGGGGGCAGTAAATCCGATACACATCGATGTACGGCTGATTTGTGCCACCAATGCCAACCTGCATCAGTTGGTGGCAGAAGGAAAATTTCGTCAGGATTTATTGTACCGCATCAATACCGTGGAACTTCACATCCCTCCTTTGCGGAAACGTGGAGAAGATATTCTGCTGTTAGCCACGCACTTCCTGAATCAGTACAACCGGAAATACCGTAAGGAAATCAAGGGACTGACACGAGAAGCGAAAAACAAGCTGCTGAAATACGAATGGCCAGGCAATGTGCGTGAGTTACAGCACACCGTAGAGCGTGCCGTCATCCTGAGCGAAAACGGACTCCTGAAACCGGATGATTTCTTGTTTCCACAAGGGAATGCTGCCGCTCACCAGCCTGCACTGACGGAGGAACTCAACTTAGAGAAACTGGAAAAGAATGCCATCGAACGGGCCTTGAAAGTGAGCGCAGGAAACATGAGCAAGGCTGCCGAACTATTAGGAATTACACGTTTTGCACTTTATCGGAAACTGGAAAAATGGGGCTTATGAAAACGTATGGATACTACCTGATATTGCACATCTTGGGACTGACGGGTCTGATTGCCGCAGGTGTTTTAGCCATGCTGCATGGACTGTGGTTCTGTACCATCATCTGTGGACTGTTGCTCATTGGCATCTGTTACAGCCTGTACCGCATACAAATCCGGCAGACTGAAACCATGTACAGGCTCGTGGAGTGCATGAAACAAAATGACCTGGGACAGCGGGTTTGCGCACCTTTCGCCGATCCGCAGATGCAGAAGTTAGCTGAGGACCTTTCACAGGCCCTGAAGAACCTGCGCACCCGTATAGTAGATGAGGAGGTAAAACACCAATACTATGAAATGCTGCTGAACAAGGTAGATACGGCCGTACTCGTCACTGACCGAAGCAACCGGATGGAATGGATGAACAAGGCAGCTCGCGAACTATTGGGACACTGCCCCCATCTGCCCGAAGAAATCAGCACGGCCATTCAGGAAAACCTGCAGGTGGCTCACCTGCAAAAGGGAAACGCTACTTTCGACCTCTCCCTGTCCGTCACGCACATCCAGCTGCAAGGACGAACCTGCCGGCTGATAAGTTTGAAAAACATCCACGGTGCATTGGAGTACAAAGAAATGGAAGCCTGGCAGAAACTGATACGCGTCCTGACGCATGAAATAATGAATTCCATCACCCCGATTATCTCCCTGGCAGATACATTGAATGAGCGAAGCCAGGAACACCCTGATGATGCACGCACGCATACCTACATACAGCAAGGGCTACAGGTCATCTACCGCCGGGGAAAAGGCTTGCTGGAGTTCGTAGAGAATTACCGGAAACTGACCCGCATCTCGGCCCCGATGAAGACGGAAATTCCACTGGAACAGTTTCTGTCCGACCTGCAACGACTTTATCCGGAACTGGAAGTGCAGTATAAATGCCCGTCTTCCCAGCTTACCTGGTATGCTGACCGCACACAGATGGAGCAGGTATTTATCAACCTGCTGAAGAATGCCCGTGAAGCATGTGCCCATCGCTCCCATCCGGACATCCGCATCCAGGTAGAAACTCATGCCCAGGAACTCATTTTCGAAATCAGCGATAACGGAGAAGGTATGCTGCCGGAAGTGACGGAGCGTATCTTCGTGCCTTTCTTCACCACTAAGAATAACGGTTCCGGTATCGGTCTTACCCTCTGTAAACAGATTATCAGCCTGCACGGGGGACAAATCAGCGTACAAAGCACAGCAGGGAAAGGAAGCTGTTTCCGCCTCTCTTTCCCCGCCGTATAAATATATGGTTCAATTACTTATTTCATAACCCATTGCAGACAGACCGGTTTATCGGTATGGATAGTCTTGCCTGTATCCTGCAAAAGACCTGTTTCCGCATCACGTGCAAACACCTGAATCTCGTTGGTATCCCGACAAGCTACTAACAGATATTTGCCGTTCGGCGTAATCGTGAAATTACGCGGATGAATGCCCGTCAACTGATAACCGACCTTAGTCAGTGTACCATCGGAAGGAGAAACCTTGAAAATAGCCACGCCATCTGCCTGCAGACGGTTGGAAGCATACAGGAATTTTCCATCGGGCGACAGATGAATATCCGCACTACCTTTCGCGCCCACCGTGTCTGCCTTGATGACTTGTTGCTGTGTCAGGGTCTTTCCATCGTACGTCCACACCACTACTTCGCCAGACAATTCCGTCAACAGATACGCATGTTTTCCCTGCTTGTCAAAACAAGTATGACGCGGACCTGAACCTGAAGCCAGCTCAATATCAAAAGCAGCCGCTTCATCCAATAAATCCGTTCCTTTCGTTCCTGGAGTTTGTTTTACCGGAAAAGCGTGAATACGGTCCAGTCCCAAATCGTTTGCCAAAAGCAACTTCCCGTCGGGAGTGAAATACACACAGTGCAAGTGAGGCTGCTCCTGCCGTTCCTTATCGGCTCCTTTTCCCTGGAAGGAAATGACATGCCCCTCTCCTAACTTTCCATCCGCCAGACGAGGGAAAACCGTAATATTTGCTCCCATATAATTGGCAGTCAACACGAACTTACCATCCGGACTCACCGTAATATAACACGGTGAAGCTCCACCCGTAGACTGGCTGTTCAGCAACGTCAGCCCCGCAGTCAACGTATCCAATGCCAACGCATTAGCCGTAAACCCTTTTTCCGTCTCTCCCACGGAATACACATGCGTACCGTCTTCCGTCGGCACTAGAAACGACGGATTCTCAATCCCAGACAACGTACTGGCCAGCACAGCCTCTCCCGTCTCCTGATTGAAGCGATACGTCTTTATCCCTTCCTGATCGGCACTTGCATAACTGCCCACCAGCATCAACAAAGTATCCGGTTCTTGTGACACACTCATTTTCTGCTCACCTTTTCCTGCACAAGCTCCCAACAAAAGAGAGCCGGCACACAACGACATTAAAATGTGCTTCCTCATAGTTCTTATATTATTTAAGTAAACAACGTTCCAAAAGTAAACTCATAAAAAAACGAAGAACCTTGACTCGCTAAACCCAAGATTCTTCGCTTTTATGAAAAAGGAGAAGCCGTACCCGAGGCGTGACGAAACTCCGAATGACAGGTTTTGAGTGCTCCCCTCCTTTGTAATCCACCGGCATAAATGCTACCCGAAGGCGTGGCCCGCCATTGGAAGTAGAAGCTTGTCTCGGTATTTCTTTAGATTTGATGAGTTTCCCGATTCTGCAAGTACGGCTTCAATTTTTCTATGACAAATATACGACAAATATTTGAATATACAAAAATAATGCACAAAAAAAGGATGCCATTTTAGGGGCATCCTTTATACATTGTCTCCGTCTCCGGTGAGATTAAGCAGCTTTAGCTTTAGCAACCACAGCCTTGAATGCTTCAGGGTGGTTCATAGCTAAGTCAGCCAACACCTTACGGTTGATTTCAATACCTGCTTTGTGCAATGCACCCATCAACTTAGAGTAAGACATACCTTCCAGACGAGCAGCTGCGTTGATACGCTGAATCCACAATGCGCGGAAGTTACGTTTTTTGTTCTTACGGTCACGGTATGCATAAGTCAGACCTTTTTCCCAAGTATTCTTAGCAACGGTCCAAACGTTCTTTCTTGCACCAAAATAACCTCTGGTTAAACCTAAAATTTTCTTTCTTCTTGCTCTAGAAGCAACATGATTTACTGATCTTGGCATTAGTTTTAATTCTTTTTTGAATGATAGCGCCGATATATTCTCAATCGGACTTGAGGCTAATGCATTCGGTTAATAATTTAAAATGATACGTTTTTACGCTTTTGTTAAGATTACTTCATGCAAAGAAGTTCTTTTACCTGAGCTAAGTTAGCATTGTCAACTAAGCCCATGTGGCAAAGGTTTCTTTTTCTGCTTTTTTAGTCTTCTTAGTCAAAATGTGACTGTGAAAAGCGTGCTTTCTTTTGATTTTTACCTGTTCCGGTAAGAGCGAATCTTTTTTTAGCACCGGAGTTAGTCTTGATCTTTGGCATCTTGTTAAAATTTTAATTATTATTATTCACATGGTAACGCACTATACCGGCGCGTTACGCACTTTCTTTTCTTTATTCTTTGGTTTCAACCACCTTCGCAGGTTCTGGTTTTGCAGCCTTTTTCGGAGCTCCCGGTTTTTCGGAGACAATGATATAGTCATTCTCTTTCCTTCGAGCAACGGCATCTGCTCTACCTTTGCATAGTCTTCCAAGTCGTTAGCGAAACGGAGCAAAAGCACTTCTCCCTGTTCCTTGAACAAAATGGAACGTCCTTTAAAGAACACGTATGCTTTTACCTTATCTCCATCCTGCAAGAAACCGATGGCATGTTTCAGTTTGAAGTTGTAATCGTGTTCGTCGGTCTGAGGTCCGAAACGAATTTCCTTCACGTTTACCTTCACCTGTTTGGCTTTCTGTTCCTTTGCGCGTTTTTTCAGCTGATAGAGGAATTTAGAATAATCTATAATTCGACAAACTGGAGGAACTGCGTTAGGTGAAATTTCGACCAAGTCGGCTTCATGTTCTTCCGCAAGTTTCAAAGCCTGCGCAATCGGATATACCGCCGATTCAATATCATCTCCCACAATACGTACTTCTTTGGCGCGAATCTGTTCGTTGATTCGGTGTTGCCCTTTTAACGTGTCATTTTTCATTAAAAATAGTGTCTTCCTGTTTGTTTTTTGAATTTATAAATTATTTATTTTAAAGCCCGTTTGCCGCAGAATTTTGATTCTGTCAGCAAACGGCTGCAAATTACCATTTATTTATCATATTATGAACTTCTTCTGCAATATTTTTTGCAAATTCTTCGATTTTCATGGTTCCTTTGTCTCCTTCACCCTGCTTACGTACGGCAACTTCACCATTTTCGGCTTCTTTTTCGCCCACAATCAGCATGTAAGGGATACGTTTCATTTCGTTGTCGCGAATCTTACGGCCAATCTTTTCGTTACGGTCATCTACCAATGCACGTACGTCATACTTTTTCAATTCCATGCGTACCTTGTCAGCATAGTCATTGAATTTCTCAGAGATAGGCAGAATAGCCACCTGATCCGGAGTCAGCCACAACGGGAACTTACCGGCAGTGTGTTCAATCAGCACAGCCACGAAACGTTCCATTGAACCGAACGGAGCACGGTGAATCATCACCGGACGATGTTTCTGGTTATCTGAGCCCATGTATTCCAACTGGAAACGTTCCGGCAAGTTGTAGTCCACCTGAATGGTACCCAGCTGCCAGCGACGACCGATGGCATCCTTCACCATGAAGTCCAGTTTCGGACCGTAGAATGCAGCTTCACCGTATTCCACTTTCGCCTTCAAGCCCTTTTCTTCGCAAGCTTCTACGATAGCCTGTTCTGCCTTTTCCCAGTTTTCATCGCTACCGATGTATTTTTCGCGGTTTTCCTTGTCACGCAGAGAAATCTGAGCTTCAAAGTTTTCCAGACCCATAGAAGTGAATACGATAGAGATGATGTCCATCACACGGAGGAATTCATCTTTCACCTGGTCAGGACGGCAGAAGATGTGCGCATCATCCTGTGTAAAGCTACGTACACGAGTCAATCCGTGCAGCTCACCACTCTGTTCGTAACGACATACCGTACCGAATTCTGCGATACGCAACGGCAGGTCACGATAAGAACGCGGAGAGTTCTTGTAAATCATACAGTGATGCGGACAGTTCATCGGTTTCAAGAAGTATTCTTCGCCTTCTTCCGGAGTATGGATAGGCTGGAATGCGTCTTTACCATATTTTGCGTAGTGACCTGAAGTCACATACAACAGTTTGTTACCGATAGGCGGACACATTACTTCCTGATAGTCATAACGTGCCTGGATACGACGGAGGAAGTCCTGCAGACGGATACGCAAGGCAGTACCTTTCGGCAACCACATCGGAAGTCCCTTACCGACTGTATCCGAGAACATGAACAAATCCATTTCCTTACCAATCTTACGGTGGTCACGTTTCTTGGCTTCTTCCAGCATTACCAGATATTCATCCAGCATCTTCTTTTTCGGGAAAGTGATACCATAAATACGTGTCATCTGCTTGCGGTCTTCCTGACCTCTCCAGTAAGCACCAGCTACTGACAGCAGCTTGATAGCCTTAATCGGAGCAGTAGACAACAAGTGCGGACCACGGCAAAGGTCGGTAAACGCACCCTGAGTATATGTACTGATGTGACCGTCTTCCAGTTCAGAAATCAGCTCACACTTGTAAGTCTCACCTCTGTTACCGAACATTTTCAAGGCATCTTCCTTTGAAATGCTCTGGCGAACCAGCTCTTCCTTCTTGGCAGCCAGTTCAGCCATTTTCTTTTCAATGGCAGGCAGGTCACCTTCCTTAATCACAGCCTCACCCGGATCTACGTCATAATAAAATCCGTTTTCGATAGCCGGACCGATACCGAACTGAATGCCCGGATACAATTCCTGCAATGCCTCAGCCAGCAAGTGTGCACTTGTATGCCAGAAGGCATGCTTTCCTTGTTCGTCTTCCCATTTATAAAGAACGAAGTTTGCATCTTCGTTGATAGGACGATTCAAATCCACAGTTTCACCGTTCACCCCACAAGCCAATACATCCTGTGCCAGACGGGAACTGATGCTTTCTGCAATCTGCAGACCAGTAACTCCTTCGTTATACTCGCGAACGGAGCCGTCAGGAAAAGTTATCTTAACCATAGTCTTTTTGTATTAATCTATTATTGAGACGCAAAAATATAAACTTTTTAGTTAAAGAAAAATATTGCATCCAATTATTTCTCCTCTATTGTCGTAAATCGCTTGATAATATTGTAGGCCGAGAATATTCCCAGTTCACCTGCCTTACTCAAATCCTGAATACCCTGACGGTTATTGCCCAAGAAGATATTCGTCAGTCCGCGATTGTAATAGGCATCCGCAAAACGGGAATCCAGCTCAATGGCCTTGTTGTAATCTACCAGTGCAGCCCGATAGTCCTTCATCACCGCCAGGATATTACCACGGTTATAATATGCATACACAAAGTCAGGAGCCAGTTCAATCACACGGTCCAAATCTTCGCGCACCTTATTATAGTCATACGAACGCACCTGCAGGTTCTGTTCCTCTACCGTTTCCACTTCAAACTTCCGGTCGCGCTTACGGTATTCCAACTGCTTGTAGTAAATCAGCGCACGACTGAAATAAGCTGGGAAGAACGTAGAGTCACAACGGATAGCCTCATCCAGGTCCTTCAACGCATTGTCAAAGTCCTGCACCAGATAGAAGTCGAGTGCCCGGGCATAATAATGCAACACATTACCCGGTTCCTTCACAATGGCAGCCGTCTGTTCATCAATAGAAGCGAAATGCTGCTTCACCTGCTCTTCTGACAACGAAGCCTCGTTGTTCGTAATCAGCAGGCGATGCGGAAGCACCCTGCGTGCATTCAGGTCATCGATACCCTTATAATAATTGACCTGACGCTTCACCTCTTCCGGACGCTCGTAGTAATTCAGGGCAAACATCGGTTGCGGCAAAATCGTCACATTCTTGTCCTGTACCCTTCCACGGTAATCCGTCTTGTAACGGTCGTCTTCCGAATCATTATCGGCCACCACAATCTTGCGGTAGTTTTCCACGTTCTTATCCGATTTCTTACGCGTCTTGTCGTTCGAAGCCGTCTGCTTTTTCGTACCGTTCTGCGCTTCAATCTGCGCTTTCAGCACCTTAAATTCGTCGGCATCCGCCCCTTTCAGGTCGCCCACCTTTCTTCTGGCCTGCGCACGATACTGGTATCCGGCCAAGAAGTTGGGATATTCTTCCAGCACCGCCGAATAGTCCTCGATAGCCCCGGGATAATCACCCGTACGGTCGCGCAGCAAGCCCCGGTTGAAACGGGCCATCAGGTTGTCCGGCTCCATCTTGAGCACAAAGTCAAAATCCTCAATCGCGCGGTTGTCATCCCCCACCTGCGCACGCAGCAAGCCACGGTTATAGTGTCCGATAAAATTATTCCGGTCCACATCCAGTGCCAGGTCATAATCCGACATTGCCCCTCTCAGGTTATTCTGATGGTATCTTGCCAGCGCACGGTTGATATACACGCCCGCATTACGCACCGACAGACGAATCGCCTCCGTCAAGTCCGTTTCTGCATCCTTATACTTTCCGCGTTGCAAGAACAGCATACCCCGCGACGACCATGTATCCGGATTATAGCGGTCCATCTCGATGGCCTTATCCGCATCGTTCATAGCCTGCAGCGTATCCTTCTGTTTCAGCGACACCTCCGTACGCATCAGGTACGCATCCGTATAACGCGGAGAGATACGAATCAGCGTATCCAAATCCGCACGTGCCTGCGCATATTCCTCCTCGTGCATCCGGCACAAAGCCAGGTTATGCCACAGACTGATATTCTCCGGATCCATCTTCAGGGCCTTGCGGTAATCCTGGATAGCCCCCTGATAATTCTGCTGGCGGATACGAGAAATACCGCGAATCTGATACGCATTCACCACAAAAGGATTGCGTTCCAGCGCCTGCGAACAGTCTGCCTCCGCCCCCTGATAATCATCCAGGTTCATCTTGGCCAGTCCACGATAAAAATACGGTTCAGCCAGATACGGTTTCGCCCCGATTACCTGATTGAAATACTGGATAGAGAGGACATAATCCTCAAAATAAAGTGCATTTTTCCCGATGGTCATAACCCTGTCCGTATTAATCTGCGACAGGGCAACCACCGGGAAAAACATACCTATATATAATATGTATAGGATTCTTTTGATCATTTCACTGTTTTCACTTTATAAGAGCAACGAGCTTTACCATTCACCATACCGTTCAGCTTGCCACGAATCATCTGTTTGCGCAAAGCCGACAAATGATCGATAAACATGGTACCATCCAGGTGGTCGAATTCATGCTGCATCACACGGGCCAGATAGCCTTCCACCCACTCATCGTGCGGCTGCATGTTTTCATCCAGGTAAGTCACGTGAATCTTGTCCGGACGCTTCACACTTTCGTGGATACCCGGCAAGCTCAGACAGCCTTCTTCCATCGAAACCAGTTCACCGCCTGTTTCCAGAATATGCGGATTGATATACGTACGCTTGAAATCCTTGAATTCCGGCATATCATCCGACAGCACGTCCAGGTTCACCACTACCACACGGATAGGAAGCCCGATCTGAGGAGCAGCCAGTCCCACCCCGTCGGCACGGTCCATCGTTTCAAACATATTTGTAATCAGCTCTTTCAAGCCCGGATAATCTGGCGTAATATCTTGAGCCTCCTGACGCAATACAGGCTGCCCGTATACATAAATAGGTAAAATCATATTATTCAAAAATTTATTAAGTTACATTCTTCTCGATTCCAAATAAGATTGCAGAATAATCGTAGCACTGATTTCGTCCACCAGCGCCTTGTCCTGACGTGCCTTTTTCTTCAGTCCGCCGTCAAGCATCGCCTGATGTGCCAGCACAGAAGTAAACCGTTCGTCCACCAATTCCACCGGCATGTCCGGCAGCTTCTTTTTCAGCTGCGCCACAAACGGCTTGATGTACTTCATATTTTCGGAATCCTCATTGTTCATCTGCTTGGGATGCCCCACCACGATGCGTTCTACCTTTTCCTGCGCCACATACTTCAGTAAAAAATCCATCAGTTCATGTGTCGGCACGGTAGTCAGTCCGTTCGCTATAATCTGCATCGGATCGGTTACTGCAATTCCGGTGCGTTTTCTGCCATAATCTATTGCCAAAATTCTGCTCATACGGCGACAAAAGTACAAATTTATTCCTTACTTATTTACATATAAAACTTAAAAAAAGCATACCATAAGGCTTTCAAAGCTCCAAATGACAGGTTTCGGCCTCAAATAAAATCACAGGCCACATCGGATTTAGGAAAAATATGCGTACCTTTGCACGCATAGATTACATTTTACATCACACACAATATGCAGGAAAAAATTATTATTCTTGACTTCGGTTCACAAACCACGCAGCTTATCGGCCGCCGTGTGCGCGAGCTGAACATGTATTGCGAAATTGTTCCTTACAACAAGTTTCCACACGATGACCCGTCGGTTATCGGCGTAATCTTGTCGGGAAGTCCTTTCTCAGTGTATGATGAGAAGGCTTTCAAAGTTGATTTAACCAACATCCGCGGAAAATATCCTATCCTGGGTATCTGCTATGGTGCACAGTTCATGTCGTACACCAACGGAGGAAAGGTAGAGCCGGCTAACACCCGCGAATACGGACGTGCACACCTGGCTACTTTCGACCACCAGAACCCGCTGCTGAAAGGCATCCGCGAACACTCTCAGGTATGGATGAGCCACGGTGACACCATCACTGCCATCCCCGACAACTTTGAAATCATCGCTTCTACCGACAAAGTAGCCATCGCCGCTTACCAGGCAAAGAACGAAAAGCTCTGGGGCGTACAGTTCCATCCGGAAGTGTTCCACAGCGAAGACGGAACTTTGCTGCTGAAGAACTTCGTAGTAGACATCTGTGGCGGAAAGCAGGACTGGAGTGCCGCTTCTTTCATTGAAACCACAGTAGCCGAACTGAAGCAACAGCTTGGCGACGACAAGGTAGTGTTAGGACTGAGCGGTGGCGTTGACTCATCAGTAGCAGCCGTATTGCTGAACAAAGCCATCGGAAAGAACCTGACCTGTATCTTCGTAGACCACGGAATGCTTCGCAAGAACGAATTCAAGAACGTATTGCACGACTATGAATGCCTTGGTCTGAACGTGATTGGCGTAGACGCCAGCGAAAAGTTCTTCTCAGAACTGGCAGGTGTAACCGAACCCGAACGCAAACGTAAGATTATCGGTAAAGGATTTATCGACGTATTCGATGAAGAAGCACATAAGATTCAGGATGTGAAATGGCTGGCACAGGGTACTATCTATCCTGACTGCATCGAGTCATTATCTATCACCGGTACCGTTATCAAGAGTCACCACAACGTAGGTGGTCTGCCGGAAAAGATGAACCTGAAACTTTGCGAACCTTTGCGTCTGTTGTTCAAAGATGAAGTACGCCGCGTAGGTCGCGAGCTGGGTATGCCTGAGCACCTGATTACCCGTCATCCGTTCCCGGGTCCGGGCTTGGCTGTACGTATCTTGGGCGACATCACTCGTGAAAAAGTACGTATCCTGCAGGATGCCGACGACATCTTTATCCAGGGTTTGCGCGACTGGAAGGTGAAAGATGAAAACGGCAATGAAACTTCCCTGTACCATCAGGTATGGCAGGCCGGCGTAATCCTGTTGCCGGTACAGAGCGTAGGAGTTATGGGCGACGAACGTACCTACGAACGTGCCGCGGCACTGCGTGCGGTAACAAGTACCGATGCCATGACAGCCGACTGGGCTCACCTGCCTACGAATTCATGGCCAAGGTTTCGAACGACATTATCAACAAAGTAAAAGGCGTGAACCGCGTTTGCTATGATATCTCGTCAAAACCGCCAGCCACCATCGAGTGGGAATAAGAAACACACTCATCCTTTAGTATAGCAAAGAGGTTGTCTCAAAATTTGAGACAACCTCTTTCTTTTTAGTTCAAAGCCAATCTCTTTTTCCGGATAAACAACCAGTAAGCCGTAAGCACCAGCAATCCGGTAACCACCCACGACACCGGATACACCATCATCAGCACATCGTATCCTCTCCACACCGGCGATACCCCATACACCCAGACAATACGCAACAGGCAGGTTCCAAACACCGTGAGCACGGCCGGAGTCAGCGATTTTCCCATGCCGCGCAACGATGAACCGGCAATCTCATAACTGCTGGCAATAAACTGACAGGCCAGCACAATGTACATGCGGATAGCCCCGAAATGATGCACCATCGGCACATCCGAAAAGAAGCCCAGGAAGAAATCATCCTGCCAGGCAAAAAGCCAGTTGAAGGCTGCACAGAAAGCCAGACTTGAGCCCATGCAAATCCAGAACACCCGATGCACCC
>ENA-OPZN01000248-OPZN01000248.1-human-gut-metagenome-genome-assembly--contig:-NODE-248-length-19758-cov-3.688503_pt1 | contig 19758 bp, 30 predicted proteins | sample MGYA00242483_ERZ504503 | MGnify/ENA primary metagenome ERZ504503 (study PRJEB26092, sample SAMD00036285) | human gut metagenome | host: Homo sapiens | study: EMG produced TPA metagenomics assembly of... | reverse complement strand
TAAATCACTTATTCAATTTATACTATACAGTCTATCACCTAGAACTTCCACGACATACCGCCGTTAATTTCCCAAGCATTTGAATAGGAGCCGCTAAACTTGCGTTCAAATTCGAACCAGAGACTTCTATCATGGCTTAATTCAGCCTGTAACCCGACACCTAAATCATACCAAGTTTCTTTGCCGTCACGATTGTAATCAATGCGTTCTAAACCGTCAGCGGATATAAAGGTAATACCGCCGTCACCGGCAAATTCATGGAATACATCGCCTTTAATGTACCACGATGTTTTATCATCAATATTACGGCCCAAACGGAAACCTAAGCGGCTGATAAAACTGTTCACGCTGTCCAATTGATGATTGATGCCGTCATTGCTGATGTACGATTTACTATTCATATGGGTGTATTGTAACTGCGCCTGAGGTTCAAGATACCAACCGTTTTTAAGGTTGAAGTTACGGCCATATTCTACACTGCCCTGTTGATACCAAGTACCAAAGGAGCTCCGTGATTCATCGCCATTCACTAAGAATGTACGACTATCACCGTTTAATTTGCCGACACGAGCTACCACATCCAGATAATGGCCATTATTACCTAACCAAGTATGATAGAACGATCCGGTGTAACGGTTATATTCGTTCCGTCCATCAGTGAACGATGCATTGCTGCGAAGATATGTAAACGATGCCCCTTGATGAATCGTACTGCCATCATCACGAGATATTACATAATCTTTGCCTACTTCAAAACGATTGCTGTGGCCGGAATAAGCGTCACGGCCATAGCGATTATACGACGTGCGAGCCCAAATACCGTCTGCATCAGCATTGGTATTCATGTACCGTGCTTCACCCATGCGTTTATTCAACGTATCCACTTCGGTTGTAAGATCATACATAATTTGCGAGTTGATACGACCACTCGGAACAATCGGACTTTCTGTATACTCTACGGTGCCAAAGAACCAATCCGTTATAGTATCTGTAGCTGCTCTAGCCGTTACTGTAGTCATATCCGCGGCACTATCCAAATCTGTTGTCGTATCGATTGTAGTATCGGTATCAGTTGTTGCACTCGTATCCGTTACATTCGTTGTTTCAGAAGTTAAGCCGATAATATAATCATATAAGCCGCCTTTTGCTACATTACGCTGTGTAATCCAGCTTGTGAAAACCGCATCACTATTCGTCAGCGTAGCAAAATACAAACGGTCATTTATCTCCATATTTTCTAAATGCATCAGTGATCGCTCGCTTAACAACGTGAAAGTACCGGTAGCACTTTCGGTAGCGGTAATATAATCGCTGTTATCCGTTTTTTCTTTTAATCCGCCATTGCTGTTCCAGTCGAGATCCATAAGAACCAACCCGTCACCGTTTCCGGATAAATTATTTGCGGTAAGACTCGTACCTGTATGTGTGTAATCACTCATATTAAGAAAGGAGCTATTTTCTAACTTCGTCAACGAGCTGTCACCGGTTACTCGCCACACAGCACCATTTTGTAACGCTATATTGATAGCCGGCGCTTCTTCGATATATGGATTTTCCCAATCATCTTCATCGCCCCAATTATCCTCATCATCGGTACTATCCGATTCATCGGCATCATAGGTTACATAATTATCTAACTCTTCATCATCTCCATACTCTTCTTCGTCATCAATGACATACACCTTGTCGATGTTTTGTATTTTCGTGGTGCCTGTAAACGATGAGCTAGGCGTATCAAGAGTATATCAATCTGTCCATTAAGGGCTTGCATATTACCCTTTACATTCTTATCTACGTCAGTAGCAAGTGCCTGGATACGACCGGCAGACTCAGTATAGAGCGCGTTGTCTTTAGCATTAATAACAAGACCTTTATTAAAAACAATGTCACTGTTATATTTTGCTTCAGCCCCTGTTTCAACCCCATCAATTGCAACGTCGTCATTAAAACTAATCTTTGAAAGATCTTCGGCCCATGGATCTACATCAGATTCCGTCGATGCACCAATACCGACACCATATATGAAAGTTTCGCCATTAAAATTAATTTTCCCGGTACCTAGCGATTTAGCTCCAATACCGGCACCGTCTATGAGAGTTTCACCATTAAAATTAATATTCCCATAATAATCTGCATAGGCTGCCGTGGCCCCTTCATTTTCTACTGTAATTGTACCGGCCGTCAAATTAATGTTACCGTTCTGAACGCGAAGGCTTGCCTGAGAGCGCTCATCTGTTGTTCCCGTGGAATGCAAGTAAATAGAGTCTCCCGCATTTAAAGTAATATCACCACTTTCTGCATAGAGCATTGTATGTGGCACACCGATAGCTAAATTTATGTTCTTATCGGCTTGTAATTCAACCTTACTACCCCCGCGATAGGCTACAAGCATACTAGTCTTATGCGGGTATTTCTCTGAAAAGGCAGACATGTCTCTTCCTTCAGCTACCCAATCAATTTCATTCGCTTTTAAGAGTGCCTGCGAACCATACGTGGTTGACACCAGTTGCTGCGTATTACCTGTAATAGCTTGTGCCTGTAACTGGATATTTGCCTTATTTTCTGCCGACACAACAGGCATATAACCCGGTACTTGTTCACGGAAATTAATATTACCCGCGGCGGTTACAACTGCGTGGCCCCCATATTCCAAACCAATTAAATACGCATACTGATTTCGATTAAAGTTAATATCATTACCTGCTGTTATCGTTGCCTCAGCATTATTAGCAAAATACAAAATCGGTAGTCCCTGGACAGCCGCAATATCACTATAGGTATGATTAAAGTTAACATTATGATCTGCTTCCAATTGAATCTTAGCACCATAATATGCACTGAGTGTGTTGGCCCTTGCATAATTATTAAATACTAAATCATTGCCGGCGTGCATAGATAATGTATTCTTATTCCCCACAACAAGCATTGGATTATCTTCAAAACTTCACTCTTATTAAAAGTAATATTATTGGCTTCATAATTGATAGTACTGCCATTACCTCTTGTAGCAATTACCAAATTATGACGATCAACTGTACTTTCAATAGTGTCAGCATTGTGAAAATTGATATTAGTATTATCCTTTGTTATATAGATACCAGCCGACTTAGCATCTATGGCTAAGGAATGACCGTTCATATCTAAATCTAAACTGCTGTTTTCACTTTTACCGCTATATATAATAATAGAACTAGCATTCTCTGTACTTTGAGAACTAATAGTAACATCGGATAGTGCCGTAACTTTTTGTTCACCGTCAAGTCTATATAAGATATTTCCTGCCGGAAGGTCATAATTACCTTCAATGGTATCACCGGTCAGCGGATAATCCGCTGCCATAGCACCCCCCTATATAAGTTGTGCTCAATAAAGCTCCCAATACCAATACACGCAATAATCGTTTGTTTCCCTTTTTACCCCTCATGTATACCACCCCGTTTTTAAAACATCTATCTCCACACCTAATTTTTCACAATCTGAAGTGGTAAACTAAAATTGGACACGGAGGGGGTAATTTTTGGACATACGGTGTATACTGTACGGATAGTACGAAATTAATTATCGGACAGAAATTCTCCCTCACAGGACAGGAGGTTTGCCGTGAAGTACACAAAAGAACAGAGATTGGACATTGGCCGCCGCATTTACGACGGCGAAATCAGCCGGTATGAAGCTGCAGAGGAATACGTTATCAATGAGCAGACGGCACGGAATTACATGAGAATGTACCGGGATGCCAACCAGTTGCCGCCCAAGCAGGGACGAAGAAGCATCTGTGCGCCCTCGTTCAAGAAAGCTCCGGCAGAGCTGGATGAACTGAAGGCGATGACAAAGGAAGAACTTATCCAGGAACTAATCAAGGCCAAGATAACCGAGGCACGGCTAAAAAAAGGCTACGAGGTGAAGGGGGATGGTACTGTAATTCTGTACGGCAACAAGATTATCAAGTAATCATGGAACTATCCGGAGAAATTCCGGTGAAGCTTCTTTGCAAGACAATGGGCATCCAGAGGAGCAGTTTCTACGCTTGGAAAAAACATCTTTCTCAGCCGTCGGGCAAAGAAAAGCGCCTTTTGAGCAACGTCCTGCTGTTCCAGGAGTACCATTGGAAGTATCCATCGCACGGCTATCGCTGGCTGAACGCCAAGATACGGTTGGACAAAGAGATTGTCCTGTCCGATCCCTATGCCCACAAATGCTGTAGGATTGCGGGAATCAAGAGCAAATCCAAGCACTACAGGTACAAGAAGGCTGGCGATCCAGCGCGGATATTTCCCAACCTGCTCATGTCTGAAATGCAGATCGATGGGCCAATGCAGTGCATCGTGAGTGATATGACCGCTTTTTATGTGAAAGGCATCTACCATGAACTGACTCTTTATATGGATCTATGGAACAATGAGATTGTCAGTCATTCCCTCTCTGCAAAACGCGGTGATCGCATGACTTACATCAGCGGACTGGAAAATCTGATTGAGTGGCAAAAACGGCATCCGGAGCACCAAATGGTTCTCCATTCTGACCAGGGATCGGTCTACGCCTCCAAAGCCTACAACGAGCTATTGCCCATGTACGGCATCACCCGATCCATGTCACGTGCCGGGACCCCCACAGACAATGCCGCTATGGAGTCCATCAATGGATGGATCAAGGCGGAGCTGTTCATGGACTTGCATGTGACCGGCGAGAAACCGGTCAAGGAGGAGGTGGATGACTACATTCTTTTCTTCAATGAACAGAGGCCAGCCTATTCCTTAGGCTACCTGACGCCGAAGCAGTATCGGGAACGTCACACGCCCATCTGCTGATCTCGTCTGCATTATCGATGGCATGGTTTGTCTAACAAGCTTGAAGGATGTCAGAAAAGTTGATGAATCTTGTACATCGATTCGTTTTTTATGCCTGATTTTTTTAGTTTTGTGTCCAATTTTTGTTGACAAGTGCACTACTGTGTTAATTATATTACTTATACGATTATACTACCGTTCGCATTATATAGCCACACTAATTTTATGTATTACCATTAATTAGCTTTAACGGCATTACGCATATCTTTTTTGTTGCTGCTCTTCCAAATAGCCCAAATAGAAGTAGCTACGCAAATGGAAGAGTACGCACCACTTACGAAACCGACAATCATACAGAGAGCGAAGTTTTTTAGTTGTATCGCCACCGAAGAAGTAGAGTGAGCAACAAGCAAACAATACTGTTGTCAAAGTATAGCAACTGCGGTGAATACTTTGCGCAATACTTGCATTCGCCAAATCGGCAAATGTATCAGAACGTTTATGGGTATGCGTGTTTTCACGAATACGGTCGAAGATAACTACCGATTCATTCATGGAATAACCGATTACCGTCAAAATAGCGGCCAAGAAGGACGCATCGATTTCCAACTGGAAGAAGGAGAATACGCCAAGTACCATGATAAGGTCATGGAAAATAGCGGCTAATGACGAAAACGCGATACGGTATTCGAAACGGAAGGAAATATACGCTGCCAATACTAAGAAAGCAATGGCCAAGTTAATAAGCGCATGTTCCGTAACTTCCGAACCGATTACGGCCCCTACGGATTCCACACGTTTTACTTCATTTTGACTACATTTTTATTTAAGCTTTCCACAACGGCTGCGCTTTCATTCGCATCGAGGTTACGGGTACGAATGATAACGTCCTTACCGGATGTTTCATTGCTTTCACCGGATAACTGAATGATAGCATTTTCCAAATTGAACTGTTTCAAATCTTCACGAACTTGCGCAACCTGTACAGGCTGATTAAATACTACTTCTACAATGGTACCACCGGTATAGTCGATACCGAAGTTAAAGCCGCGTACGAAGATAGACACAAGACTGGCAATAACCAAGAGAGAAGACAACGTGAACCACCAACGATGGTGTTTAATAACGTCAAAACGCATTATTTTTTGCCTCCTTTCTTGTAAAGCTCCATGGTCGCGGTTGGCGACACATTAGCACCATACCAGAATGGATGATTCGTCAAATTACATTCGATCAACATCCGCAATAAATAACGGCTTACAAATACGGCCGTAACCATACTGATAGCAACACCGAGACCGAGGGTGATAGCGAAACCGCGCACCGGACCGGAACCAAGCACAAACAAGATGGCTGCCGTAATCATAACGGACATGTTCGCATCCACGATAGTTGCAAGGGCACGCCGGAAACCGGATTCCATAGACATGCGCAAGGTTTTACCAACCTGAACTTCTTCTTTAAAGCGTTCGAAAATCAGGATATTCGCATCCACCGCGACGCCCATGGAGAGAATAATACCGGCGATCCCCGGCAGTGTTAAGGTAGCCTGCAAGAAATGCAATACGGCCAACAATAATAATACGTAAATGAGAAGCGCTGTAGTCGCTACGAAACCGGAGACACGGTACAATACCAACATAAACGACTACGATAAGACCGATACCTACGGCAAAGGCTGTTACCGACTTATCTTTGGAGTCCTGACCAAGTGTCGGACCTACGGTACGAACTTCCAATACATTAACTTTTACAGGCAACGCACCGGAACGAAGCAAAATCGCAAAGGTTTTTAGCTTCATCTAAGGTCCTACTACCGGTGATTACGGCTTTACCGCCCGTAATCGGTTCGTTAACTACAGGGTTTGTTAATTGTTCTCCATCAAGATAAATCCCGATGTGACGACCCACATTCATAGTTGTCAAATCAGCGAATTTCTTAGCCCTTCATCGGTAAACTCAATAGCTACCATGAATTGCTTATTCTGACCGATTTGTTCTTTCGCATCTTTTAAATCATTACCGGTTAAATGAACTGTGCCATTTTCATCCTTAAATTCCATAACCGCTGTTTTACCAATGGTTTTAATGGCTTGGTCCGGATCTTTAACACCCGGTAATTCGATAATGATACGTTTCTTACCTTCACGCTGAATTAATGGTTCAGCCAAACCCATTTCGTTGATACGACGTTCAAGAATCTGTCTGGCTCGTTCTACCGCATCATCAGTTACTTTGTTCTCGCCGCATCTTCTGCTTCCAGAACGATGTGTGTACCACCTTGTAAGTCCAGACCTTGTTTAATCGATTGTGCCAAAGGCCCAATAAAGTAAATAAAGGCTGCAAAGATCAAGGCAATAACTGCAAGAAATTTTGCCAGTGCCTTACCGTTCAAAAAAATTCCCCCTCCTTAAATCGCCAGGGCAGCCACTATTGCGCCAATAAATTGAAACGTAATAGCAGTGTAAAATGATTTCACATAATTAAGATACATAATTATTTAAATGTTAAAACGCGCTCGTCCGTAATTAACCCGGCGAGGCGTTTATCATGCGCTTCCATAGGAATCTCATCGGATACAACTTGGATGTCCCATGCAACGCCGATTAAGCGTTCTTTAGGGACTTTAGCCAAAAATCGGTCATAATAACCGGCCCCCATCCCCATACGGCCACCTTTGGTATCAAAAGCTACTCCGGGAACTAAAATTAAATCCAGTTCATTAGGCGCCGCCGTTTCATAAGGTTCATTAGGAATGCGTATATGAAGGACGCCTGTTTTCACATCATCAAGACGTGTTAACCGGGCTGCAATCATTTCGGTTTTAGATACGCAAACCGGCACAAAGACCGCTTTGCCCTCTGCCAAAGCCTGTGTAACCAGAGCATCGAGATTAGCCTCTTTCGGCATGGCCAAATAGGCCATTATGGAGTGAGCCTTTTTATATTCAGCTGATTCCATAATGTGTTTGCACAGTGCCTCGGCCCGCGTTTTGCATTCACTGTCAGACATGGCTTGGCGCCTTGCTTTAAAAGCAAGGCGCATTGTATGCTTATCCATATTATTTGTCATCTTTGCCAAGCACATGAGCTACGCTGGAACGAGCTAATTTGATTTCAACTTTTTCAGCGATTTGAAGCATAATTGCATCGTCAGTCAAAGCATTGATTGTACCGTAAATACCACCGATAGTCACAATTTTCTGACCTTTTTTCAAACTGTTCAAAAGTTCGTTACGAGCTTTCTGTTGCTTTTTCTGTGGACGATATAAAAGGAAATAGAAAATTACAACCATTAATAATATCGGCCAACCGGCTTGAAATAACTGTTCTAAATCTGCCACTGTCTGTTCACCTCCAAAAAACATATATATCTTTCAACGTCTAGTGTCCCCTATTTTTTATAACCGGCCCAAAATTCATCACGAAAAGCCGGGAATCGGTCTTCCAAAATAGCGGCGCGCATTTGACGCATGAAATTCAATAAGAAATACAAATTATGATACGACACCAAACGGAAAGCCAAAATTTCTTCCGCCTTGTATAAATGTCGAATATAGGCACGAGAATAATTGCGGCAAGTATAGCACTGACAGCCTTCTTCCAACGGACCCCAATCATGAGCGTACGTAGCGTTTTTAATAACTACACGGCCATTATGAGTCATGGCCATACCGTTACGCGCCACACGCGTCGGGAATACGCAGTCAAACATGTCTACCCCGCGAGCCACACCTTCCACCAAACAGTCCGGTGTGCCAACGCCCATCAAATAACGAGCCTTATTAGTCGGTAATAATGGCGTTGTGTGATCCAAGATATCGTACATCAAATCATGCGGTTCCCCAACGGATAAACCGCCGATGCTGTAACCGTCAAAGTCCATAGCCACCAATTCTTTGGCACTACGGTTCGTAATCTTTATACATACCGCCCTGAACGATACCGAACATGCCTTGAGTCGGTGATGTGTGAGCCTTGCGGCAACGTTCCGCCCAACGAGTGGTACGTGCCGTAGAACGGTCCGCATAAGCATAATCAGCCGGATACGGAATACATTCATCAAAAGCCATAGCTATATCGGCACCTAATTGCTCCTGTACTTTAGTAGCAATTTCAGGTGATAAAAACTTCTTGGAACCATCGATGTGGGAACGGAAGGCTACCCCTTCTTCAGTAATTTTGCGCAAATCACCGAGACTGAATACCTGGAACCCGCCACTGTCGGTCAGGATACCGCCATCCCAATTCATAAAGCGATGTAAACCGCCCGCCTCTTCTACAAGGTCCGGACCGGGACGCAAGAACAAGTGATAAGTATTGCTCAAAATAATCTGAGCGCCCATCTCTTTTAATTCTTCCGGCGACATGGTTTTAACCGTTGCCTGTGTGCCTACCGGCATAAACATAGGTGTTTTAAATGTACCGTGCGGCGTATGTAAAAGCCCCGCCCGTGCACCGGTATGGGGACATTCTTTTTGTAATTCATAGGTAATAACCAAGCATATCCTCCTATCTAGTTGCAACCTGTCAAGTACATATTATAGCACAAAATATTTAACGAATAAACATAACATCGCGTTGCTTGACTGTTAACAATGAAGCGAAGTATGTTGTGTCGCCAATCTGTTAGCGAATAAACATGGCGTCGCCAAAGCTGAAGAAGCGATACCGTTCCTTAACCGCTTCTTTATAAGCAGCTAAGCAATGCTCTCTGCCCGCCAACGCACTGATGAGCATGAGTAACGTTGATTGAGGAAGATGAAAATTCGTTATAAGCGCATCAACCATCTTATATTCATAACCGGGATAGATAAAAATCTGCGTCCAATCGTGACCGGCCTGAAGAACGCCATCCTTCGTGGCCGATTCCAAGGTGCGCACCGAAGTAGTACCTACAGCTACGATACGCTTACCGGCCGCTTTGGCGTCGTTAATAATTTTCGCCGTTTCCGCCGTTACCACATAGTATTCACTGTGCATTTCATGGTCTTCAATCGTTTCTTCCGATACGGGACGGAACGTACCAAGCCCTACGTGAAGGGTTACAAAGGCCAAAGTAACGCCTTTGGCTTTTTAAGCGTTCCAATAATTCCGGCGTAAAATGAAGCCCCGCCGTAGGTGCGGCGGCCGACCCTTTTTCACGAGCATACACCGTCTGATAACGGTCTTTATCTTCTAATTTTTCGTGGATATATGGCGGCAACGGCATTTCGCCGATTTCCTGAATGATATCGTCGAAAACACCCTGTGCCGTAAATTCAATGATACGACCGCCAAAGCTTGTTTTATCCAATACTTTACCGGTCAAGCGGTCATCGAATACCAATTCCTGACCAATCGGGCATTTTTTACCCGGTTTGACCAAGCATTCCCATTTATTTTCACCACAAGGCGTGAGGAGCAATACTTCTACTTTGCCGCCACTGCCCCGGCGATGACCGTATAAACGAGCGGGAATTACCTTCGTATCGTTAAAGACCAACACATCATTGTCGGATAATTCATCAATGATGTCATAAAAATGATCCTTGTGAGCCACTTCACCGGTCACCTTATCAAGGAGCATAAGACGCGATGTATCACGCGGTTCCACCGGATGCTGAGCAATCAGTTCTTCCTGCAATTCATAATCAAAATCTGTTACCTTCATGGTAAAACTTCCTTCTTTCAAACTGTAGTTAATACGTTTTTTGAGATTACGCATATTTCCCATCTATCAGGCTTAGCTATGCATACCTATGCGAGATAAATTAATACGCTTTATCTATGGTCACACCCGTATAATAGTGCGTTAAAATCGTTTTGTAATAATCCTTAGCCGACGTAGGTGCTTTCGCCGCCATAGCCGCTGCCCCCCACTGGGACAGGCCTAAACCATGGCCCCAGCCATAACCGCGAATCGAAACGGTATCAGTTGCCTTTTTTAAACGTGTGATAAGCTTTTGGATTTTTTAAAACTATCCGCCGTAGACGGCACTTTTCACGTTTACGTAGAAAATCAAAACAAGGTGGATTTTCAAGCCGAATATTTTCATAATCGTCTCGCCCGTCAAAGTAAGCGTCTTTTTTATTACCTACAAAATCCGCCGTCATAACTCGACCGGACACGCCGCGATCTTTAAACTTCATAGGACGCTGGCGCAAGGTACTGAGTTTAATTTCTTTAAGGGTGCCCACATCTTTACCGGCTACACGCAACTTCGCTTCCATTTCGGCCCGCGTAAGTTTAACGGTCCAGGCAAAGCTGTCGCCGCTTTGCTTGTAATCGGCATAATCCTTAACGCCGCGCAAATACGGCACATTACTGCCCCACACGTTTTCACTGTTTTCCGTGTAACCACCCGCATTGGAGTGGAACAAGGCTTCAATAGGCTGTCCTTTATACTGCACCACCATGCCTTTGGTATCATCCACGGCTTTCGTAGTGCTGTTAAATTCCGCTGCCTGACCGTTATAGACCTGATGATTCGTGGTCGGCTGCACATCGTAAGCTTTGGCAGCACTTTGTTTCATATTGTATAAAGCATAGGTGCGCGCTGCGACGGCCTGTGCTTTCAAAGCTTCTTGAGGCCAGCTTGGCGATACTTCTGCCGGTACCACGCCATACAAATACTCTTCAATAGAAACTTCATTAATGAGCATCATGCCGCCTGACGAAGTGGGCACAATTTTAATGGCGCCGCGATACGGTTTACTATCCAGCAAAATAGTGCCTTCTACATTGCCTTGCCACGATTTAATATAGGCAGAACCGTCTACAGTTTTGCCGTTTACCGTCACTTTATTATTTTTAACGCCGATTGTTACTGTGTCCGTAGCGGCAAACTTGGCAAATGGTGATTTATTACTCGTATACACTGCCAACTGGCCGCTACCGGCTACGGGCCAAGTACTGCTGCGCGTCGCCAATAAAACGCGAATGGCCGGAATATTAGCTTGCTGTGGCGTATTAAAGGCCGGCACTTTCGTAAACTTAGAGTTTGAAGCGGTAGCACTGTTTTTGTATCAGTAGCTTTTGCAGCACTCTTACTTTCCGACTTCGTAGTAATCGTGGTAGTTTTCGTCGTAGTTACCGTATGGGTATCTTTATTCGCCTTCGTTACCACCGTTGTCGTCGATTTAGTTTCTTTTACCGGTGTTTTAATCGTCGTAGTCGTCGTTGTCGACTCAGACCCTTCTTTAGTGACCGTCACACTGGCCCCCCAAACGGGCACAACCGATGTCATCAAACAGCTAAACGACGTGCCAAAATTACACGATTTACTGCTCTCAATCTCATAAATCCCCCTGACTAGATGCATTAACATTCGGATTCGTAATACCCAAATGGTCGTAAGCCAACTGCGTCGCCATACGCCCACGACTAGTGCGAATCAAAAAGCCCAATTGCATCAAATACGGTTCATACACATCTTCGATGGTATCGCGCTCTTCACTGGTAGCCGCCGCAATCGTATCGATGCCGACAGGGCCACCGTTAAATTTCTCAATAATTGTTTTTAAAATTACCCGGTCTACCCGATCGAGTCCCAATTGGTCAATGTCTAAACGCTGCAAGGCATCATCGGCAATGATATTGGTAATTTCACCGTCACCCAGTACTTGCGCCACATCGCGGACGCGCTTCAACAAGCGGTTCGCAATACGCGGGGTTCCCCGGGAACGACGGGCAATTTCAGCGGCTCCGGTATCGGTAATCTTTGTATTCAATACTTCCGCCGCCCGTTTTACGATGAATTCCAACTCATCCTGCTTGTAATATTCCAAATGATTGATAATACCGAAACGATCACGTAACGGTCCCGAAAGAGCACCAGCCTTAGTGTAGCGCCGACTAAGGTAAACGGTCTTAAATCGATGCGCACCGAACGAGCGCTCGGTCCCTTCCCGACTATAATATCCAAAGAATAATCTTCCATAGCAGAATACAACACTTCTTCTACCGTACGGGATAAACGATGTATTTCATCGATGAATAATACATCATGGTCCTGTAAATTACTGAGGAGCGCCGCCAAATCGCCGGAACGTTCAATGGCCGGTCCGGATGTAATGCGGAAGTTTACGCCCATTTCATTAGCAATAATGCCGGCCAAGGTAGTTTTTCCAAGCCCCGGCGGTCCGTATAGCAAAACATGGTCAAGCGCTTCTTTACGTTCTTTCGCCGCTTGAATATATACTTTTAAATTATTTTTTACATCCGTTTGGCCGATGTATTCGTGCAAATAGCGCGGTCGCAAAGAGAACTGCCAAGTGTCGCCACTTTGTTCTTCTTTACCCACCACGCGGCTTTGACTGTCAACCACACGTATTTCTTCTTTCATGACTACCTACCCTTTCCCAATTCAGATAATACGTCGCGTATCAATGTCGCCACATCTCGCTCACCATTATCCAATTGAGTGAGTATATCAACAAATTCCGATTCCCGATAGCCCAAGGCCATTAATGCGTCCGCCGCCTCACCGGCAATGCCGGTTTGCGCAACATGTACCGCCGTATCAAGAGCCGCCTGAGGGGCCGGTGCCGTCGTAAATTTACCGATTTTATCTTTTAATTCGAGCACCAAACGCTCGGCCGATTTTTTACCGATACCGGGAAGCTTCGTAAGTGTCCCAATTCGCCATTCATAATGGCCACTTTGATACCATCCAGGACAGCCCGGACAAAATACCGAGCCCCACTTTCGGCCCGATACCGGATACGGAAATCAGCAAAGTAAAAAGATCATATTCGTCTTGTGTAGCAAATCCATAGAGCTGAATCGCATCTTCGCGAACACTCATATGGGTATATAATAATGCTTCCTGTCCTTCTATTAACGCATCGCGGGTGGTTCCGGAAATATATACGCGATAACCTACACCATGCACATCAATAAAACAGGAGCCTTGAAAAATCTGATTAATGATACCACGAAGAAAACCGATCATGGATTATTGCCTCCTAAAATCTATTCGAATTCAATATTTTGGCCTATAACTGCAAACGGCGCCGCAAGTCATCGCCATGGGAGCTGTGAGCAGTACAAATGGCAATGGCCAAGGCATCGGCCGTATCATCGGGCTTAATTTTCTCACGAATTCCGAGCATATTCATAGTCATATAAATAACCTGCTCTTTAGTTGCACGACCATAGCCTACTACGGCCTGCTTAACCTGTAGCGGCGTATACTCATAAATAGGGATGCGCCGTTGGCTGGCGGCCAACAAAATGACGCCCCTCGCCTGTCCTACGGCAATGGCAGTCGTTACATTGCGATTAAAAAACAATTGTTCTACGCCAAATTTATCGGGCCGGTATTCTTCCAAAATATCACTTAAATCATTGAATAATATTTCAAGCCGCATGGCATCCGTGTCCTGCGGCGTGGTTGTAATACAGCCGTAAGCAACGGGTTGCAACCGACTGCCGTCCACGTCGATAATGCCATAACCGCAAATAGCGGTGCCCGGGTCTATACCTATAATTCGCATAATAATCTCCTTCTAAAACTATTTATCTTTTATTATAGCATTTATAGAACTATAGACCAAACAGATTAGCGAATTAATCACAGTCTATGAGTCATCTTCACTATCGTTCAAGCCCGCTATTATTAAAATAAGTCCGTTATGATTAGAAGTAAGTTTTCCTGTATTACATGCGTTCCTTAACTTTTGACACAAACGCTTCAAAAAGAGCATACATATCTTCGTGTTCACGCCACATATTTTCAGGATGCCACTGTACGCCCACTACGGACGCATCATTGTTTTCAATGCCTTCCACAATGCCGTCGAGACTGGTAGCCGTTACTTTCAATGAAGGAGCAACCTCACGAATCGCCTGATGATGGCGGGAATTGACCAAAGTATTTAACCCTAACACAGCATGTAAAAAGCTGTCCTTGGCCACGGTTATACTGTGAGTCGGATAGCCGCCGGGCGCTTTTTGGGAATGCTTAATATACGAATTCGGGCACTGCGTTTTGATGTCCTGATACAAATCACCGCCTAATGCTACGTTGATGATTTGTGCCCCTTTACAGATACCCAAGATAGGTTTACGCACCTTAACGGTAGCCTGAATCAATTCACGCTCAAACACATCCCGTTTATAATTCACCATACCGATTTCACGACGCGGTTCTCACCGAATAAATGAGGATCTACATCGGGGCCGCCATGAACAATAAGACCATCATATAATTCAAAATAGTCTTCGCCGATGGCATTCGGTACATCCGGTAAAATAAACGGAATACATCCCAATGCACTGAGCACTTCTACCAGCTCACGAGATACATACGGTGCTCGTTGTAAATTGGTGCTGTTCGTAGCATCCATATAAGTATCGGCCGTAATTGCAATGCGTGGTTTCATAGCAGTCCCTCATTTCTAAAAACGTAAACTTCGGGCAAACAGGTAAATCAAGTCGGCTTAGCTGTAAGCGCCTTTAAAGCCTGCCGTCCGTCAAACTATCATTACATACATTATACAAAAAAGGCCTATGAAATTTCCACCTGTTTATGGTTTCCATAGACCTTGTTTTTCCAATTCTTTAATGGCCCGTTTTCATCATCTGTAAGTTCGCGTTCCAATAAATCCGGACGCAAACGGCGAGTACGCAATAAGGCCTGCTGTAAGCGCCATGTGGCTATGTTTTTGTGATGACCGCTGCGCAATACTTCCGGAACCTCCCAGTCTCGAAAAACCGGTGGTTTGGTGTACTGCGGCCCTTCCAAAATAGGCCTGTAGAAGGAATCCTTCAATCGCCCCCGAAGCCAGCCCCCAGACGCCCGGAATCATGCGCGCAACCGCATCAGCCACAACCATGGCCGGCAGTTCACCGCCGGTAAGCACAAAGTCACCGATGGAAATCGTTTCATCGATTAAATGCTCTTCCACGCGATAATCGACGCCTTCATAATGACCGCAAATAAGCACCAACTGGTCGTAAGTCGCCAATTCTCGTGCCTTGGCCTGATTAAAAGTACTGCCCGTAGGACCTAAGAAAATGACCCGTTTTCGCAGCTCTGGAGCAGGTTCGTTCGCTTCAGCTGATTCTGGTGCATCAACCTGTTCCGCTGTTTTGCCAATACATGCTCCACAGCTTCAAAAATGGGTGGCGCCATCATGAGCATCCCGGCCCCGCCCCCATAGGTGTATCATCCACTTGATTATGCTTATTGTGAGCAAAATCACGGGGATTCGTTACTTCCATAGTAGCGCTCGGCAGTCATAGCTCGCTTAATAATAGAATGGTCAAAAAAAGCAGCAAAGAACTCAGGGAATAAAGAAATAATGTCAATTCTCATAGTATCACATTATCCTTTCCGGCCTAAAGGCCTTTCACCTAAGTCTCGGCTGCTCTATTAAATCCATTCCGGCGGATCGGCAATAATCTTACCGCCTTCAACATCAATATCTAAAATTACATGTTCCAACACAGGTAATAATAAATCAGGCTGACCTTCCTGTTTGACTACATACACATCATTGGCGCCCGGTTGCAATACATCAGACACGGTACCCAGTACATGGCCCTTTATATTCTTCCACGGTTAAACCGATGATATCAAAAATGTAGTAACGGCCTTCCGGCAATTCCACCAACTGGTCGCGAGGAACTTGAATTTCCTTGCGAGCCATCAATTCGGCAGCATTACGATCCGGCACTTCTTTAAAAGTCGCCAAAATAAATTGTTTATGATAACGAGCGGATGTGATGTGGTATTCTTTACCATCAATGTAGCAGGCATCCATCGTCAAAAACCGATCGGGAAAATCGGTCTGCGGCATTATACGAAGATCACCCCGCACACCGTGCGGGGCAACAATAACGCCTATGGTAATCAGCTCATTCCGATCCATTATTTACGGAAAGCGACAATTTTGCCGTCTTCGAGCAAAATTTCAGAACCCATTAAAGCGTCGAGGTCATCCCCAACTTTAACCGTAATGGTCTGTTCCATAGTGCCCTGACTAATTTCAGAACCAAGTTCAAGCTTTTTCCGCATCCTTTTAATTTGGCTGCTACGTCCGCCTTAAAGTTTAAAACGTTTTTGCTTTTCTTCTTCAATCTGCTGACGTAATTTGAATAAGACCTTGCGCATCGATTTTAGCTTGTTCACTGAGTAAACGTTTAGCTTGGAATTCGATTTGCTGTAAGTCCTGTTCAACAAGATCCAAACGCTGCTGAAGATCGGCAATAAGCTTAGCTTTGAGCCCTTCTGTAACTTTCGATTTGATAGCTACAGGAACACGTACTGTCATTTCTTCCATGTTTTCTCACCCTTTAGACAATATCAACGGATATTTTTTTTGTTTTCTTTAATAGCTGCTGCTTTTGCGACAGCTCGGATTGCTTTAGCAATTCTGCCCTGCTTTCCAATAACCTTACCCATGTCTTCCGGTGCCACGTGAACTTCATAGACTTCCACATCACCTTTTACGGTCACGGTAACAGAAACGGCTTCAGGCTGCTTAACCAATGACTTCGCAATTAATGTAATTAATTCTTTCATCACAGTATGCCTCTCTATGAATTACTTCTTAGCATCAGCAAATTTCTGCATAACACCGTGCTGTTTGAAAAGGGAACGAACAGTGTCGGTTGGTTGTGCACCATTACCTAACCAAGTCAAAGCTTTTTCTTCATCAATGTTGATAACAGCCGGGGACTTAGTAGCGTCGTACTGACCGATAGTGTCTACCGGACGACCTTCACGAGGAGCACGGGAATCGGCTACAACGATACGATAGAATGGAGCTTTTTTAGCGCCCAAGCGAGTTAAACGAATTTTTAACATGTATATTTCACCTCCTTGTAAGAATATCTTCTATGATCAACCCATAAACGGTAAGTTTGGCAGTTTAGGTAACATACCTTTTTTACCTTTACGCATAGATCCCATTTTTTTCATCATCTTCTGAGCTTCTTCAAACTGCTTGATTAAACGGTTTACATCCTGCACACGAGTGCCGGAGCCCATAGCGATGCGTTTACGGCGAGAGCCGTTCAAATATTTTTAGGATTCGTCTTTTCTTGAGGCGTCATCGATTGGATAATCGCTTCAATACGACGAATTTCTTTACTATCTAAATCTATATCTTTTAATTGATCTTTAAACTTTGCCCATGCCGGGAATCAATCCCAATAAATCTTGGAATTTACCCATTTTGCGAACTTGGTTCATTTGCTTCAAGAAATCATCAAGCGTGAATTCGTTACGCCGCATTTTATCGGCCAATTCTTTCGCTTCTTCCTCATTTACCAGTCCTTGGTTCTATCAATCAAAGCCCCCAAGTCACCGAGGTCGAGGATTCGAGAAGCCATGCCTTCCGGCCTGAATTCTTCGAGACCATCCATCTTTTCACTGGTACCCATAAATTTAATAGGGCGACCGGTTACGGATTTAATGGATAAGGCGGCCCCGCCTTTGGCGTCACCATCAAGCTTAGTCATAACTACGCCATCGATACCGAGGCGCTCGTTAAACGTCTTCGCCGTCTGTACCGCATCCTGACCGATCATGGCATCCACAACGAGGAGAATTTCATGAGGTCGTACGGACTGTTTGATGTTGACTAATTCCGTCATGAGACTTCGTCAATGGCCAAACGACCGGCCGTATCGATGATTACTACATCTTTAAGCATGGATGTGCTCGCCGCGATGGCGTCACGAGCAATATTTACAGGATTGGCACCCGGCGTTTCATCGGCAAACACGGGAATATCTATCTGTTTACCAACCACCTGCAACTGCTTAATAGCGGCCGGACGATATACGTCGGCAGCTACCAACATTGGATGCTTACCTTTCTTACGTAAGTAAACGGCTAATTTACCGGCCGTTGTCGTTTTACCGGCCCCTTGCAAACCAACCAGCATAATTACTGTCGGCGGTTTGGAGGAAATGGTAATCCCACTCTGTACGCCACCCAACAGGTCGGTTAATTCGTCTTTAACGATTTTAATAACCGTCTGTACCGGATTCAAGTTCCCGTAGATTTCCTGGCCGATGGCTTTTTCTTTAATGTTATTGATAAAATCTTTAACAACGCCTAAGTTTACGTCCGCTTCAATCATGGCTAAGCGCACTTGACGCAGGGCTTGCTTCAGATCATCTTCTTCAATTTTGCCTTTACCTTTTAGGGATTTCAAAGCCTCTTCCAGTTTTTGGGTTAAATTCTCAAAAGCCATCCTACCCCTCCATCTGTGCAACTAATTGATATAATATATTGGTGGAAGTGCGGAACTCATCCCGGCCCACACTTGCTTTCAATCTGTCTAATTCACTACGCATGGCGCTCATCAAACGTTCTCGCTCTTCATACTGAGCCACCAAGTGCAACTTGCTTTCATACATTTCCAATAATTGTCTGGCCCTTTGCATATTGTCATATACAGCCTGGCGCGATACGCCCATTTCCTCGGCAATCTCCGCCAAAGACATGTCATCTTCATGATGCAGAACCAAACATTGGCGCTGACGCTCCGTCAAAAGAGCGCCATAGAAGTCTAACAGCAAGCTAATCAAAACTCTTTCTTCCATGTCAACTCACTCCTTCACGGTGTCAAGCTAAAAACTTTACACGTTATTCTAACAGAGTTAATATGCCCTGTCAAGGTTTTTTCCTTAACAAGTGAAATAAACAGAAAAACACCACGATGCTCGCTTCATCGTGGTGCTTTTCTTTCTCGGTAGTGAATATTGAATTTTTATCTCTATTAGCGTACAGTTTGCAGCGCTCGCTAATACGGAGATTAGAAAATCGACTGAAAACTGCTCGCTTCAGTCCCCCAGCTTCGTTCTCTACAGATAGTATATACCTCCCTCTCCATTTAGTAAAATTGCCTCTTTTTATATCTGTTATTACGAAAAGTAATAAAGTCTTTAATTAAGTAGAACCTTAATCTATATTGATAAATGCCGTTGTTTCAGACTTGTTATCTTCTTTTATGTTAACTGAATACAAAAA
>ENA-OPZN01000247-OPZN01000247.1-human-gut-metagenome-genome-assembly--contig:-NODE-247-length-19775-cov-3.238701_pt1 | contig 19775 bp, 17 predicted proteins | sample MGYA00242483_ERZ504503 | MGnify/ENA primary metagenome ERZ504503 (study PRJEB26092, sample SAMD00036285) | human gut metagenome | host: Homo sapiens | study: EMG produced TPA metagenomics assembly of... | reverse complement strand
CAATCTCACGGGAATGCCCTGGGCGGCCATGTATTCCTTCACCTGGCGGATCGAGTAGGTGCCAAAGTGGAAGACGCTTGCGGCGAGTACGGCGTCGGCCTCGCCCTCGAGTACGCCCTCGGCGAAGTGCTCGAGCGTGCCCACGCCGCCTGAGGCGATGACGGGAATGGACACCGCGCGTGCCACGGTACGGGTGAGTGCTAGATCGAACCCGGCTTTCGTGCCGTCGCGGTCCATGCTGGTGAGCAAGATCTCACCAGCCCCGCGGCGAGCCGCTTCCTCTGCCCAGGCAACGGCATCGATGCCAGTGGGGTGCGTCCACCGGCAAGGTACACCTCCCACCGATCGGCACCGGGCGCCCCGGGCTTGCCCACGCGCTTGGCATCGATCGCCACCACAACGGCTTGGCTGCCGAATGCGGCCGCGGCTTGCGTGATGAGATCGGGGTCGCGCACCGCAGCCGAATTAACCGAGACCTTGTCGGCGCGGCGGCAACCATGGTGCGCATGCCGGGAAGGTCGCGGAATCCGCCGCCCACGGTGTAGGGGATGGCGAGTTCGGCGGCGGCGTGGGCAGCCATGTCGATAGTCGTGACACGATTGTCGCTCGTGGCGGTGATGTCGAGGAAAATCACCTCGTCGGCACCGCCACGGTCGTAGGCGGCGGCGAGCTCGATGGGATCGCCGGCGTCGCGTAAGTCGACGAAGTTCACGCCCTTGACCACACGCCCGTCGCGCACATCAAGACAGGGGATAACACGTTTGGTGAGCATGATCTACCTCCCAGTCGCCGCATCGAGCGCCTGATCGAGCGTGAAGGAGCCTTCGTACAGGCGCGTCCGGTAATGGCTCCCTCGACGACTTCCGGTCCGGCGGCGGCAAGGGACCGTATGTTCTCAAGCGTCGAGATGCCGCCCGAGGCGACTACGGGAAATCCGGCCACCCTGGCGACCGAGCGATACGCATCGACATCGATGCCCGTCTGCATGCCATCGCGGGCAATATCGGTGAACACGAGGTGCTTGAATCCCAGCGAGGCGAGTTCGGACACGACTTCGTCGCAACTGCGCCCAACACCGTCGCGCCAGCCGTTGACCTTGACCTGCCCGTCGCGGGCAGCGACGTCTGCAACGAGCAACTCTCCAAATCCACGCGCTGCGACCTCGGCAAACCCGGGTTCAGTGACCAAGACGGTGCCGAGGGCGATGCGCTTGGCACCCGCCGCGGCGAGCTGGTCGATGCGTGCGAGGGAGCGGACGCCGCCGCCGACGTCGATCGATAGCCCCTCTATGGAGCCAAATCGAGCGAATCGCGCGCATGTTCGCGGCGCATGCGTCGTCGTCTTCGCCGAACGCCGCGGAGAGGTCGACGACGTGGATCCAGCGCGCGCCCGCTTGCGAGAATTCGCGTGCAATGGCAACGGGGTCGTCGGAATAGACCTTCATGCGGCTGCGGTCGCTCGTTCGAGGCGTACGACCTTACCGTCAATCAGGTCGATGGCGGGAAAGAGGATCACGAGGGGCCTCCTCGGTAGAGGGTGGATGATGCGGTGCGGGCGTGGTGGGGTGCGACGCAGGGGAATGCGGTGCGGGCGATGCGAAGAGGTGTAACTCCCGGGGCACGCTGTGAGCTCCTAGGAGCACAGGCGCACGAAGTTGCGAAGAATCGTGTGCCCATGCGCGGAGGACTTCTCGGGGTGGAACTGGCAGCCGAAGACGCTGCCGCGCGCCGCAACGGAGGCGAAGTTGCGTGCATAGTGCGTGACGCCCGCCACGTCGTCCTCATCGACGTCGGCCCCGAGGGCATAGGAGTGGGTAAAGTCGACATTCGACCCCTCGGCGAACCCCTCCAGCAGGGCACGCGCCCGTGCCCGGTAAGGTGCACCTGATCCCAGCCCACATGGGGAACCTTGAGACGCGCCGATTCGAGCCGCGTGCAACTGCCGGGAAGCACGGCGAGCCCACGCACCCAGCGCGTCCCGTCGGCCTCGAAAATCGACCCGGCGTCGAGGCCCGTGCCGCGGGGGTCGGGTGCGGGGACGGTTGGCGCGTCTGCGGGAACGCCCTCGTCACCGCGTTCGAAAAGTAACTGCAGACCCAGGCATATGCCTAAAAACGGCGTGCCCTTGCCGCCGTGTGTGGCTTCGATCACGGCGCGGTCCTGACCGTGTTCGGCCATGTACGAGATCGCGTCGTAAAACGAGCCGACGCCCGGCAGGACGATGCCATCGGCGCTCGCGATCGCATCGGGGTCATCGGACGCGAAGGCATGCGCCCCCGCGCGCGTGAGCCCGCGCACGACGCTCGACAGATTGCCTTTGTGGTAGTCGACCACCACGATGCTCGGTTCGTTCACGGATGCCTCCCTTACAGTGAGCCCTTGGTGGAGGGCACGCCGTTCACGCGGGGGTCGAGTTCGCAGGCGTAGCGCATCGCGCGGCCAGCCGCCTTGAAGGCTGCCTCGATGATGTGGTGCGAGTTCGCTCCGGCGAGCTCGCGTACGTGCAGCGTCACGCGCGCGTCGCGGGCGAAGGCGTAGAAGAACTCGACGGCGAGCTCGGTGTCAAAGGAGCCCACGCGCTCGGTGGGAATGGGAAGGTCGCAGTACGCCTGCCCGCGCCCCGAAATATCAACGGCCGCCTGGATGAGCGTCTCGTCCATGGGTATGCACACGTCGGAAAAGCGCGTGATGCCCGCTTTGTCTCCGAGCGCTGGGTGAATGCCTGGCCGAGCACGATGCCGGTGTCCTCGACGGTGTGATGTGCGTCGACCTCGATGTCTCCTGTGGCACGGACGGTGAGATCGAACAGGCCATGGCGCCCGAAGGCGTTGAGCATGTGGTCGAAGAACGGTACCCCGGTATCGATTGAGCAGGTGCCGGTGCCGTCAAGGTCAAGCTCGACGGTGATGTCGGTTTCCCCGGTGACGCGCGTGACGACGGCGCGGCGGTTGGCGGAATCGGTCATGGCGATCGGTCCTCCTTAAGGCAGAAGTTCGGTCAGCGCCGCGATGACGGCGTTGTTTTCCTCGGGCGTTCCTAAGGTGATGCGCAAGCAGTCCTCAAGACCGGCCGCGGCGCTGAAGTCACGCACGAGGATTGAGTACTCGTCGCGTAGGCGGTTGCGGATGGCGGTGGCGCCTGCCATGCGCACCAAAAGGAAGTTCGCGCTGCTCGGCCATACGGTGATGCCGGGGAGTTCCTCGAGGGCACGCTGCAGCCGTGTGCGTTCGGTGACGATGGAGGCGGTGAGCGGCTCGAGGCCGCCGCGCTTCCGCACAAGGGCGAGTGCGGCTGCCTGTGTGAGGACGTTGACGGAGTAGATCTGGCGCACGGCGGAGAGCGCGTCGATGATGTCCGTGGCGGCCATTACGTAGCCGCAGCGCGTCCCGGCCGCACCGTAGGCCTTGGAGAGTGTGCGCAGGATGACGAGGTTGTCGAGGTGCGCGAGGAGGGGCAGGGCCGAGGCATCCTCACCGGCGAATTCGATATACGCCTCATCCACCATCACCAGACCGTGGCACGCGTGGCAGACGCGCTCGATGAGGCCGAGGTCGGCCAGGTCGCCGGTTGGGTTGTTGGGCGAGGTGACAATCACGAGGTCACAGGTGCGCGCGCAGGCGAGCAGCGCCTCCTCGTCCAAGGTGAGCGTGCGTGGATCGCGGCCCGCAGTGCGGACATTCGTCTCGGTGAGCTGGGCGAAGAACGCGTACTCCGAGAAGCATGGCGGGCAGATGAGGACGGAGCGATTCCGGCCGCCGAAAGCGAGCAGGAAGTTATAGAGAAGCTCGTCGCCGCCGTTGCCCACGCAGACCTGGGCGCGCGAGACGTCGTTCGCGGCGGCAATCTCGTCACGTAGCGCATCCGACATGGGGTCGGGGTAGCGATTGAGCGGGGTCGCGGCGAGTACCTCGTCCACGGCCTCGCGGACGCTCGCCGGCAGGGGGTGGGTGTTCTCGTTTGCGGAGAGGTTGATGCGTGTGGCCGTGAAGTTCGGATCGTACGGTTCGATGGAGCGCAGGTGCGGCTGCATGAGGCGTTGGACGCGGGTGGAGAGCTCTGCCACGGTTACCTCACCTCCCCTTGAGCGGTGGGGCGTCCGGCGCCGGACGCCACCGTTGCGGCATCGTCGGCGGGCCAGGCGATGGCGGTGAGGTCCGCTTCGGCGAGGACCTTGGTCGCCACGGCAGGGGCGCCCTCGTCGATAAGGCGGCGGCGCAGCCCAGCGGAGAGCGCGTGCGCCCACAGGCCCTCGGCCTGCGCCATGGTCTGGGTGGCGGGGGCGTCGGCGAGTAGGCCCTGCGGCGTGTAGCAGATGACTGACGAGCTCGTAACGAAGTCGTCGACGGACAGCGGGCTGGAGAACTGCGCGGTGCCGCCGGTGGGCAGCACGTGGTTGGGTCCCGCCACGTAATCGCCCAGCGGCTCGGAACTCCAAGCGCCCACGAAGATCGCACCCGCGTTGCGGATGGAGCCGACGAGCCCGAGGGCATCGGCGCAGTGGAGCTCGGAGGTGCTCGGGCGATGGTATCACGGCGTCAATCGCAGTCGCGAGATCGGGCGCGATTACGATGGCCCCCTGGTCGGTGAGGGAGGTGCGGGTGATTTCGGCGCGCGGGCTTTGGGCGAGAAGGACCTCGAGCGCCGCCTCGACACCGCGCGCGAGCTCGGGGCTCTCAGTTACGAGGTAGCACGCCGACAGCGGATCGTGCTCGGCCTGGGCCATGAGATCGGCGGCGACCACGGCTGCCTCGGCGCTCGCGTCGGCGAGCACGCAGACCTCGGAGGGGCCCGCGATCATGTCGATGCCCACATCGCCCGAGACAAGGCGTTTCGCGGCTGCCACGTAGGCGTTGCCCGGCCCCGTGATCTTCTCCACGCGCGGGATGCTCTCGGTGCCGTAGGCGAGCGCGGCGACGGCCTGGGCTCCGCCCACCAGGTAAATCTCGTCGACGCCGGCGACTTTGGCTGCGGCGAGCGTGGCGGGCGAGATCCCTCCGTCGCGCTGGGGAGGCGTGGCCATCACGACGCGTTCCACGCCGGCGACCTTGGCGGGAATGGCGTTCATTAGCACGGTCGAGGGGTACTGGGCGCGTCCGCCGGGGACGTAGATGCCGGCGGCGCGCACGGGCGTCACCTGCACGCCGAGCAGCGTGCCGTCTGTGCGCGTGGTGAACCATGACTGGCGGACCTGGCGCTGGTGGAAGTCGCGTATCTGCGCGGCGGCCTTCTCGAGGGCAGCGATGAGGGACGCATCCACCTGCTCGAGGGCGGTGTCGATGCGCTCCTGCGGCACACGGAAGTCGGTGAGGTCGACACCATCGAACTCGGCGGCGTACCGATGCAGTGCTGCATCACCCTTCGCGCGCACGGTGGCGATGATGTTCGCGGCAGCTTGGGTGATCTTTGCCGGAACAGCGCCCTCGCGCCCAAGGTTGGATACGGTGAGACGCTCGCCGGGGAGCAGGGTGACGGTGTTCATATGCGGGCCTTTCTGGGGCTGGGGCGCGGAGGGGTCCGATGGACCGATGCCCCGAGTCGATGGGGGAGGGGCGGGAACTCAACGTGCGTATCGAGCACGTCGACGGCCTTAATGCGCGTCGTCGCAGGCGCTCTCGTCGCGCCAGGCAGCGAGACGCCGGGCGAGCTCACGCACACGCGGGTCGAGTCGTGCGCGGCCGGGATTCGCGAAGAAGCGTGCGGTGCAGGTCATGAGTTCGCCGGTGATCACGAGGTCGTTCTCGCGCAGGGTCGTACCGGTGGCGGTGATGTCGACGATGCGATCGGCGAGCCCCACGATGGGACCGAGCTCGATATTACCGTGCAAGGCCACCACCTCGGCATTCACGCCGCGCTCCTCGTACCAGGCGCTTGCGATGCGCGGGTACTTGGTCGCCACGCGCAGGCATCCGCGTCGGGCATAGGAGCGCTTGGTCGCCTCGGCACGTCCTGCTGGTTCGGCTTCGATGAATCGGCAGGTTCCATACGCCAAATCGACGAGTTGCAGCAGGTCGAGATCCGCCTCGATGAGCGAGTCGCGTCCGCAGATGCCACAGTCGGTCCCTCCGAGCGCGACGAAGGCGGGGGCATCTGTGGCGCGCACGATGACGAGCTCGACCGGACCGATCGCGCCCTCGCCCTCGCGCGTATCGCGCGTGCGTATGATCAGGTGACGCCCGGGGTCGCGCAGTCCGCTCGCGTCGATGCCGACGGCCTCGAGCGCGGCGATGGTGTCGTCCTTCAACGAACCCTTGGGCACGGCGATGCGCAGGGGCGCTTGCTCGCCGACCGTCGCTGATGCGCTGGGATTCGTGGTGGCAGCGGAGCCGGGGCGCACGGTACCTGCCGATTCGCCCACGCGGATGTCACCGCACGGTGCCTGCTCGGCCTGCGCCTCCAACACCTCGGTGAGGCGCTCGAGGGAGAACGCGAAGCCAGCGGCTGCCGCACCCTGCTCAAGGGCGGCGTCGAGCACCGCGTCGTAACGGCCGCCCGACCCCACGGGATCGGCGAGGTCGCCTGCGTAGGCTTTGAGCACCAGCCCGGTGTAGTAGCCAAATGAGCTCATGAGGGAGAAATCGAAAGAGAGATGGCTCGCCAGCTCGGCGTTGCACGAGGTCAGGCGCTGGACGAGCGATCGCAGCTCCGTCGTCGTGGAGGTGGTGGAGCCGGCGGCGCGCAGCAGGGCGTCAACGCGGTCGAGCGCCTCGGGGCCACCCGTGATGCGGGGAAGTTCGCGCATGGCGCACTGGAGTGCGACGGGTAGGTCGCTTGTGACGGCGAGCTCGTCAAGGTCGATGTAGTTGTTGGCGTGGACGAGCGCGAGCGCCTCGTTGGCGAGTGCCTCATCGACGCCGAGCTCGAGGAGGGCCTGATAGGGAACGACGCTGCCGCAGACGAGCTGCCAAGAATTGAGCCCCAAGTCATCGAGTGCTTCGGCGGCGATGAGGGTCATCTCGGCGTCCGCGGCGTCCCCGCCCTCGCCCACGAGTTCATACCCGAGTTGGGTGAATTGGCGTGCCTGCGCGGTGCCGCGGGGCTGCTGGCGCACGACGGGCGCCTCATAGCGCAGGCGCAGCGGCAGGTCACGCTCGCTCATGCGCGCAGCGATGGCGTGGACCACCGAGGTGGTGTTGTCCGGTCGTACGGCGAGCAGTGCGCCGTTGTCGTCGAAGAGATTGAACGGCGCATCGGAGCTCCAGGCGTTGGCCCCGCCGACGCTCACCGATTCGATGAGGGGCGTTTCGATGGGGCGGTAGCCATGGTGCACGAGACGGGCCTTCACCGTCGCGACGATATGCTCGCGCATCTCCGCCTCATCGGGCAGGATATCTCTGAATCCGCGCGGTGTCGTTGCCATGTCGTCCCTCTCTCATCATCTGGGTGCCAGTTGTCTTCGTGCGGACACTTTAGCATGATGGAGTGCATGGGAGGCCGCTGCACCCAACTCTTAACATGCAAATTGGTGCAATTGGGGACGGGTGCAAAATGCACCATGGGGGTGGAGCGTCCCTGGTGCCGTTTTCGGCGGGCCTCGCATGCGAGCCTAGGCGAACGCCTTGCAGTGGAAATCCGCTGCATAATGCTCCATGACGCCCACGACGACCCGGATCGCCCTCGTATGCCGCTACAATACGAGCGGTTCAAATCACGTCATATCGAACGGCGCGTCTCAGAACGCGTCGCCACGTCAGAAAAGGACGCACGCGCCCATGGCATCTCTTGCAGACCAGATCTCCTCTCGTCGCACATTCGCGATCATCTCGCACCCCGACGCCGGCAAGACCACCCTCACCGAGAAGCTCCTGCTGTACACCGGCCAGGTTCAGAGTGCCGGCTCGGTCAAGGGCAAGCAGAATTCCCGTCACGCCGTCTCCGACTGGATGGACATCGAGAAGCAGCGCGGCATCTCCGTCACCTCCTCGGTGCTGCAGTTCACCTACGGCGGCTGCTGCGTGAACATCCTCGACACCCCCGGCCACCAGGACTTCTCCGAGGACACCTACCGCACCCTCATGGCCGCCGACGCCGCGGTCATGGTCATCGACGGCGCCAAGGGCGTCGAGGCCCAGACCAAGAAGCTCTTCCGCGTCTGTGCCATGCGCGGCATCCCGATCTTCACGTTCGTGAACAAGATGGACCGCGAGACGCGCGACCCGTTCGACCTCATGGAGGAGGTCGAGAACGTGCTCGGCATCCGCACGTACCCCATGAACTGGCCCATCGGCAACGGCCGCGACTTCCGCGGCGTGTTCGACCGCGCGAGCCGCAAGGTCCTGGCGTTCGAGGGCGACGGCCGTGCCAACGGCACCAAGAAGGTGGACGAGGTCGAGGCAACGCTCGGCGATGCCGCCCTGAGCGAGCTCATCGGCGAGCACAACCACAACAACCTGATGGACGATATCGAGCTGCTCGACGGCGCCGACTCCGAGTTCGACCTCGACGCCGTGCTCACCGGTAAGCTCTCGCCCGTGTTCTTCGGCTCCGCCCTCACCAACTTCGGCGTGGAGCCCTTCCTCAAGGACTTCCTGCGCCTGGCTCCCGGCCCCGGTGCGCACACCGACGCGCTCACCGGCGAGCCCGTCGAGCCCACACGCGAGGATTTCTCTGGCTTCGTCTTCAAGATTCAGGCGAACATGGACAAGAACCATCGCGACCGAATCGCCTTCGTGCGCATCTGCTCCGGCAAGTTCGAGCGCGGCATGGAGGCAACGCACGTGCAGGGCGGTCGGAAGATCAAACTCGCCACGGGTACGACCATGATGGCCGACGACCGCGCCATCGTGGACGAGGCCTACGCCGGCGATATCGTGGGCCTGTTCGACCCCGGCATCTTCTCCATTGGCGACACCATCTGCACGGGCAAGAAGCCGGTGCAGTTCGCTGGCATCCCCACGTTCGCGCCCGAGCTCTTCGCGCGCGTCACGCAGGTGGACACGCTCAAGCGTAAGCAGTTCGTCAAGGGCATGGAACAGCTCGCACAGGAGGGCGCCATCCAGATTTTCCGCGAGCTTGGCGCCGGTATGGAGTCGGTCATCGTGGGCGTGGTGGGCACCCTGCAGTTCGAGGTGCTCGAGCAGCGCCTCAAGAGCGAGTACCACGTCGAGGTGCGCCGCCAGTCCCTGCCCTACACCGACATCCGCTGGATCGTGAACGAGCCGGGCACCATTGACATCCCGGCGCTCTCCCTCACGCGCGACACCTTGCGCGTCGAGGACATGCGCGGCGGCAAGCTGCTGCTGTTCACGAGTCCGTGGAACATCGACTGGGCGAAGGACCACAACAAGGAACTCAAGCTGTCCGAGTTCGGTAACGTGGAATTTTAAGTACATAGCTTGATGCGTGCCAAGGCACGCATTGGGCGCGCTGGGGCGTGTGCTGGGCATGTCGGGATGCGCATCGGGCGTGCCGGCGCGCGCGTTGGGCGTGCCGGGACACGTATTGGGCGTGCCGGGGCGCTCAAATATGCTAAAAGAGGGGTCATTAAATAAAATGTGCGGGGTTTAAATAGGGGCAGTCGCGTAGACGGTCAAATTCCTTGAATGCAACCTGCGGTTTGTGATCAAAAAGCCGCGTATATCTTGGGTGCCGCGGTAAACCCCACACATTTTAATTAATAACCCCTCATTTCGTTCAAAGGGGATGTGGGGACGCGTGCCGCGTGCCAAATGGCTCGACGCGTGCCGCACGAATCGCGCAATGGAGAGCCTGGTACCGGGGCGTGCCAAACGGGGCTTGGTGCGGTCCGCGCGAATCTTGCTATGGAAGGCTGGACGTGAGTCGCGCGTCGGCATGCTCGGTCGCGATGGACTTTCCAACAAGCAGTAGAGGCGCGTTCGTTGTGGGCTGGGCGGTTTGGCCCGGGGATATACGGGTCGGATGGTTTGGTGCGGTGGGCACGAGCTGGGCTTGGAAGCTCAAGCTCGGGCTAGCGTCTACATTTACATAAAGAACGCGGCCGCCATGTCGATTACCACGGAGGGCAGCATGTTGGCCACGCGGAAGTCTTGCCCCAGATGAGGTCGACGCCAACGCAGAAGATGAGAATTGATCCCTTCGGTGCCGTTATGGCGCGGACGAGCGGTGCATCAACGACATTTTGCATTTCTCAAAAAGGGTCAAGCGCCGCCTTATTCCATATTTTCGAATAGCTTCGAGAGGGATATATCGAAGCCTTTCGCGATCTTGTTGATGTTGTTAAGCGTGACATTTCGTCTTCCGGTCTCAATTGAAGCGAAATACGAACGGTCCATTCCGATTTTATGGGCAAACGCCTCTTGGCTGATGCCCGTCATTGCGCGCAGCTCTTTGCAGCGAATCCCAAACGCAATCTGTAAGGTGTTCTTCTTCATACAACAAGAATGGAAGAACGTTGTATATTAACCAACGGACTATATACAACATTGAGTACAATAAATGTTGTCTAAATACAACGTTGAGAGATGGGAGACCAATGTCTGATCAAAGAGCAATGTCGCGAAGGATGCTTCTGGGCTGTTCTCTATTGGCGCCACTTGGATTACTCGGCTGTTCTAATGGGGGAGTCTCTAAAGGGAGCAGCGATGAAGGAGGCCAGGGGGATAGAGTTTCGCAAGATGGCATCCCTGTGAAAGTGGAGGAAATAATAAGAGGAATTTATGACGAGCCGTCAATAGAGACCGATGATGCCGGCAAAAGCTATCTGTTAGTCAAGTGCTCGGGTGATGGTATCGACGAGGATTGGTGGCTTCGCTTGAACTCTAGCGGAGAGGTATTAAAGATCTTGCCTCGCTCCTATGAAAACGGCGAGGATGGGTACACGCTTTACGAAGATAATGGGCAAAAGAATAAGACGTATTGTCATGTGGACAAGAGTGCTGATGTGAGCAGCAGGGTTCTACACGATTTCAACGGAACCTATCTGGTTCTAGAAGAGCATTCGGGTTTCGATGATGTGGGCGGCTATTTCGGACTCGTCAATAAGGAGGGCGAATGGCTTGAAGGGTCCCCATTAAGCTGTGGTGACATATTGGAGGGGTCTGCCTGGGGTTTAGAGGTTGGGGTGCTTCCGACTGAGCAGAGTAATCTGACGGGTATCAAGCTCTCAAATGAGAATGGGGAGAGCATCTGGCTGTTCTTTGATGTGAAAAGTGGGGAGCTGTCAGCCAGCGCATCGCTATGGAGTTCGGGAATATATACAGTTGGAAACTCGATCTATTGCCAAATGTATGACGGGCGGCATGCGGGAGATTTGTGTTGCCTTGAAGGAGGATCAATTACTTCTTTGGCGACAGACACTGGAGTGTTGCTTGACAGCAATGAGCAAGGCTTCTTGACAGATAAAGATGGATTGACGTTCTACTCACTCGGCGGAGAATGGCTCTGGACTTATTCGGAGCGCGAAGTCGGAGATGCGTTCATAAAAGATGATTGTGTGATAGTCCAGGCCAAGGGTGCCAATGGCTCAACGTGGTATCTCGTGCGCCTAGGCGCTGGCTCTGGGTCGCCTGTTGCTGATCCCATTAATTATTACGATGGAAGGGTGGCGGGCAGCGTTGCGTACTTTGATGCGGCGGAAGGCGAAATTATCAATTATGAAACCGGAGAGAGCGTTGTCCAATTTGAGGGGAAGAGCAGTGCAAAGTACCTTGGCGTGGCGGCAGGGATGGTTTGCATGAAGGTCGATGGCGAGTATGTGTTCTATGACGGAAAGGGCGATTTAGTTGATCCGAAGTACGTTCAGTAGGAAAGGCTACTCGAGAGTGATTGGCGGCAATCAAATACAATGTCGATGTGTCCGGATTGAACACTTGGATACGGTGATCTTGGATACGGTGATGACGGGCGCATCGCTGGGTCTGTGAGACGTGAGCGGAATGCGATTTGCGGCGACGATACTCTGACTTTCATCTTGGGGGAATCTGATCGAAATGTAGCGTCTATGCGAGCAGCGCGGCCGCATGGCGATCACCACGGAGGGCAGCATGTTGGCCACGCGGAAGTCTTGCCCCAGATGAGGTCGACGCCAACGCAGAAGATGAGAATCGAACCCACGGTGGAGAGGTTTGCGATCGCTGCAGCGGTCATGAGCGGATTCAGGATCTGCGCAAGGACGGTGACGCCTCCCTGCAGGAGGACGACGGGAATGACCGAGAAGATGCAGCCCTTGCCCATGGATGCCGTCATGGTGCACACGAGCAGCGCATCGATGGCGCCTTTGAGCGCCAATGTGGTCCAGTCTCCCGTGAGGCCGTCCTGAATGGAGCCCACGATTGCCATGGCGCCCACGGCCACTGAAAGGGATGCGGTGACGAACGCGTCGACAAAGGCGGAGTCGCCGTTGCTGCGCGTGGCGTATTTGAGCTATTCGCCAAACCGGTCGAGCTGTCGTTCGAGGTCGAACACCTCGCCGATGAGCGACCCGAGGGCGAGCGATCCCACCACCAGCGCCGAGTTGACGGCTGCGAGCTTGCCGCCCTCAAGGGACAACATGCCCGCCAAGGCGCCAGAGAGTCCGACGAAGAGGATAGCCACCGCTGTTGCCTTGAGCAGGGTGTCTTGAATGCGGGGCGTGAGGGAGCGGCCAAAGGCCAACCCGGCGAGGCCTCCCACAAGGATGAAGCCGCCGTCGATGAGGGTGCCGAGTCCGATCATGGGTCGCTCCTAGCGTGGGTCGGTGCCGGGAAGCGCTGGTGCATGTGTTCCAGTGAGATGCTCAAAGAGGGCGGAGCAGCCCAGAAGGACATCGCGGTAGGTGGCGTCGAAGTCGCCCGTATACCATGGGTCGGCGACGTCGCGCGTGCTTCCGGCGAAGCTCAGCAGCCGGTGGCAAATGCCGCGAGGATCGCCTTTCAGGATGCGCCCGAGCCCTCGCTCGTTCTCCGCGTCCATGTAGGCGATGATATCCCAGTCATTGTATTCGGCGCGCGTGATCTGGCGGGCGCGGTGCGTACCAACGGGTACCCCGACCTCGCGAAGCATGTTCACGGTCCCATGGTGCGGCGGGTTTCCGATCTCCTCGCGCGAGGTTGCGGCGGAGTCGATGACGAATTCGTTCTCGAGCCCCGCGCGTCGCACGAGCTCCTCAAAGACAAACTGCGCCATGGTCGATCGGCAGATGTTGCCATGGCAGATGAACAGGACGCGATGCATTCCGCGCGGGCCTTTCGTTTAGGTTATTTTCCCTGCTAAGCATAGCAGAGCGCGGGTTGTTCAGGCGGTGCGTCTTGACGTGCGGCGTATGAATAGGCGTGTGCGCACATGGGCGAAGCGGCTCGATGCGTGGGCGAGGCGTTTCGGCGCGTCGGACAGAATGGTCCGATGCGCCGAGCGGTTGCGGGACGCCGCTCGGCGCATAGTGATTGCGTGTGCTGTCCGTGCGGTCGGGTAGGATGGAATGCCTAACCGATTTTGATGGGAGAGTTGTCGTATGGCAGATTCCAACAACGTCGACGTTGCCGCCATCATGAACATGGTCGCCGCGCTGAGCCCCGAAGGGAGTGGCGTGCGCAAGGATGTGGTCGCCACCGCGCAGGTTGATTCGGGACGAGCCGAGCCCGTCCCAATGCCGTCTGGGTCCGGCGTTGCACCCGAATCATCGACTGGGGCGCGCCCTGCCGTCGCGTCCGCTGCATCCGTCGCGCCCGCAGCGCTCACTGCATCGGCTGCAAGAACGGCGGGCGCGATGCGCCCCTTGGGCTCCGCGGGCTCCCTCACGGCCGATGACTTGGCGGACGCCCCGGCAACGCGGCGCGCGGAGCCCTCACCGGAGGACATCGCCGCCATGAACAAGCGCATCGTGTCCGCGCTCGCCGCCGAGCTGGGGCAGCCGGTCGCGCGCGTCGAGGCGGTCATCTCCTCATCGATGAGCGCGACGATCCCCTTCATCGCCCGCTACCGCAAGGAGGCCACGGGCGGTATGGATGACGTCGCGCTGCGTGCGCTTGACGACCGCCTGTCCTACCTGCGCAACCTCGAGCAGCGCAAGTCCGACGTCATCGCGGTGATCGACGGCCAGGGCAAGCTCACCGATGAGCTGCGGTCGGGCATCGAAGAGGCGCCGACGCTGCAGCGTGTGGAGGACCTCTACAAGCCGTTCCGTAAAAAGCGCGCCACCCGTGCCTCCAAGGCGCGCGACGCCGGCCTGGAGCCCCTCGCCAACCTCATTCTCATGCAGCCTGCGCAGGGGGAGGACCCGCTCGCGGCGGCGACAGGCTACATCAATGCCGAGGGCGGCTTTGCCACGGCCGAGGCGGCCCTCGCCGGCGCCCGCGACATCGTGGCCGAGCTGGTGGCCGAAGACCCGGAGAACACGGCGGACCTGCGCGACTACACGCATAAGACCGCCGCGATCGAATCCGAGGCCGTGGACGCGGACGAGAAGACGCCGTATGAGCCCTATTACGAGTTCTCCGAGGCGGCCCGGTCCATCCCCAACCACCGCATCCTCGCCATCAACCGCGGTGAACGCGAGGGCAAGCTGCGCGTACGCGTGCGCGTGGACGCGAGGCGGCCGCCGAGCGCTGCAGCGCCGGTATCCGCGTCGTCGCGGGCCGTTCGCGGGGGAGCTCAACGCCGCCATCGCCGACGGATACAAGCGTCTCATGGCCCCCTCACTCGATCGCGAGCTACGCGTTGACCTCACCATGCGCGCGCAGGAGGACGCCATCAAGGTCTTTGCCAAGAACACCGAGGGCTTGCTGCAGCAGCGTCCCGTCCGCGGTGCCCGCGTGATCGCGCTCGACCCCGGTTACCGGGCGGGCTGCAAGGTCGCCGTGCTGGACGAGTACGGCAAGCTCCTCGACCACACGATCTTGTACCCCACGCCGCCGCGACGCGATGTCGCGGGCACCAAGCGCGAGCTGCTGCGCCTCACGCGCAAGCACCGCGTCAACACCATCGTGGTGGGCAACGGCACGGCGAGCCGCGAGACCGAGGAGGTCGTGGCGGCGTTCATCGCCGAGTCCGCGCCCGAGCTGCGCTACACCATCGTGAACGAGGCGGGCGCGTCGGTGTACTCGGCCTCCAAGCTGGCGAGCGAGGAGTGCCCCGACCTCGACGTGACCACGCGCGGCGCGATGAGCCTGGGCCGCCGCCTGCAGGACCCGTTGGCGGAACTGGTCAAGATCCCGCCGCAGTCCATCGGCGTTGGCCAGTACCAGCACGACCTCGACCAGGGTGAGCTCGGACGCGCTTTGGGCAACGTGGTCGAGAATGTGGTCAACCGCGTGGGTGTCGACGTGAACACTGCGAGCGCGAGCCTACTGGGGTACGTCTCGGGCATCACGCCGGCGGTCGCCAAGAACATCGTCGCCTATCGCGAGGAGAACGGCGCGTTCACCGATCGTCGCCAGCTCAAGAAGGTCCCCAAGCTCGGACCCAAGGCGTATCTCAACGCGGCGGGCTTCATGCGCATCACCGGCGGTAAGAACCCGCTCGACGCCACGAGCGTGCATCCCGAGAGCTACGAGGTCGCGGGCGAGCTGCTGCGCCGTGCGGGGGTGGCGCCGAGTGCGCTCGCCGCTGGCGGCGTGCCCGGCATCGGGGTCAAGATCGGCAACCTGGGTGCGGTCGCGGCCGAGCTCGGCTGCGGCGTGCCCACCCTGCGCGACATCGTGGCTGAGCTCGAGAAGCCCGGCCGCGACCCGCGCGACGACGCCCCGGAGGTCGTGTTCTCCCAGGCGGCGCGCAGCATCGAGGATCTCGAGGTGGGCATGGAGCTCAAGGGCACCGTGCGCAACGTGGTGGACTTCGGCGCCTTCGTGGACATCGGTGTGCACCAGGACGGTCTGGTGCACATCTCCAAGTTGGCGAGCCGCTTCGTGAAGCACCCGAGCGAGGTCGTCGCCGTGGGCGACACCGTGACCGTGTGGGTCACCGGCGTGGACCGCGCTCGCAAGAAGATCTCCCTCACCATGGTCGAGGGGCGTATGGATCGGTAGGGTTTAGCGACGATGTGGGCATTTGGGGGCACGCGCATTTTGCACATTGGAAACGCGTGGCGCGTTGGGGCGGGCGCATTTTGCGTGCCTGACGCGGGTGCGCCCTCCCTGGCTGCGCGTTGCGTGCGTTGCCGCACGTAGATGCTCGCGTTCCGCCGCAATTCCGGGCCTCGCAGATGGGTTCTCGAGCTTTTTCGTATCGGAAATCGGAATTCGCGAGTACAAGGCATTTTCGATCAACTTTGACCTGCGCTTTTATGAGTCAAAGGGAACGGTATACTTCGCCTTCTCTTGAATCGATACGAAAAAGCTCAACTTCGTTTTTCCAAGGGTCGCTTCGTTGCTCGACGCGCCGCTCTTTACGCTTGACGGAGGTACAAAATGCCGAAGGGCGGGATTTCCAGCGTCCCGTGAAGGTCGAGCCTGGCGTTAGCGCTAGGCTCGGGGTGCGCATCGTCCTCGGCCGCGGCTGCGTGTTGCCCGGTATCGGGCTCGGGGCGCACGTCTGCCCCGGTTGCGGGTTGTTCGCCATCGTGCTCAGGACGTGTGTCGGGTGAGGTCGCGGACGGTGCGGCGCTCGCAGTTGGGGAGCTCGCCTCGCACGAGACGAGGACATCGAATGATCCTTGTAGGCAGCCATCGTTGAAAGTGAACGGCGCGTCATCCGCATTCACGGCCACGAGCACATGCTCGGCCGCCGCCCCGTCCGCCGCACCGACGCAACGCTCGAACAGCAGCTGCTTGTTGGTGATGATCACGTTGCGGTAGTCTCCGTGGCAGAGCGCCCGCGACTCGCGGCGCACGTGGTTGAGACGGTTGATGAACGCGGTGAGCTCGTTGGGGCCCGTGCCGCCGTCCCATCCGGCGACCGGGGCGTCGAGCGCCTCGGCCGCGGGCGCGCCGATGGCGGGCCTCAGCTCCACGTCTGCTAGGTACCCGATGTCCTTGGTTCCCAGCTGCCCCCACTCGCTACCGTAATACAGGCACGGGATACCCGGCATGCCGAACAAGACACCGTATGCCGGAGCGAGGTGGCGCTTCTCGGTGAGGATGCTCGCAAGGCGCGAGACGTCGTGGTTGTCGGCGAAATTCACCAGGTGCTTGCCGCGGTGGATGCACCACGGGTCGCCGCCGAACTGGCGGTGCAGAGAGTGGGCGATCTCGAACATGTTCATGGAGTTGAAGCTCGAATACAGCCCCTTGTAGCACTCGTAGTTCGTGCAGGAGTTGAGCATCTCATCGTTCACGATGAGGTTGTAGTCACCGTGCAGTACCTCGCCGATGAGCGGAAACCCGTCGCCCGGGGCGCCGTCAAAGCGCGGTTCGGCGCCCAGTTCGTCCGCGAGCCCGCGTAGTTGCTTCACGAAATCGTGGTCGAGGCTATAGGCCACGTCCAGTCGCAGTCCGTCCACGCCCAGCTCGCGCTTCCACATGCGCACCGCATCGAGGAGGTAGTCGACGACCTCGGGGTTGCGTAGGTTGAGCTTGACGAGGTCCTGGTTGCCCTCCCAGCCCTCATACCAAAATCCGTCACCGAAGTGCGTGTCGCCGTCGAAGCTGATGTTGAACCAGTCCTTGTACGGCGAGTCCCAGCGGCGCTCGCGCACATCCCGGAACGCCCAGAAGTTGCGCCCTACGTGGTTGAACACGGCGTCGAGTATCACGCGGACGCCGCATGCGTGTAGAGCGTCGACCACGCGGGCGAAGTCCTCGTTCGTGCCCAGCCGGTAGTCGATTTCGCGCAGGTCACGCGTGTTATAGCCGTGCGAGTCGCTGGCAAAGACGGGGTTGAGCAGAATGGCGCCCACGCCGAGCTTTCCCAGGTACGGGGCCCATTCGATGAGCGAGCGCACGCGGTGCAGGGAGCGTTCGCGCTCTTGGCCCTCGGCGTCGTCGACGGCGGGCGCGTCGAATGGGCAGTCAAGCATGCCCAGCGGATACATCTGGTAGAGCGTTGTGTCGAAAACCCACATGACAAGGCCCCTCGGAAAGCGTGGTCGAGTGTTGCGCCGACGGAGGTGCCAAGAGGGCGCAGGTCTCAGCATACCGCGTGGCGGGCATTTGCAGGCGAGTGGCTCGGTAGGCGGTTCAGCTGCTGCGGAAGTGGGCACCTCGCAGACGGGGGCTCGCAGCCGATTGCGGCAGGATGCGTGTATCCGCTGTTGAATCCGAGCGGCTGGTTGAAAAATGTGAGAAACCATGGGATTGTAACTGGCTTAACGTTTCAAACCCATGATTTCTCACATAAATGGGGTTGGTAATGTGATTTATCATGGGTTTGAAATCCGGTGCGGTTTTTCAAACCTATGGTTTCTCACATTGCAGAAGAGAGATGCCGCCGCGTTTTCTTTACCGCGTTCTCTTTGTCCAATACCTAGAGTCGTCCCATGATGGCATGACCTATGAAGAGAATGACGCCCAGTGCGAAGAGCGGAGCGACTGTGCGCTTGGGGACTTGGTACGGATGCGTGCGCATAAAGCCCGCGCCCGCAATCCGCGCCGCCCCTGCATCTTCGTTCGCGGATTTACCCGAAGAGTCCCCCCGCGACGGACATGAGTGCAATGATCACGCCCACAATCGACTCGCCGCCAAGCACACCGGAGGCGACGATGATGCCAGATTCGTCGTGTGTGGTTTCCTTCGCGTTATCGACCGTACCAGTGCCTGTCTTACCGGCGCTCCGCGCGGAGAGGCGGTCGTATGCCCACTTGACGCATGCGCCGAGTGCGGCGGATATGGTCATATAGAACGGCAGGTACACACCGAGGCCGAGCATCATGGCGGGGATGCCCAGGCAGTGCAGGGCCACGCCGCCTACAAGTCCGATGACGAACGCGCCCACGCTGGGGATGCCCGAAACCATGGTGGCGACCACGCTTGCCTGAGCGGAAACGAACAGCTTGCCCGGCCCGAAGGACTCAGGGCCGTATGCGGACAGCAGCGCCACCATCACCGCTACGGCTATCACCGTGCCGAGCAGGGCCCCGATGGCCTGGCCGATCCACATGGCGCGCGGACTGGTGCCCAGGATGTGCCCGGTCTTGAAGTCGCTCATGACGTCGCCCGCAAGGCCGCACGCAACGGCTACCACGCCGGCGACGAAGAGCAGCTTGACCTGGTTGGTCTCGCCCAGGGCGGCGACGGCGAGTAGCACGATGAGGCCGAAGATCTCCATGGGGTCGATTCCGGTCTGTCCGACCGACTGGGCACTCATGATGGTGGTCACGAATGCGAGCGCCACGACCGCGATGCAGACGATTGGGGAGAGGCCGAGGCCAAAGCAGATAAGAAGCGCCGCCGCCGCGACGAACAGGGCGAGGACACCGCGGTCGCGCGGCGTGACGCCGCCTGCCCCGGACGTCGCACCGGCATCCGTCTCGGCCGCACCCCGATGCCCACGCGTTCCTCTCCAGGCACGCGCGGCCTTGGGCAGGATGTCGTGCACGACGACGCCGAGGCCCGAACCCATCATGAGACCCATGCCAAGGCTCGACACGATGCCCTGCGCGCTTGCCACGTCCCAGAGCCCCGCGGTGCTGCCGCCCACGATGATGCCGAAGTTCGCGATAAGTCCACCGGCGAACCAGAACGCCACGGCGGCACCTCCCACCAGAAAGCCCACGGAGAGCAGCATGGGGGGAGTTGTAGATGCCGAACGACACGCCGGGAATGGGCAGGGCGAGCAGCATGGAGGGAATCACGCCCGCCAGGTCGCGCAGCGCGCACCACAGTCCCGCTGCCGCCATGGACTCCGAACAGTTTCCTGCCCGTGGCACCGCCTGCACGGCTCGCCATGAGGTGCTCGGCGGCGGCGGTGCCGATGGGGTACTCGAGGTCGGATTCCTCGACGAACCTCTG
>ENA-OPZN01000246-OPZN01000246.1-human-gut-metagenome-genome-assembly--contig:-NODE-246-length-19788-cov-4.192157_pt1 | contig 19788 bp, 22 predicted proteins | sample MGYA00242483_ERZ504503 | MGnify/ENA primary metagenome ERZ504503 (study PRJEB26092, sample SAMD00036285) | human gut metagenome | host: Homo sapiens | study: EMG produced TPA metagenomics assembly of... | reverse complement strand
AGTCGGACACGGTGGTCGGCGCCGCGCCGTCGAGGCGCTGCATGAACACGCAGGTGGAGCGCAGGAGCCGCAGGCTGTTCGCCCGGCTCGTCGACGACAAGAGCGCGTCCGCCACGGCCAGGGCCGAGTACGAGATATTCAAGGGCATGCCGCCGGCCGCGCGCGTCGACCGCACGTGGGACAACGGCACGGAGGCGTCCCTGCACGTGCTGGTGGACGAGGCGCTGGGCATGCTCACGTACTTCGCCGACCCGTACAGCTCCTGGCAGCGCGGCAGCAACGAGAACAGGAACGGCAGGATCCGCCGCTATCTGCCCAAGGGAACCAGTTTCGAGGATCTCACGCAGGACGAGCTCGACGCGATCGTCGGGGAGATCAACGACACCCCCATGAAACTCCTCGGATACAAAACGCCCAACGAGGTATGGGACGAGGAGATGGCCAAGCTACAATCAAAACAAGCCGACCCGAAACCAGCCGTTGCACTTACAAGTTGAATCCGGGCAACGATGTCTCGGTCACAGCGAAGACATGAAGGCGCGAAGACGCGCCCGGCAGCGCGCGCTGCCTGCCTGCGAGTTGCCTTCAAGTGCACTTCAAGCGATAAGGTGACATAAGCCGCGGCAATGGAGATTGCTGCCCGGCAACGAGGCGGACAGTGCCCGTTCGCCGATTCACGATAACAGAAATGAGACACTATGAAGACTCAGGAAATCGGACAATCCGGCATGATTGCGTCACGAGTGGCGCTGGGTGTGATGCGCATGGACGCGCTGGATGCCGCCGATGCGGCACGTACCGTGGCCGTGGCCCATGATTCTGGCATCGACTATTTCGACACGGCGGACATCTATGGATTCCATGATCATGCCGCGCACGCCAGTTCGAAGCGTTTCGGCCAAGCGTGGAAGGACGCAGGACTCGACCGCAGCACCATCTTCATCCAAACCAAGTTCGGCATCGACTACAGTTTCGGCGAAAACGATGGCGGCGCCAACGGATATGACTTCAGCGCCAAGCATCTGATTGACGCACTCGATCACGAGCTTGAGGCTTTGCAGACGGATTACGTCGACGCCGTGCTGCTGCACCGTATTGACACGCTGTTTGAGTTGAACGAGGTCGCCGAAGCATTCGACGCGTTGGAATCAAGCGGTAAAGTGCGTCATTTCGGAGTCAGCAATATGGGCCCGTGGCAGATCGAACTATTGCAAAGCGGCCTTCGTCAGAAATTGGAAATCAACCAACTGCAGTTCGGCCTGATGCATACACAGATGCTCGACGCTGAAATCCAATTCAATATGGCGAGCGATCCCGCAGCCGATTGCACCGGCGGCATCCTGCCTTATTCACGGCTGAAGCATATGACCATTCAGGCATGGTGCCCATTCCAATCCGGCACGGAATACGGTCCGTTCGTCGGCAACGAGCATTTCCCCGAGCTGAACGCCGAATTGACCCGTCTTGCCGGCAAATACGGTTCCACGCCCAACGGCATTGCCGTCGCTTGGATTCTGCGTCATCCCGCCGGTATCCAGCCGTTGCTCGGCTCAATGACACCGGAGCGCATCCGCCAGATGGCGGCCGGTGCCGATATCGAACTCGAACGCCGTGACTGGTGGTCGCTGTATCAGGCAGCCGGCAATCCGTTGGTGTGAGCGAGAGATGACGAGACCACTGCCGTTGAGGCGCGTGTTCAGCGTGCATACATCTCAACGGCAGTCAATGCTGTGTCAATCCACCCACGACGAGAACAACGACACGAACATTCCGCGAATCACATCAGAACGACGGCATATCGAGCGAGGGAACTGAATCATCGGCCTTACTGGTCCCGTTCGCGGGCGAGCCGACATCGTGATTGTGGAACCACTCGACAACCCGTGTTTCACTCATCGGCATCAAATCCCAAGCATCCAAGCCAACATTCAGTGCCTCCGGGCGTGCACCACCGAGTCCCTCAATCTCAACCGTATCGTGCGGCTCCAAACTTTCGAACAGGTTAAGTGCGGGGCGGTCTTCCAACCACCAGTCGTGAAATACCTCATGACAGTCGCCTTCCCTTTTCGGCGTGCAGCAATCGTTTCCCATCCTAGGCGCAGCCGGCACCTGTCGGTTCGTGTTGCCATAATGAGGCGCATTGCAGGGGAACCAGTGAACGCAAGCTGCCAGCCATCGTGACGGCGAACGGGTTGAGAAAGGCGCTGTGCCTGACCCTTGGAACCTGTTGGCCAACACCATCGAAGGGAGCAAACGATGTCTTTTGACGCCGCCGCATTCGGCCCGATCACCTTGAACCACCTGCCGCCGTTCGCCCAGCGCCTACGACATGCAGTACACGTGGAAACCCGAATGGGACGTGTGAGGCGCACGATGGATGAGCGGTGGGCGCGTGCTTTGCGTGCCAAGGGCATTGATATTGACGAGGCTGACGGTGCTGGTGGGAAACAGGCACACGACGGCAAACGGCATACCGACATCACGGGTACTGGTCGACGCCCCGAGTCCCAGCCGGCTGCCGGGCTCCGCGGTCGATCCAATACCAGTACGAATCTGCCGGGGCCGAAGGTGACGGCACGCGCCACGCCATTCAAGGCCACCGGTCATAAGGGCGGCATCAGCCGGCAGGGGAATTGAGCTGATCGCAGAACCATCGCGCGATGAATGGGCGCGGCCAACGCCATTCCGCCATTGTTGAGCCGCTTCTACTTGGACCGGTACCTCTTTGAACGGAGATATCATTCCGCAAAAGGTCGAATGTACCTCTTTGAACGGAGATATTCCATATTGAAGCTATTCCGGCATCATATGGTACGTAGGAAATCCCGGATATCGGCGATTTCCTCATCACAGATGGCATGGGCCATGCCGGAATACTCGCGATAGGTCAGATGTCCGGCCCGTTCAAGGACCTGATGGGCCGTTTGCTGGTCGGGCAGCGGAATCGTGCGGTCCTGCGCGCCATACGCCAGGAAGAATCGGGTAGGGGAGTCAAGCGCCGCCTGTTCCTCGCCCATGAACGAAGGACTGAGCAGGATCGCGGCATCGAACAACGTCGGATGCACCTTGACCAGACGATACGACAGATAACCGCCTTGGGAGAAACCGATCAATATCTTCCTGCGATGGGCGAATGCCGAGGCATCCAGCAGTGAAGCCACCGCATCCCCGACCGCCGCGCATTCGCGTTGGCGCTCGTCCACGCCGCAGCCGTCGGGATACCAGTAATTGCCGCCCATATAGGGCCTCGCGTAGGTGGCGCGGAACGAGATATAGCTGGGTACGGCGGCAATTGCGGCCGGGGCCGCATCGGCTCGCGTCGGCGCATATACGGCGTCGAGAATCCGCATCATCTCGCTTTCGTCGTTGCCGTAACCGTGGAACATCAGGAAAATGGGGTCATTGCCGCCGGCATCGATCTGGCTTGTCATCTGCATTCGCATCGTCATCACCTCACCAGCGAGCTTACATGCATTAGACTTGTAGCGATTGACCCACCGAGCACGCAAGGAGCAAGTTATGGAGCCGAGGCGCGGGCCTCTCACCGCAGGCGAGAAAGTGCAGTTCACCGACCGCAAGGGCAAGAAGATCACCGATCAGCTTGTGGCCGGCGGCTCCACGCAGACCGAGCATGGCCTGATTCTGCATGACGATGTGATTGGCAAGACCGAAGGCACCGTAATCCTCACCGTGCATGCCAAGCGCGAGGCGCAGGTCAATCAGGTCTACCCCGAGAAAGACAAGAACAAGCCGTGGAAATCGTCGCGCGCCATCGGCGGCTGGGAGTATGCGGTGATGCGCCCGCGACTGGCCGATTATGTGCTTTCGATGCCGCGCGGCGCGCAGATCATGTATCCGAAGGACATCGCCCAAGTTATTCAGCTCGGCGACATCCGCTCCGGCATGCGCGTGCTTGAGTCCGGTGCCGGCTCGGGCGCGATGAGCGTGAACCTGCTGGACGCCGTGGGCGAGCGCGGCCACCTGACCACGATCGAGCTGCGCCCCGAATTCGCCAAGGTCGCCCAAGCCAATGCCACGCTGTACTATGGCGAGGCCCCAGCTGGTGGGATCTCAAAACCGGCGACTTCGATTCCGTTGCCGCCGAACTGCCCGAACACTGGTTCGACCGCATCATGCTCGACATGCTCGACCCGTGGAACAGGCTCGAGCAGGCATACCGCGTGATTGCCCCCGGCGGCGTGTTGGTCAGTTACGTAACTACCACCACGCAGATGAGCCGCATGGCCGAAGCCCTGCGCGCGGCCGGCTGCTGGACCGAGCCGCAGATCCAGGAATCGTTCGAACGCACATGGAAGGCCCAGGGCCTCGCCGTACGCCCCGACCACCAGATGATCGGCCATACCGGTTTCCTTGTTATCTCGCGCGCCATGGCCTCCGGGTTCGAGGCGCTCAGAAAGCGCGATCGCGTGACCAAGGACACACAGACCGACATCGACTCGCTCACCGACGAACAGCGTGAGGCGCAGATCGAGGAACTGGAACTGCGCGACATCTCCGACCACAAACTACGTAAGGTGTTGCGCGACCTCGATCGTCAGGTGGGGGAACTTGGCAACACGCACGAATGACCGCCAAACGATGAGTTTGTGAACGCTCACACACCTCTATACTGGAAGCAACACCACACCGCCACACCGCCACACCGGGCAGACGGTTCGTGAAGGGAGCCACGGATGGGCATCAAGCTGAGTAAAGTCGCCAAAACAGCGAAGAAATACGACCATATCCTCATCATCATGAGGCACGCCAAGGCCGAGCCGTTCGGCGACAAGGGCGACTCGGAGCGCGAGCTCACCGACAAAGGTCTGAAACAGGCGAAGGCCGTGGGCAAGGGCATCGAGTCGCTGGGACTGGTGCCCGACCAAATCTCCTGCTCGTCCGTTACCCGCACGCGCCAGACGTTGGACCGCATGCTCAAGACCTTTGGCGACAAGCCAATCGTCGACTACCGCATCAGCCTGTATGACGGGGGAGTGCAGGCGGTGTTCGACGAGCTCGCCCACGTCAAGGCCAAGAACCGCGTGTTCATGATCGTGGGCCACGAGCCGACTGTGTCGATCAGCGCCCAATGGCTCGCCTCCGCCGACTCCGACGGCGAACGACTCGACCTGCTGAATTTGGGACTTTCGCCCGCATCCATCGTGATCATGGGATCGAACAAACCGTTCGACGAATGGCAGGTGCACAGCGGCGAACTGCTCGCGGTCATCAATGTGAAAGACTTCGACTAAAGCGGATATAAATTCCATCTATAACGACACTCTGCGGCCATTTATAAGGGCCGGAATCCGGATGTTTTGCTACCCTAAGTCGGGTTACGAACGCATACATTGGAGGATTCATGTCCACTCTGACTTCCGTCTCCGGCTTCCCCCGCATCGGGCAGAACCGCGAACTGAAGAAGATCATCGAAGGCTACTGGAAGGGTGCCAACGACCTCGCCGCCGTCAAGGCCACCGCCGCCGAACTGCGCGCCAAGCACTGGAAGCTGCAGCAGGCCGCCGGCATCGACCTCATCCCCAGCAACGACTTCAGCTACTACGATCAGATGCTGGACACCGCCATCCTTCTCAACGTGATTCCGCAGCGTTACGCACGTCTCTCCTTCGACAACCAGGAGGACACGCTCTTCGCCATGGCCCGCGGCTACCAGGGCGACAAGGGCGACGTGACCGCCCTGCCGATGAAGAAGTGGTTCACCACCAACTACCACTATCTGGTGCCCGAAGTCGAGTCGGCCGCGGAGATCAAGCTCAACTCCACCAAGCCGTTCGACGAGTTCAACGAGGCCAAGCGCTGGGCATCGACACCAAGCCCGTGTTCATCGGCCCGTACACGTTCCTGAAGCTCGCCCGCACCCCGGAAGCCACCGAACTCGAGCTCGACAAGGGCCTGGTCAACGCCGTGGCCGCCGTCTACGCCGAAGTGCTCGCCAAGTTCAACGAGCTCGGCGCCGCATGGGTCCAGCTTGATGAGCCGTACCTCGTGCTCGACAAGGAGCCGGGCGACGTTGAACTCTTCAAGACCCTCTACACCAAGATCCTGTCCGCCAAGGGCAACGTCAAGGTGCTGCTCAACACCTACTTCGGCCACATCGCCGACGTGTACGAGACCGTCAACCTGCTCGGCTTCGACGGCATCGGCCTGGACCTCAACGAAGGCCGCGAGGAGAACCTCGAAGCCGTCGCCAAGTACGGCGTGGCCTCCAACACCACCATCTTCGCCGGCGTGATCAACGGCCGCAACATCTGGCGCAACAACTACGCCACCTCCCTCGGCCTGGTCGACGCCCTGAAGCAGGTCACCAACGTGACCGTCTCCACCGCATCCTCCCTGCTGCACGTGCCGTTCAGCACCGAAGGCGAGACCGGCATCCCGGCCGAAGACCTCAAGCACTTCGCGTTCGCCGTCCAGAAGCTCGACGAGCTCAAGGAAGTCGCCGCCCTGGCCGACGCCACCGAGGACGAGAAGAAGGCATCCGCCGCCCTCGCCGCCAACCAGGCTCTGTTCGACGGCACCCGCGTGGCCGCCGACCCGGCCGTCGCCGAGCGCATCGGCAAGCTGTCCGACGCCGACTACGTGCGTCAGCCTGCCCGCGAGGAGCGTCAGGCCCTGCAGCGCGAGGCCCTCGGCCTGCCGCTGCTGCCGACCACCACCATCGGCTCCTTCCCCCAGACCAAGGAGATTCGCGCCGAGCGTGCCAAGCTGCGCAAGGGCGAGGTCACCAAGGAAGCCTACGACGAGTTCATCAAAGCCCAGATCGACGCCGTCATCAAGAAGCAGGAGGAGATCGGCCTCGACGTGCTGGTCCACGGCGAGTTCGAGCGTAACGACATGGTCGAATATTTCGGCCAGAACCTCAACGGCTTCCTGTTCACCAAGACGCCTGGGTCCAGTCCTACGGCACCCGTTGCGTCAAGCCCCCGATCGTCTGGGGCGACGTTTCCCGCGCCAACCCGATTACCGTGGAATGGTCCGCGTACGCCCAGTCCAAGACCGACCATGTGATGAAGGGCATGCTCACCGGCCCGGTGACCATCCTCAACTGGTCCTGGCCGCGCGAGGACATCACCCACGAGGAGCAGACCAAGCAGCTCGCCCTCGCCATCCGCGACGAAGTGCTCGATCTCGAGGCCGCCGGTATCAAGGTCATCCAGATCGATGAGGCCGCCCTGCGTGAGAAGCTGCCGCTGCGCAAGTCCGACTGGCACGTCAAGTACCTCGACTGGGCCGTTCCGGCCTTCCGTCTGGTGCACTCCGCCGTCAAGCCGACCACCCAGATCCACACCCACATGTGCTACTCCGAGTTCAACGACATCATCCGCGACATCGACGCGATGGATGCCGACGTGATCTCCTTCGAAGCCTCCCGTGGCGATCTGGTGGTGCTCGACGCCATTCATGACGCGCACTTCGAGACCGAGGCCGGCCCGGGCGTCTACGACATTCACTCCCCGCGTATTCCTTCCGAGAAGGAGATCGAGGATCGTATCTACGAGATCCTTGACAAGATGGACGTCAAGAAGGTGTGGATCAACCCGACTGCGGTCTGAAGACCCGCGGTAACGCCGAGACCTGGCCGAGCCTGGAGAACCTGGTCGCCGCCGCCAAGGCCGTGCGCGCCAAGCTCGACAAGTAGCGGAAATCACCGAGCTCCCTCTGGATGAGGGAGCTCGGGTTTATGTAAGGAAATCAGCATGCATTCCCCGATGTTCACCCTTGAGGTCTTTCCCCCGAAGCGCAACGCGCCTGTCGGCACCATCTACGACACCCTCGACGGACTCGAAGGGCTGAACCCCGACTCATCTCCGTGCCTACGGTCACGGCACCCATTCCGACCGCACCGCCACCGCGCGCATCGCCCACACGATCAGCAAGGAATACGGCATCCCCGCAGTCGCCCACCTGACCGCGCTCTACTCCGACAAGGCCAAGATCGATGAGGCTCTCGACATGTTCGAGGAAGCCGGCGTGAGCGCCGTGCTCGCGCTGCGCGGCGACTACATCGACGGCGAGCAGCTGGTCGGCGAGTTCAACCACGCCAGCGACCTCGTGTCATACATCCGCTCCGTGAAGCCGGACTTCAAGGTGTTTGGTGCTTGCTACCCGGAAGGCCACTATCAGGCTGACTCGCTGGACCAGGACATCGAAAACCTCAAAATCAAGGTCGATGCCGGCGTCACTCACCTGATTTCCCAGCTCTTCTACGACAATGAGGACTTCTACCGCTTCCTCGACAAGGCGCGCGCCGCCGGCATCACCGTGCCGATCGAGGCGGGCATCATGCCGGTGCGTGGAGCCAAGTCCGTGCGTCGCATGGCCGAGCGCAACGCCTCGCGCATCCCGGACAGGCTCAACACCCTGCTGAACAAGTGGGGGGACGACATCCAGTCCCTGCGTGCCGCCGGCATCCTCTACGCTTCCGAGCAGATCGCCGACCTCGTGGCCCACGACGTGGACGGCGTCCACCTGTATTCGATGAACCACCCCGCCACCACGCGCCGTATCTGGCGCAATGCGGAACCGTTGTTCCGCGGTACGCAAGGTTGACGCATATCGCGGCGCGGCGCATCTCAATGCGTCGCGCCGCACGTTAATCTGCTGGCGAAACCCAGAGTTCTCCCAGCGGCCGATGGGTATCATGAACGTGCAAGCCAACCAAAGCGATGGAAGGAAGTCCGTTATGTGCACCGGCGTCCGTTTCTCCGATGATGAGGGCAACACCTATTTCGGCCGTAATCTCGACTGGAGTTTCTCATATGGGGAGACCATCCTGGTCACTCCGCGCGGCTACCACTATGACACGGTGTTCGGTGCGGGCGGCAAGGCGAAGCCGAACGCGGTGATCGGCGTGGGCGTGGTCATGGCCGATAGGCCGATGTATTTCGACTGCGCCAATGAACATGGTCTGGCCATCGCCGGCTTGAATTTCCCCGGCTACGCCTCGTTCGTCCACGAACCGGTCGAAGGCACGGAAAACGTCGCCACGTTCGAATTTCCGCTGTGGGTGGCGCGTAATTTCGACTCCGTCGACGAGGTCGAGGAGACGCTCAGGAACGTGACGCTCGTCTCCCAGATCGTGCCGGGACAGCAGGAGTCTCTGCTGCACTGGTTCATCGGCGACGGCAAGCGCAGCATCGTCGTCGAGCAGATGGCCGATGGCATGCACGTGCATCATGATGACGTCGATGTGCTGACCAATCAGCCGACGTTCGACTTCCATATGGAAAACCTGCGCAACTACATGTGCGTCAGCAACGAGATGGCCGAACCGACTTCATGGGGCAAGGCCTCCTTGACCGCCTGGGGTGCGGGTGTGGGCATGCATGGCATCCCGGGCGACGTGAGTTCCCCGTCGCGCTTCGTTCGTGTGCCTACACCAACGCGCATTACCCGCCAGCAGAACGATGAAGCCGCCAATGTGTCGCGCCTGTTCCACACCCTCGGCTCCGTGCAGATGGTGGACGGCATGGCGAAGATGGGCGACGGCCAGTTCGAACGCACGCTGTTCACCAGCGGATATTCGTCCAAGACCAACACCTATTACATGAACACCTATGATGACCCCGCCATCCGTTCCTACGCCATGGCCGATTACGATATGGATTCCTCGGAGCTCATCAGCGTCGCCCGATGACTCCTTCCCGGCTCATGCCCCATTCGGAGGGCATGAGCGTATATAGTGGAATCTTATGGAATCGTCGATCTTCAAACCCAGCTCCATGGACCTCATCAGGGCAGGTCTGCAAGACCTCGACAAGGCCCGCGCCTTGTTCGACCAGCTCAAGGCGGACGACATTCCCGATGAGCGATGCGCCGAACTGCTGAGCGCGCTGGCCCACGCCTGCGACCCCGATATGGCATTGAGCAATTTCGTGGATATCGTCAACGCGATGCAATCCAGCCAGCGCGATCTGGAACACGTCATCCCCGACAACGACGCCCTGAAGCGTCTGGTCACGGTGCTCGGCGTCTCCGACGCGATGGGCAAGTTCATGCGCTTCAAGCCGCAGCTTGTGGAGGCGGCAGCAGTCGACAACTGCAACAGCCATCTGTTCAATCACGCGCAACGCCGTGCACGTCTGCTCAAGGCGGTCGGCGCGGACCCGGACGAACCGGCCATGCCCGTCGCCTCCAAGGATCTGCCGAAGCGGCCACGGCCCTGCGTTCCAGCTACCGGAACCAACTGGCCGCCATCATCGCCCAGGATGCCGTGGCGGACGACCCGACCTCCATCCAACCGACCATCAGCCGCGAACTGTCCGACCTCGCGGACGCGGCGCTCGAAGGCGCGCTGGCCATCGCCCGCCACGAAACCGAGGGCAGCGAGCACGTGCGCTTCACCATCATCGGCATGGGCAAACTCGGCGCACAGGAACTGAACTACGTCTCCGACGTGGACCTCATCTACGTGGTCGAACCGGCCGACAAGGATGTGGACCATCAGACGCTGATTCGCGTGGGCACCAAGATGGGCACCATGTTACAGCGCGTCTGCCAGTCCGCCATCATGGGCGTGGCCGAGCAGCCGCTGTGGCAGATCGACGGCGGCCTGCGCCCGGAAGGCAAGGACGGCGCGCTGGTGCGCGTGCTCTCCTCGCACAAGAACTATTACGAGCAGTGGGCCGAGAATTGGGAGTTCCAAGCGCTGCTCAAGGCCCGCCCGGTGGCCGGCGACCCCGACCTCGGTCAGGCCTACATGGACATGACCCGGCCGTTCGTGTGGAGCGCATCCAAGCGCAAGAACTTCGTCTACGACTGCCAGAAAATGCGCAAGCGCGTGGAGGATTTGATTCCCGCGCCCCTGAAGGACCGCGAGATTAAGCTCGGCCGCGGCGGTCTGCGCGATGTGGAATTCACCGTGCAGATGCTCCAGCTCGTACACGGCCGCACCGACGAATCGCTGCGCACCAGCAACACGCTCGACTCGCTGCAGCGCCTGTCCGAAGGCGGCTATGTCTCGCGCAAGCAGGCCGTGCGCATGTCCCAGGACTACCGCTTCGAGCGCGTGATGGAACATCGCCAGCAGATCTGGTCCCTGAAGCGCACGCACCTGTTCCCGGACCTCGGCCGGGCCTCGGTCGGAGGCCTCGAAAAGAAGCGCGACATCGACGTGGACGAGCTCAACCAGAACCAGGAGCTGCGCCGACTCGCCCGCGCATTCGGCCTGCACCCGGAAGAACTCGTCGACAAGTACGACGACACCCGCCGCGAAGTACGCCACCTGCACCTCGACATCTACTATCGCCCGATGCTGCCGGTCAACGCCCAGATGGAGAACGACCAGATCGTCCTGAGCGTCGAGGCAGCACAGGAACGATTCGAATCCATCGGTTTCGGCGACCCGGACGCCGCCATCCGCCACGTGCAGGCGCTCACCGCCGGCGTGGGGCGCGCGGCCAAAATCAACCGCATCATCCTGCCCGCCGTCTTGCAGTGGCTGGGCGAGGGCCAGAACCCGGACATGGGCCTGCTCAACTGGCGCAAACTGGAGGAGAACTTCGGCACCGAATCCGGCTACCTCGGCTTCCTGCGCGACTCCACCTCCGCCGCCCAGCGCCTGTGCCACATCCTGTCCAACTCACGATTCCTGGGCGACGCGCTCAACAAGTCGGTCGAATCGATCAGCTGGCTTGGCGACGACGACAATCTGCAGGCCCGCACGCGCGAGGCCTTGGACGTGCAGACCGGCTCGGCGCTGGAACGTTTCGGCTCGAACATCAACGAGTTCGCCACCTCCATGCGCGCCATGCGCCGCCACGAAATCGAACGCATCGGCCTGTCTTGGATGAGCGGTGTGATCAGCGACTCCGACAGTCTCAAGGCCATGACCGACGTGTATGACGCGATCATCGATGCCTCCCTGACCTGGGCCGTGCGCCACCAGATCGCCGAGTTCGGCGTCGAAACCGCGCCGGCCGGCATCACCGTCATCGCCATGGGCCGTTACGGCGGGCGCGAAGTGAACTTCAGCTCCGATGCGGATGCCATTCTCATCTACCGTCCGGCCGACGATGCCGACGACGGCCAAGCCAACGCCTTCGCCAAGAAGGTCGTGGAAGACCTGCGCAACATCCTGCAAGGACCGACGACGCTGGAACCCAAGATCGAACTCGACCTGGACCTGCGCCCGGAAGGCAAGAACGGCCCGCTCGTGCGCTCCTATGCCTCCTGCGAGGAATACTACGAATCCTGGGCTTCGACCTGGGAGCGCCAGGCGCTGCTGCGCGCCCGGTACGCGGCCGGCGACGCTGAACTGGCGCGGGACTTCCTGATCAACATCGCCGACCCGCTGCGCTACCCGACCACGGAACTGACTGAAGCAGAATTACAGAACATCCACAAGCTCAAGGCCCGCATGGAAGCCGAGCGTCTGCCGCGCGGCGTGCGCCGTGAACGGCATCTGAAGCTCGGCAAGGGCGGCTTGTCTGACGTGGAATGGACCGTGCAACTCATGCAGCTCCAGCACGCCGGCGATATCAAAGATCTGCGCGTCAACGGCACGTTGGAGGCATTGGACGTGCTGGAAGCCAAGAAGCTCATCAGCGCTATCGACGCGATTCAGCTGCGCAAGGCATGGACGTGTGCACCGCGGCCCGCAACGGCAGCTATCTGTGGAGCGGGCGCGCCAACCAGGCCGATATTCTGCCTGATGACATCTATTCGCTGGGCGGCATCGCCGTCTACCTCGGCTACGGCGCCCACCGCGGCCAGCATTTCGAGAACGACCTGCTGGCCGTGATGCGCAAATGCCGTGACGTATGCCAGCGCTTGTTCTATGGGCAGACCGAAGGCGAGGCGGCTGCGGCAACCACCGCCACGGCCTCCGCCGCAACGCAGCAGCCGCAAACCGCCCCTCGCCCGCGTATGCACGTGATCGCACCGCGACTGGAACGAAATCGACGCCGCGCGCAGCGATAAGGCAGCATATTCGTTGGATTTTCAGGTGGACACTCGGTGAATGCGGCTGTCCGAAAAATGGCGTAAGTTAGATTAGGTCACGCAAGGGTGGCCACCTGAAAACCACGAGCGAAAAGGTGAGCCTTGTCTGAAGAAACGCCAATGGTCGGCAAAAGCGTCGTAACGCTGGACGGCCTGTCTACAAACCAGATTCTCGACCTGCTGCATAAGGCCGAATACATCGATTCCCACCGCAAAGAGGTTGCCCATACCTGCGATGGGCGAGTGCTGGCCACGCTGTTCTACGAGCCCTCCACCCGTACGCGCCTGAGCTTTGAGACCGCCATGCTGCGTCTCGGCGGCAAGGTCATCGGATTCGCCGGCGCGCAGCTGGCCTCCGTGACCAAGGGCGAATCCATCGCCGACACGTTGAAGACCGTGTCCAACTACGTGGACGTGGTCGCCATCCGTCACCCGAAGGAGGGTGCCGCGCTGGTGGCCTCCCGCGCCGCATCCGTGCCGGTGATCAACGCCGGCGACGGCGGCCACATGCACCCCACGCAGACGCTGGCCGACCTGGCCACGCTGCAGTCGCGCTTCGGCCGCATCACGACCTGACCGTGGGACTGTGCGGCGATTTGACCTTCGGCCGCACCGTGCACTCCCTGATCGAGACCCTGTGCCGCTTCGGCAACGTGCGCTTCGTGCTCATCAGCCCGGACGAGCTCAAGACCCCGCAGTACGTGATCGACCGCATCAACGCCACCGACAGCTGCTCCTACGTGGAAGTGCGCGACCTGGCCTCCGTGATCGGCGACCTCGACGTGCTGTACATGACCCGCGTACAGAAGGAACGCTTCTTCAACGAAGACGACTACCTGCGCCTGCGCGACACCTACATTCTCGACGAAGAGAAGCTGCAGCTCGCCAAGCCGTCCATGGCCGTGCTTCACCCGCTGCCGCGCGTCAACGAAATCGCCGTGGACGTGGACGACGACCCGCGTGCCGCCTACTTCGAACAGGTCAAGAACGGCATGCTCGTGCGCATGGCCCTCGAAAGCACCGTGGTGGGCGACGAACTGCCCGGATACGAACCGCTCAACCCCAAGGAGGTTCAGGCCTGATGGAAGTCACCAGCATTCAGAACGGCATCATTATCGACCATGTGCCGGCCGGAACCTCGCTGAAGGTTCTCGAATACCTGAAAATCGACCCGGCCAAAACCAAGCTTGCGCTCATCATGAACGCCGACTCCAAGCGTTACGGCTCCAAGGACATCATCAAAATCGAAGATGACAAGGACATCGACCTCGACGTGCTCGGCTTCGTGGCCCGCCAAGCCACCGTGGACGTGGTGCGCGGCGGCAAGATCGTCGAAAAGAAGCAGCCGAACCTGCCCGAGCACATCGTCGGCGTGATTTCCTGCGTGAACCCGCGCTGCGTGACCACCGCCGAGCCCGGCATCAAGCAGATGTTCCACCTCGTGCACTCCGAGCGGCTCGAATACCGCTGCGACTACTGCGACGAGGAAGCCAAACTGTGAGCATCACCCTACGCAACATCAAGGTCTGGAACACCGGCGAGGTCATCGACCTCGTGGTGCCCGGGACCGCTGCCGCCTACTTCGCCGACACCTCCGCCGTGGCTGACGGCGCCGACATCGACGCCACCGGCCTGACCGTGGCCCCCGGTTTCGAAGACCCACACGTCCACTTCCGCGATCCCGGCCAGACCTACAAGGAATCGATGGTCTCCGGCTGCCGTGCGTCCGCATCCGGCGGATACACGAACGTGCTCATCATGCCGAACACGTTGCCGGCACTGGATGGGCAGACCGTGTCTGGCCCGGAAGCGACCGGTGCAAAAGAGGTTCTGGATGCCGGCTTCGACAACGTCATCGACTTCCTGCAGCAGTACGATACTGCGCATGACGTTCAATTGCCGGTTCGTTACGATCTGTGCGTGTGCGCGTCCAAGGATCGCGCCGGTCATGAGGCAAGCGACGTTGCCGATTGGCTCAAGTACGTGCCCGGATTCGAGGACGACGCCAAGACGCCGGCCATGCTCACGCACCCCATCACCGCAATCAGCGACGACGGTTCCGCTGTGACGCCGGAGATCCTGGACCAGGTGCTGGAGAACGTCAAGGCCTCCGACCTGTACCTGATCGAGCATTGTGAGCATCACGATACAGGTGCCGTGAACGAAGGCCCCGTTTCCCGCGAGCTTGGCGTGCCCGGCATTCCGGAAGACACCGAGCTCAAGATCGTGGCCCGCGATATCGAAGCGGCCCGCCGCACTGGTGTCCACGTACACTTCCAGCATGTGAGCACTGCCATCTCGTTCGAGGCGATTCGCAAGGCCAAGGCCGAAGGACTGCCGATTACCTGCGAGACCGCGCCGCACTATCTGGCGTTGAGCGACGAGGCGCTGCTCAAGTACGGCACGCTCGCCAAGATGAATCCGCCACTGCGCTCCGAAGCGGACCGCAAAGCCACCATCGCGGCCATCGCCGACGGCACCGTGGATCTGCTGGCCACCGACCATGCGCCGCACACGTTGGCAGAGAAGGAACTCGGCTTCCTTGAGGCGCCCAACGGCATCATCGGACTGGAATGCGCGTACGGCGTGTGCCACAAGGTGCTCGTCGACGGCGGCTTCATTTCCGATGAGCGTCTGATCGAGCTCATGTCCGTTGGACCTGCCGAACTCATGGGGCATGTGCCAACCGACGTGGCCGCGCTGGTCGAGGACTACGCCGAACCCGCGCCCACCGGGGATGATCCGGATGGCGTGATTGCGGGGGAGAGCGACGCTCAGCCGCAGCGTGAAGGCGTCAACCGACTGCTCGACTTGAGCCGCGTGGATGACGCCGACAATGTCGACCTCGTGGTGCTCAACACCGCCGAGGAATGGACCGTGGACCCCGAACAGTTCCACTCCAAGGCTCGTAACACCCCGTTCGGCGGCTGGCAGGTCACCGGACGCCCCCTCGCCACAATCATCGGCTCCCAGCTGATGTTCAGCCGTCTGTAGATAACACAAGGAGCAGCATGGATCGCCTGATCGAAGCGATTGACAACACTCAGAACCCCAGCGTCGTGGGCCTTGACCCCACTGAGGCGCTGGTGCCGCCGCAGGTCGTGGCGAGCTTTGCCGACGAGGTGCGTGACTCGGTCGAATCCCCGGAGGAAGTCGAATCCGCGCAGCTGGCCGTCGCCTACTTCGAATACAACCGCACGATCATCGACGCCATCGCCGACATCGTGCCCGCCGTCAAACCGCAGATCGCCATGTACGAGGCGCTCGGCCCCGCCGGCGTGGACATCTACACGATGACCTGCGAATACGCTGCCCAGCAAGGCCTCTACGTGCTCGGCGACATCAAACGCGGCGACATCGGCTCCACTGCAGCCGCCTACGCCCACCACCTGAACGGCGTGGGCGACTTCGACCCGTGGCATGAGGATGCGGTGACCGTCAACCCGTATCTCGGCACCGACGGCATCACCCCGTTCGTCGAGGCCGCCGCCGAAGCCGACAAGGACATCTTCGTGCTCGTGCGCACCTCCAACCCGTCCTCCAGCGAACTGCAGATGCTCGACCTGGCCGACGGCACGAAGGTCTACGAGCATGTAGCCGATCTCGTGGAAGGCTGGGGCGCCGAGACCATCGGCAGCCACGGCTACTCCCGCGTGGGCGCGGTGGTCGGCGCCACCCACCCCGAGGAAGGAAGGCGCTGCGCGCGCGCATGCCGCACACGTTCTTCCTCGTGCCGGGCTACGGTGCGCAGGGCGGCACGGCCGCGGACGTGGCAGGCATGTTCGACAAGCAGGGCAGCGGCGCCATCGTCAACTCGTCGCGCGGCATTATCGGCGCATGGAAGAAGAGCGGCAAGTACTCCGAATCCATGACCGCCGACGAGGCGCTGGACCTTGTGGCGAGCAGCGCGCGCCAGGCGGCGCTCGACATGCGCGATAATCTGCGGGTTGCCGTATATAGGTAGGTAGATTGTCCGGCTGTGGGCTATACGTGAGTGTGGGCTGGAAACCGGAGCCGAGTGTGTTTAACTACCTCTCAGTCAACCTGCGGTTGACCGCTCCCCTGATAAGGGGAGCTTGATGTGCTGAATAGGAATGAAATGACAACTTTCACCCCCACCCATGATGTGGTTACGGAAGCGACTGCGGCCGGATTCTTCCCGCCGCGCCACAACGTCGAAATCACGCAGGTTACGGAACTGACCGACCGCGTGATGCGACTGACGTTCCGCGACCCGTTCATCGCCTCCCATGCCAAGCCCGCCCAGTTCGTCAACCTGTTCACGCACGACGACTTCATGCTCATGCCGCGTCCGTTCGGCGTCAGCGAAGTCGACGGCGACGAAGTCAGCGTGATCTTCGCCGTCGTGGGCCACGGCACCGAACAGTTGGCAGGCCTGCAGGCCGGCGACACCGTCGACGTGCTCGGCCCGCTCGGCCGCGGCTTCAACCTCAAGGAAGACGCCAACTACATTCTCGTCGGCGGCGGACTCGGCGTGCCCCCGCTAATCTACGCCGCGCAAAAGCTCGCCGAACACGACGCCTCCTTTGCCACCGCCGTATTCGGCTACCGCAACGACCACTTCGCCGAGGAATACGTCTCCCGGTACGCGGACTGGTCGTGGAGCATCGACGCGCCGAAGGCAACGTGGTCGACCTGCTCAACAAACTGGAACAAGGCGACGACCTGAAGGCCTACGATCGCAAGCCGATCATTCTGTCCTGCGGACCGCTGCCTATGATGAAGGCCGTGGCCGCCTGGGCCGCCGAACGCGGCATCCCCGCGCAGCTGAGCATGGAACAACGCATGGGCTGCGGCTATGGCACCTGCGTGCTGTGCACCATCGACACCGTGGACGGCCGCCTCAAGGTCTGCTCCGACGGACCCGTGTTCACCCGCGAACAGCTCGGATGGGGGAAGTGACGATGAGCGCAAACAACCAGTCCGCGCAGGGCAGCAACCACATCAACCTGTACGAGCCCCACGTGTGGAAGCACCACACCAAGGTGGCCGGTCTGGAATGGAAGAATCCGGTCGGCACCGCCTCCGGCACCTTCCAGTACGCCGCCGTCCGCTGGTTCTACGACGTCAGCCAGCTCGGCGCCGTATGCACCAAGGGCGTCTCGCCCGTGCCGTGGGAAGGCAATCCCTCGCCGCGCACCGCCGAATCGCCGGCCGCGAACATCAACGCCGTGGGCCTGCAGAATCCCGGCATCGACCATTACTTGGCCGAGGACCTGCCCAAGCTCAAGGCCGCGGGCGCGTTCGTCATCTCCAATGTCGCCGGACATTGCGATGACGATTACGCGGCGGTCGTGGAAAAGCTCGCCGACTCCGACGCAGACATGCTGGAAATCAACGTCAGCTGCCCGAACGTTTCCGCCGGCGGCATGAGCGTGGGCACCGACCCGGTGGCCCTCGCCAATCTTATGGACCGGCTGCGCCCGATGACCGACAAGCCGATGATCGTCAAACTCACGCCGAACGTCACCGACATCACCGTGCCGGCCCGTGCGGCCGTGGAACATGGCGCCGACGCGTTGAGCATGATCAACACGCTCAAAGGCATGCGCATTAACATTCGCACCGGCAAGCCGATCATCGCCAACGTCACCGGCGGCGTATCCGGCCCGGCCGTGCTGCCGGTCGGCCTGGCAGCCGTCTACCGGGTGCGCACCGCACTGCCGGAGATTCCGATCATCGGCCTCGGCGGCATCGACAGCGGCGAGAAGGCGCTCGAATACCTGTACGCCGGCGCGAACGCCGTCGAAGTGGGCGCGGCCGCGCTCTTCGACCCGGTGGCCCCGCTGCGCGTCGCCCGCGAACTCGACGACCTGCTGGACAGCCGCCCCGAGCTCGCTGCTAAACTGGCCGCAGGACAGACTTGGAGGTAAGGAACATCATGGCAGAAACACTCGCACATCGCTTCACTGAATTCCTGTTGGAATCCAACGCGCTGAAGTTCGGCGACTTCACGCTGAAGTCCGGCCGCAAGAGCCCGTACTTCATCACGCCGGCGCCTTCGACGACGGAAGAAGATCGCCGCGCTCGGCACGTTCTACGCCGAAAAGATTAGCCAGGCCATCGTGCACAACACGATTCCCGCAACATCGACACCGTGTTCGGCCCCGCCTACAAGGGCATTCCGCTGGCCGTGTCCACCGCGATCGCGCTGACCGCCGGCCACAACATGACCGTCGGATACACCTTCGACCGCAAGGAGAAGAAGGACCACGGCGACGGCGGCTGGATGGTTGGCACCCCGCTGACCGACGGCATGAAGGTGCTGCTCGTGGACGACGTGATGACCGCCGGCACCGCCGTGCGCGAAGTCATCCCCAAACTCAAGGCCGAGGCGAACGTCGAGGTCGTGGGTCTCGTGCTCTCCGTGGACCGCATGGAGAAGACCAAGGACTCCGACATGTCCGCCGTGAAGGCCGTGGAAGCCGAATTCGGCTTCCCGGTGCTCTCCATCGTCAACGTGCGCGAGATCTTCGACGCCGCCGCCAGATGAAGAACCCCGACGCACCCCGCTGCTCAGCCACGACATCCAGCAGCGCGCCGCCGCCTACCTTGAGGAATACGGCGCCTGATCGTCTTCAATCTAAAACCAAAAGCGGGCTTGCGAGCCCGCTTTTTTATTACGTTCCATGAACAGCAGCACCATATTAAGGCAAAAGCTTTGGCAAGGAGCGTGCTATGAACTGGTTAGTTGATATAGGCTGTTTGCGCTCGTGGGATATGGCAGTTACTTCGGCATCGAGCATCATCTGGACAGCAAAGCGAACAAGTTGATCGCAAGGTAATGAAGAAGACCGCCGAGAT
>ENA-OPZN01000245-OPZN01000245.1-human-gut-metagenome-genome-assembly--contig:-NODE-245-length-19795-cov-1.849908_pt1 | contig 19795 bp, 32 predicted proteins | sample MGYA00242483_ERZ504503 | MGnify/ENA primary metagenome ERZ504503 (study PRJEB26092, sample SAMD00036285) | human gut metagenome | host: Homo sapiens | study: EMG produced TPA metagenomics assembly of... | reverse complement strand
CAATTTGTTATGCTGGATAATGTGATACTCTTCTGTTTTTTCAGGCAGTGATTACATTGGTGGAAAAGTGTTTCTTGCATAACCTTTCTTGGCGGATAAAAACAAATCAGGGTTTGTATAAACAAGCCCTGATTTGTTTTTGTCGGATCAAGATGGATAACCGGATTTAGAATTCAAATTTTTCTAATTTCATCTTGCCCAATTCTTGCAATTTAGGAACCAAGGTTATAAAATGTGCAGCTTTTTCGTGTGCATCCAGTGACTCAGCATCTTTCCATGTTTCGCAAATCATAAGGACATCTTTCCGTGTCGCGCTCTCAAAGATATCATAAGCGATGCAACCCTTGTCGTTTAAAGATTGCGCTACCAATTCCTTTGCTGTTTCTAAGACAGCATTGCGGTTACTCTCGTTTACTTGGATAAAAACATTTAATCTGATCATAATTCGTATTATTAAATTAAGAAAATGTATAGTTGGTTTCATTCTCTTTTTATTTTCTCATAAACTCATTTTTCCGTCTGAATTTACGTTGTAATTTGAATACCCCATTCCATGCAGGTTGCAGAAAATCGAATAAGGGGAGTAGTGCACAGAACTTCCGTTCGCCAAAAACTTTGGCGGTTTTTCTGAAAACAATCAGTTGCATCGTGAAGCGTGCTGACCATAGCAAAACGGCAATGCCTGCAATAGTCCATTGGTGGAGAAGAATACTGGTGGTTATAGTGGCGATGATGGCTGTATAGAACAAGAATCTGCTGCAAGTCTCAAATCCCATGAGATAACGGGCGGTTCCATGAAATAACCGGCTGGTAGCCGCATAGCTTATTTTCTCTTCACACCATATTCTTTTATATTTAGGCATGGCGATTCGCATCAGACTTTCAGGGCTGGCTTCAACTCGTGTATTGTGTGCACGGGCTGTTTCATTGATGAACAAATCATCTTCTCCACGTTGCAGATTCAGGTGGGAGGCAAATCCCTTCTGCTTGTAGTACAGCGTTTTCCGATAAGCCATATTCCGTCCTGTGCCCATGTAGGGATGTCCGGACACAGCCATACCCAGATAACGCATAGAATTCAGCAACGTGTCGAAAGTGATTTTCTTATTAAACCATCCCGGTACTTTTTCGTAGTTGCTGTAGCCTAAAACGATTTCGGTGGCAGGTGTGAAATTACGTGCCATCTGTTTCAGCCATTGATTGCTTTGCGGACGGCAATCGGGTTCGGTAAATACCAGCCATTCATGGCGGCTGGCTTTAATTCCCATTGTTATTCCCAGTTTCTTGTGGCTGATGTAGCGTGCACTGTCGGGGATAAAGGTATGATAGAGATTGGGATATTTGTCTTCCAGTAATTTCAACGTATTGTCACAATCATCTGCCGGGCGGTCGTAAATCACAATCACTTCGAATTCCGGATAGTCCTGCTCTAAAATAAATGGGAGGTTTTCTTGTAATTCGTGGGCTGCGTCTTTTGCCACAATGATGACAGACAGTGGAGGATTTTGGGTATTTATATCAGTGGCATATGCTGTTTCTCTGCTGTGAGTGTATAGTTTGTTATATAGCCCCAGATAGTAAACGGCCTGCGTGGTGAATAAGGCTCCCGAAGCTATTGGTAAGATTATATTTATGGTGAATGGTTCCATGTGTGATCTGTTTTAAAAACGTGCAAAAATACAGCAAATAATTGAATTGTAGCAGGATGAATATTCTTTATTTATTCAAAAGTTTCAGATTTAATTATAATTTAATGTTAAAAAGTGTGTTTTCGTGAATATTTTTCAAGTATAATTGCTATATTTAAAGAAGTTAACTGAAACCTGTAACAAGTCCTGACCAACGGGCAATTATTATGAGAATACAATTTGAGATTAAAGAAAGTTTGATCAATATACTTGATCAGCTTATGCATTCCGACTTTTGGGCTACGGAAATCAAGGAAGATGAGTCAGGAAAAAGATTATCAAGATTAAAGACTTGGCTTATAACTTAGAAGCCGTGGCCGAGGTGATGGGGAATGAAATTTTTATTAGAACTGCTTTGTCTAAGTACACGTATCGTATTTATGAGGTGAAGGGGGAGTGCTGGTGCGAGTATGTGGGGGCCTATCGCGGTTTTTTGGAACAGAAGCTCCTTCCAATAATTACTCCGAAGGAAAATCTGTTGGAATGTGAGGTGCTGGATAGTTCCATATTAGGAGGCAAACAGAAAACTTTGCGTGAGTATGCGGAAGATAATTTAAAGCTAAAGAAGTTCCGTGAACAGAATTTTGGTAATAATGGATTTTCAAAAGCGGATCATCCACGGCGTGTGTATGATGAATTTATAAAAAGAAGATTTCATTCCGGAAGATAAATAAGAAACAGCGCGCTTTGCATCAAAGCGGCGCTGTTTCTTATTTATTCAGGCAGTTGGAGTTGGTTTATACTAACTCTTCTGAGGTATATCCTTTGGGCAATGCACGACAATTGTAAGCCGATGCCATAATTTCACCATATGCTCCTGCTGAACGGAGAGCGAAAAGGTCGCCACGGTGTGCTTTGTTCAAATCAATAGCCTTGCCGAATACATCGGATGATTCGCAGATGGGGCCTACCACATCGTAAGTTTCCATAGGTCTTCCGAAGTGATATTTTCTATTTTGTGGTATGCCTGATAGAGGGCAGGACGAATCAAGTCGGTCATGCCGGCATCTAATATGGCAAACTGTTTGTTGGTTCCTTGCTTTACATAAATCACTTTGCTGATAAGGCTGCCGCACTGTCCTACTACGGCACGTCCCAGTTCGAAATGTAAAGTCTGCTGGGGGCGCAGTTTCAGATGCTTGTGATAAGTGGCAAAGTATTCCGTGAAGTTGGGGATGGCTTGACGGTTGGGGTGTGCATAATCAATTCCTAACCCGCCGCCTACATTGATATGTTCTACTATGATTTGGCGGGCATAGAGTTTTTCCTGTAGTTCGTTTACACGGTTGCACAAGGCTACAAAATCACCCATATCCAGAATCTGAGAACCGATGTGGAAATGTAAGCCTACAAATTTTACATGAGGCAATGTTCCGGCCATATCAATCACTTTGTCCATATCTTCCATGCTGATCCCGAATTTGTTCTCTGCTAGTCCGGTGGTGATATTTGCATGGGTATGCGCACCTACATTCGGATTGATACGGAAAGCTACACGGGCTGTTTTGCCTTTGGCGGCAGCCAGTTCGTTAATGATTTCCAGTTCGGGTACGGACTCTACGTTGAAGCAGAAAATATCATAATCCAGACCCAGATTAATTTCCCAGTCTGTCTTGCCTACACCAGCATAGACTATTTTGTTGTCGGGAATCCGGCCTTAATGGCTGCGCGGATTTCTCCGCCACTTACACAGTCGGCTCCCAGACCGCTTTCGCGGATAATTGTCAGGACTTTGTGGTTAGCATTGGCCTTCACGGCGTAATGCACGCAGAAATTATTGTATTTGCCTGCTTCTTTGTTGATGCATGACAAGGTTTCTCGCAGCACATTGACATCGTAATAGTAGAAGGGAGTTCCAACTCTCTGAACTTGTTTACGGGGAATGTTCCTTTCATATTGTATTTTGTTTTTATGAGCAAGGGCGAATTAAATTCGCCCGAAAACACCAACTTTGTAGAGTGGGATGTATTCGGGCGGATTCAATCCGCCCCTACAGTAGAAATTATTTATTGTTGAATAAATGATCGCTTAATGACTGCAATGCTTTCTTCTTGTCTTCTTCACGAATCAGGAAAGAAATATTGTAGTTGCTACCGCCGAATGAAATCATACGTACCGGTATGTCGCGCATGGCGTCCAACGCTTTGGCTTCAAAGCCTACGTTTTCCCATTCCAGGTCACCGACTACACAGATGATACACATATCCTGATCTACGGTTACTGTACCATATTTCTTCAAGTCGTCCAGAATTTCATTCAGATGTTTGGTGTTATCAATGGATACGGAAACACCGACCTCTGAAGTACAGATCATGTCGATAGAGGTCTGATAGCTTTCGAAGATTTCGAATACTTTGCGCAAGAAGCCGTGGGCCAGTAACATACGGCTTGATTTGATCTTGATGGCAGTGATGTTGTCTTTGGCTGCAACTGCCTTGATTTTGCCTTTTTCCGTATCATTGGAAATCAAAGTCCCCGGGGCTGTAGGTTCCATTGTATTAAGCAGACGGACGGGAATATTGGCATATTTGGCAGGCTGTACGCAAGTAGGGTGCAGAATCTTCGCACCAAAGTAGGCCAACTCGGCAGCTTCTTCGAAGTGCAGGTGACGTACAGGAGAAGTCTTGTCTACGATGCGCGGGTCATTATCGTGCATACCGTCAATATCTGTCCATATCTGGATTTCGGAGGCGTTTACAGCGGCACCGATCAGTGATGCGGTATAGTCGCTTCCGCCACGTTGCAGATTATCTATCTCGCCATAGGCGTTACGGCAGATAAAACCTTGTGTGATATAAATTTCAGCATCCGGATGTATTTCCAGCTGTGCGGCCAGTTTTTCTTTGATATATACAGGATCGGGCTCCGAGTTCTTGTCCGTGCGCATGAATTCCAATGCCGGAAGTAAGATGGCGTTGACCCCTTGTTCCTGCAAATAGTTGGTAACCATGTTGGTGGAGATCAATTCGCCTTGTGCCAGGATTACTTTTCTTCGAACAGTGTGAAAATATCTTTTGTATACGAACGAATATAATCGAACTGTGCTTTTATAAATTCCTGTGTTTTCTGCTTATACTCGTCAGTAGAATAAAGTTCATTAACATGCTGTTTATATTTAGCCTCCAGTCTGTTAATGATTTCATTCGCACCTTCGGGATTTTTCTTATACAGATAATCCGAAATTTCAACCAACGTGTTTGTTGTTCCAGACATGGCTGAAAGTACAACAATCTTCTGTTCACCGTCGGTAATTAATTTGGCTACTTCTTTCATTCTTTGTGCAGAACCTACCGAAGTACCTCCAAACTTTAAAACTTTCATTTTTCGTTTCGTATTTTAATTGTTCCTATATTGATAATTAGCGTGCAAATATACAAATAAGACTGCAAAATCAGCATTTTAGCGATGATATTTATCATTCATCTACTTATTCTGCCGTTTCTTGGGTGTAACTGTCGTTTTTTCTCCTTTTTGCGGTCTCATTTTGACTTCTTTCCATCCGGCTGTATTCGTGAGTTACTTCTTTGATATGATGATTCTCAAAGCGGTAGACAACTCCCGGATATTCCGACAGGAGATGCAGATTATGGGTGGTCATCATGATGGCGGAGCCTGTAGCACAAATGGATTTCAGAAGTTCTACAATTTTGCGCCCTGTTTCGGTGTCCAGGTTACCCGTCGGCTCGTCGGCCAGAATAATGTCCGGCCGGTTCAGGATGGCACGGGCGATAACAATGCGTTGTTGCTCGCCACCCGATAGCTCGTTGGGCATTTTGTATCCTTTGCCGGTCATTCCCACTTGGTCCAGTACTTCTTCAATGCGTGCTTTGATGGTTGCTTTGTTTGTCCATCCGGTGGCGCGCAATACAAAACTGAGGTTTGCGTGTACGGTGCGGTCTGTCAGTAACTGAAAATCTTGAAAGACAATGCCTAAACGGCGACGCAGTTCGGGAATATGCTTCCGCTTGATGTTAGTCATGTTGTAGCCTAACACCTCAGCTTCTCCTGACTGTATATCCAGCTCACCGTAAATTGTTTTCAGTAATGAGGTTTTTCCGGAACCGACTTTTCCAATGAGGTAAACAAATTCACCCTTGTTCAGTTCCAGGTTTACATCTTCCAATACGCCTAACTCTTGTTGGTTGATATATACGTTTTTATATCGAATGAGAGCTTCGTCCATCATTTTAATGTTTTTTCCACGTAGCGCTATGACGTTCTTTCAATTCACGGGCAAGGTCTTCGATGCGATAGCCTTTTGAGGTGAGCAGTACAATCATGTGGTATATCAGATCGGCTCCTTCGTAGATGAGGCGTTCGTCGGTTCCGTTACAAGCTTCGATAACCGTTTCCACGGCTTCCTCGCCTACTTTCTGTGCCATTTTGTTGATACCGGATTCGAACAGGCTGGTGGTGTAAGAGCCTGCAGGCATTTCCTCGTGACGTTTGTCAATGAAATCTTGTAATTCCTTCAGGAACATGATGTCTTCTTTGTTTTCTTCTCCCCAGCAAGTATCTGTTCCGGTGTGACATACAGGACCTGCCGGATTTACTTTGATCAGCAGGGTATCCTTGTCACAGTCTTCTTTTATAGAAACAACATTCAGGAAATTCCCGCTTTCTTCACCTTTTGTCCACAGACGGTTCTTGGTACGGCTGAAGAAGGTTACTTTACCGGTTTCCACTGTCTTTCGGTATGCTTCTTCATTCATAAACCCTAACATCAGTACTTTGCTGGTGCTGTTGTCTTGTATGATGGCGGGGATCAACCCGTTCATTTTTTCGAAATTCAAATCCATTTTTCTATATTTTATTGTTATATTATCGGTGTTGTATAGAACTTGTTTAAAATTTCATCAGCATCGTCATTCAGAGTGGAATGAGGATCTGAAGGTCGTTTGCCAGTCTTTATCCTGTTTGGGATGGTAGTGGAAACAGATTTAGATGCAAATTAAAACAGAGTTATAACCTCACATTAATTCCTTGCTCGCAAAGATACTGTTTTAATTCGGGAATTTTAATTTCTCCGAAATGAAAAACGCTGGCTGCTAATGCAGCATCTGCTTTCCCTTTTGCAAATGTATCGCGGAAATGTTCCATGCATCCGGCGCCTCCAGATGCGATGACGGGAATTGTCAGTAAATCCGCCAGGGTGGAGAGGGCTTCGTTGGCATATCCGTTTTTCACTCCGTCATGGTTCATGCTCGTGAAAAGAATTTCTCCTGCCCCGCGGTTGTTCACCTCTTTAGCCCAGTCAAACAGGTACTTGTCGGTTTCAATCCGGCCGCCGTTCAGATAGCATTTCCACCCGGTTTCAGTCTGCTTGGCGTCAATGGCTACCACACAGACCTGTGAACCGAAATGTTTGGCAATCTTGTCTACCAATCCGGATTGCGGATGGCTGATGAATTGATAGAAACTTTGTCAGCTCCTGCATTCAATAGCCGGTCTACGTCGCTCAGTTCGTTTATACCTCCTCCTACAGTAAAGGGGATATTGATATTGGCCGCTACCCGTTTTACCAAATCGGTAAAGGTTTTGCGCCCTTCATGGCTGGCAGTGATATCGAGAAAGACCAGTTCGTCAGCTCCCTGTTCACTGTAGGTACGCCCCAGTTCTACCGGATCACCTGCTTGACGTAAGTTTACGAAATTGGTTCCTTTTACGGTCTGCCCGTCTTTGATGTCCAGGCAAGGTATGATTCTTTTTGCTAACATGATTTGCTCTTACATGAAACGGTTTAAGTCTTTCAATGTAATTTTTCCCTCGTATAATGCCTTGCCGAAAACAACAGCCGGAACTTTGGCTATTTCCAGGTCGATAATGTCCTGTATACAGCTTACTCCTCCGCTGGCTATCAGATGCATATTCGGGAACTCCTTCAGGATTTGCTGGTATAGTTCCACGGAAGGCCCTTGCAACATTCCGTCACGGCTGATGTCGGTACATAACACCTTGAAAACCCCTTCTTTAGTATAATCTTTCAAAAAAGGGATCAACTGCTGCTGACTTTCTTCTTTCCAGCCATTGACAGAAATTTTATTCTCCTTTACATCAGCTCCCAGAATGATTTCTCGTTTCCGTATTGTTCCAGCCATTTTTTGAAAGCCCGGGATTTTTCACGGCTACGCTGCCCAGGGTTACCATTTGTGCGCCATTGTCGAAAGCGATGACTAGGTCCTCGTCTGTTTTTATCCCTCCTCCAAAATCAATGACCAGAGAAGTGCGGCTGGCGATTTGGTCCAGTACACGGTAATTCCACAACATGGCGTGAAACTGCTCCATCCAGATCGACAATGTGCAGACGATGAATCCCATGGGCTTCAAATTCTTTGGCAACCTCAACCGGGTTTTCGTTATATACTTTCTGTGTGTTATAATCTCCTTGAGAAAGACGGACGCATTTGCCATCAATAATGTCGATGGCAGGAATTAACTCTATCATATCTATTTCTTCTTATGCATTGTTATATATAATGTAATGGTTCACAATTCTAAAAAGTTCCTCAGGATTCGTTCGCCCACGGCTCCGCTCTTTTCCGGATGGAACTGTGTCGCATAGAAATTATCTTTGTGCAAGGCCGAACTGTAGGGGAGGATATAATCTGTTTGTGCTGCCGTAAACTCGTTCAGAGGCACATAGAAGCTATGTACGAAGTATACAAATTCTTCTTTGGTGAATCCTTTGAACAGGTCGCTGCGTACATGAGTCAGGGTGTTCCATCCCATATGGGGTACTTTGTCTTCATGCCGGGTGGGGCTGAACAACTTTACATCAGTATCAAAGATGCCCAAGCAGTCGGCATTTCCTTCTTCGGAGTGCCGGCACATCAGCTGCATTCCCAGGCAGATACCTAGTACAGGTTGTTTTAAGTTTTTAATAACTTCATCCAACCGGTTTTTCCGGAGATGGCTCATGGTTGTTTCGGCTTCGCCCACACCGGGGAAGATAACTTTGTCGGCACTCATCAATACTTCCTTATCGGAAGTGATGGTTGCTTCTACTCCAAGGCGCTTCAGTGCATAGTCTACGGAGTAGATGTTTCCTGCATTATATTTTACGACAGCAATTTTCATCAGCTAAAGATAACTGTTTTATTTTTATAAGCCAATACTTTTCGTTCAATATGTTTCTGAACAGCACGAGAAAGGACTATTTTTTCCAAATCTTTACCTTTACTTACTAAATCCTGCACAGTGTCCTTGTGTGTGATGCGTACTACATCTTGCTCAATGATAGGACCGGCATCCAGTTCGGAGGTAACATAATGGCTGGTCGCACCAATGATTTTTACTCCTCGTTCAAACGCTGCATGATAAGGTTTTGCACCAACGAACGCAGGGAGGAAAGAGTGGTGTATGTTGATGATGCGGTTGGGATATGCTTCAATCATTTGTTCGGAAATCACTTGCATATAGCGTGCCAGTACAATGAAATTGATGTTATGTTTTTCCAACAGCTCCATTTCTGTCTTTTTCCTGTTCCTTTTTGTTCTCTTTAGTAATAGGGAAGAGATAGAACGGTATACCGAAAACGTCCTGCCACATGCTGAAGGTCGGGATGGTTACTTATAATCAGCGGAATTTCCACATTCCATTCTCCGGCCGTGTAGCGTGCCAGCATATCGAACAGGCAATGGGACAGTTTGGAAACAAATATGGCCATTTTGGGTTTTACATCCGAGAAATAAAGACGGAATTTCATTTCATATTTTTGGGCATACAAGGTTTCAAAATAATCTTCTATTTTATTTTAGGAATAAAGAAATCCTTTATTTCCCATTCTATACGCATGAAAAATATATTTTCTACATGGTCCACATATTGGTCTAAGTAGACAATATTACCTTTGTTAATTGTAATAAAGTTTGTGACTTCTGCCAAAATGCCTGGTTGGTCTGGGCAGTGCAACAATAATTTTGCAGTTGTATTCATCTTTTTCCCTAATTTTCGATTTAATCTATTGAGTGCACAAAAATAGCGAATTATTGCCAATAAGCTAAATTTTATAACAAGAAGTTTGTTGAAAAGATTAAAATAATAACAATATCGTAATTTTTAGGGTGGGGAGGTGAAGGGAGTTGGAAAATATTTTTTTTATGGTTTTGCCAAAACGCTTGCAGATTTAAAAATAATGCGTACCTTGCACCCGCAATCGAGAGAGAAAGCGTCGGAAGAGAGACTATCAAAATTATTGGTGCGTTAGTTCAGTTGGTTAGAATACATGCCTGTCACGCATGGGGTCACGGGTTCGAGTCCCGTACGCACCGCGAAAGGGAGTAACATTAGTTACTCCCTTTTTTTGTTGTGTATCAAGCAATTAAGGCGTTGGGAGTAGATGGAGAACATATAAAAATTGGGTGCATATTTACCGGAAACTTACCAGTATTTCCCGATTTTTACCGATATTTTCACCTATAATGATACCGCCTTTGATACCATTTTTTTATTGTAGCGATAATCAGTAGATACCAAAACTCAAAAGAATATGAAATATCCGACAATGAGATTCGTCTTTGACCGTAAAAAGGTTGCGACAAAGACACACAAGGGACTCGTTCAAATTGAAGTTTTGAGCGAAGGTAAGAGAAAATGGATCGGAACCGGCGTTAAAGTCTATTCCGACCAATGGAATGATCGAAAGAAGATAATCAATTCGGTTGAAATGATTCAATTGAACCAGTGTCTTGATGAACAACTCCGGATTATCCAAAATTGGATTAATGAACTTATCAGCAAAAAGGAAGTTTTTGATTTTGATAAGCTGGATAGATTTTTGAGATATACCAATAATCGGAAAGTTTGTTGACTTTGTAGAAAGAAGAATTGAAGAGCGTGGAGATATAACGGAAAGTACCAAAGCTTCCCATCGGACATTTGCGACCTCATTACGTGAATTTGACAGAATAATATATTTTTCTGATCTTCACAAAAGCCAATATCACATTGTATGATGATTGGTTACATGCTAAGGGCTATTCACAGCCGACAATATATAACTATCATAAACGTAACAAACGTTATATCCACGAGGCCATAAAGTTTGATTTGCTAAAAATGATCCGTATAAAGGGGAGCGTTTTTCCCGTGGCAAACATGCCATCAGGAAATATTTGACTGCCGAAGAATTGAAGAAAGTGAAAGATGCTCAAATAGACTCGGAAACGATCTGTAGAGTCCGTGACCTTTTTATTTTTCAGGCATATACTGGAATATCCTATGCTGATCTTGCTAAATTCAATTTCAAACGTGACGTACAAAAACGCGGCAATAAGTATGTTATATTGGATATTCGTTTAAAGACAGAAGAAAACTATTTTATCGTATTACTGTCTCCTGCAATGGAAATATTGAAAAAAATATGATTATGTGCTTCCGATTATCAGTAATCAACAATACAATTTGCGGCTTAAAATAGTTGCTGATTATGCAGGGCTTGATAGAAATTTGACCGTTCACATGAGCAGGCACACATTTGCGACAATGTGCCTGAACAATGGGGTTAAAATGGAAAATGTGAGTAAAATGCTCGGTCATACAAATGTACGCACCACACAACAATATGCTAAAGTTCTGAATGCCGAAGTGGAAAAAGACTTTGAGATGCTGGAACGGATTTTGTCATAGTATAAGAGAGCCACGCTAAAATAGTTCTACCGATATTTAGCGTGGCTTGTTTCATTTAAAATACTCCATAACTTGTGCCGATTGTTCACGGAGACCACAGCAAAGATAATTTTGAGTCATTTCCACGCTTGCATGTCCCATCATTTGGCTTATTGAGTATAAATCGGCACCGCGTAAATACAAATTGGTTGCAAAACTCCGGCGTGCCGTGTGGCTTGAAACAAATTCCCATTTTTCACCTTCCACTTCCTTTCCGGCCTTGAATACTTTAACCGCCTCTGTGATTCCGGCTTTCCGGCAAATATTACGGATATTATTGTTGAATGTCGGATCAGTAACTTCTTCTTTTGGCAAATTTGTTAGTAGCTCTTTCACGATTGGCTTCAATGGCACTGTGGCATGAGTTTTAGTTTTTAGGCTGACATAAGAGATCATTCCACCCACTATATTACGGTTGTTCAACCGTGTATAGTCGCTATGACGGCAACCGGTAAAGGCTCCTATTAAAATTGTGTGCGTACCAATTGTTCGTTGGCATTCTTGGGAACATAGGTGATAATTTGTTCAAGTTCTTCATCAGTAAGCCAAACATTAGTGCTTCTCACATTTTTTACTGAAAGGATTTATTATAGTTCTTAAGGTAGCTCAACCTCTTCATTATTACAAGTTCAATACAGCTTTAATTTGGCGGCATATTGGCGAACAGAGTTTGGTGCCAGCCGTTCTTCCATATAATCAACAAAAGTCTGCAATCGGACTTTTGAAAGATTCTCCCATGTTGCCGGGCAATCATTTGCCCGACTATACATGTTGAGTATAATTTCATATTTGGGGTATTTTGCCAAGAATGCTATACGTAAGTCTTTCATTTTTATTTCATTTCTTTATTCCAACTATCATAAATATCTTCCCAATTATCACCTAAGCCAACCCTTATGCCGAAAGCGTTGTAACATTGTTGTACCGCTTCTTTCGGTGGTAAGTATCTCCCGTCACTTAACATTATATAGCCTTCGTTTATTTCTTGTTGTAGCAAGTTTATATCTACTGGCATGATTTCATCAGGGAACAGCACCACGTTTCCTTTACTCGTTTGATAACTGACTCTTGGTAGTTCAAAATGCCCTCTCTGCCCAGTCAATAAAGAACAGATTCCGATTTCTCCAGTAATGAGATGAACTTCCGTGTTTGGCGCATTTATAACCATAAAATAGGCGTTATCGTCATTTTGGAAATGATTTACTACTCTGCCAACCCTTTCTGTATCACATCTTCTCATTCTCTCGTCCCAAAGATGTCCCATATCATCATGGAATCGGATATAATCTCTTACTTTATCCCATGTTCTTACAGACAGAAATTTCATAGCAGGTAGAGTAAGAGTTTTTTCTACACCATTATCATATTTAAGTTCATGGGTAAAGTAATGTTTTCGTGAGCGGTAATGTGTATATCCGTAACATCAAAGTTTTCATCATATCCGTTTTCGGTGGAATATTCTTCAAGAACAACAATATCACTCTGTACGATTTCATCAACTATCTTTTGAAACTCATTATAGGCATTGGTTAGCAGGTTTTCGGTATTCATGTTGTCCTGCATGGGTATTGTGCAACAAGTCTTATTGGGTATTCATTATGTTCTGTACCGTAGCACATATTCTCCACAATACCACAATTAACCTTCCCACATCTTTCATGAAAGAAGTCCATTGTACGCAATACATCTTGGTTGCTTAATTTCGTGGGTTGGGTGACAAACAGCACATAACTTACTTTTTACCCTACTAAGAAGTTCTATATGCACGTTTGTAACACTTGGAGGCGTGTCAATAAGAACATAATCCGGTTGATAGAGTGTATTTTCTTTTTAGCCAGTTCAAGATATTGCCTTACCATTGATTTTTCCAAGTAAATAAACTTGGAAAACATATTTCCAGAAGAGTGTACCCAAATCATTTCATGCGGATGATCGCCTTCAAATTCGGTGTTCATTGACGGGGTGTTTATATCTGCATCAATGATAAACACCTTATTCCCTTGTTTTGCAAGTAAATCTTGCTATATTTGCGGTTGTTGTGGTTTTGCCTACGCCGCCTTTGCCTGAATATATTATAATAGCTTTCATATCAATTAAATATTTGGTTCAATAAATTCTATATTAGCCATTCGCATTTCATCTTCAAACGTCCATTTGTAATTGTGATTTTCCCAAAATGAAGCATATTCACAACCACGGCAAGTAACGGAATATCGGCCTTCTCCTATTTTTCTTGCTTTACAACATCGCGGAAATCCGGTTATCTATCGGAAAGTCTGTAAAACATACGATCTCTTTTCCTTCATCCAGTAGCTTTTTAAGAAGCTGATAGTCACGACTGGTTCTATATGGCATATTCATGGTTGACCCCTTCTTTCATCAATTCAGGATTATCAAAAGCATTTCCTATGACTCGAATTTCCCGTTTGAAATCATTCCACCAATCAGGTGAAATTTGTTGCCATGGGTTCATCCATTCTTTATTTAAGTCGCTGATATTGGCAAGGCAAAAGCAGGCATATTCATCTATGTATTTAACCAATTTGGGATATTTACCATTAACACTAATAATGTCATGTTCGTAAATTTCTGTACCTTCTTTATCTGTTTTGCCTATAAATTGGCCGATTGTTTTGCAATCAACCTCATACTCTATGAATGTTCTTTTACCTCTATGGTTCAGATCACCATATACCCACATCTTTGTATTAAGGCTTTTGCCTCTGAATTTTTATTATTCTCATAAATATTAAGAGTCAAGTTTTTTAATAAATTCAATTTAATCTAACTGGCTGAATAATCGGTACCGCCAATTATAAAATAACCATCAACGGCAAATTTGAATGCTTCAATGGCTTTTTGTCTCATTCCTTCTTCGGCTATCGCTATTGCTGCATAGGCTTTTGCTTCTGATATGGCATATTGCACATAGCCGGTAGAATCCATCCGGTTGTCACTTTCCAAATCCAAAGTGTTACGTCTGATATAATCTTTTGCTTTTGATTCATACTTTTGGGTATTTTCCTTCTCCTTTCGGATCAGTTCATTAATAAATTTACTCATGTTCGGTTGCTCTCTGACAAAATCAACCAAATCAATATCCAGTCTAATAGCATAGACCTTACTTTTCGTAACCGGTTTGTTTCGGCGATAACTTCTTTTGGCTTGTTTATTCTCTTCCATAATGATTCTTGATGTATGTAATAATTCGTTTGAAATGGCTGTAATTTAGGCTTGTTTGCCTCTTTTGTTCCGTCTCTGATTCGATGATTACCTTTGGTGTGAAAACGTCTAAAATCGCCCCAAAATAGTTCATCTGCATTTGCCTTTGGTCGGATTGCTCCCCAAACATATCGCCGTAATAGTTCGGGCAACATCATGGAAACAAACAGCAATGTTATACATTGACGATTCAATAGTTCGGGCACAACGGTTGGCTGATAGTTCGTTCATGTTTATGTATGAAGATAGGCACCGGGAAAACCAAAGGCTGATCAATATACAATAGTTCGGGTGTGTATGCGCGTACTGGTTCATTCTCTGTTATTGGTTCGGGTTCGTTCGCGTTTGTTTCTTCGTTTACTGGTTCGGTTAATAGTTCAGGCAAAGAAATGCCGGATAGTTCGGTTAGCATTGTTAGCCTCTGTAATGCTTTGTTTATTTGATCCTGATAAAACCAACGGGAAATAAAATCTATCAGAGCTACCAAAGCAAAGACAAACGCCGGTGTTTTCGTTTGTGCATCCACATATAAGGCCGGTAAATGTTTTTCCGGTTCTCTTACCGGTTCTTTTTCCGGGATGATCGGAGCTTTGGCGCGATCTAAAGCCTTTATATTACATTTTAAGTTCGGGCAAATAGAATCATTTATAAAGGCAGGCATAACCACACCGATACGCGCCGCCTTATCATCGAAGACCGCCGCCCGATCAGGTGCCACCAGCCATACGCCACCAGTCCAGCCGGAAAGCAAAGGGATAACGTTTGATGCAAAGAAACCTAACTTTATATCAATTAAAGCGGCTTTTTCCAATGTTACACAAAGTTCTTTGTGTCCGTTACTGTCTGCGTCATTATAAGATAAATAAACTTTGTTCTCTCCGGCAATAGTACGAAGTGAGAAACCGCTTTTTTTGTTCCGTTTGGCTATTTCTTTTTACAAAACCGGCAACCGCTTTTAATTCGCTTTTCTGAATCTTTATAAATCCGTCTTTTGAAAGATTGGGATATACAAGCCGGTAATTAGGGAAATATCCGGCAAAATCACAAATAAAGGTTTGTTTTTTATCGTTGGTTATTTCTGTAATATTGCCGCCTTCCTGAACTGCAAACACAAACAGAGCACCGGCCAACCATTTCTTTTAAATGTTTGGGATTGATAAAATAATTTCAGACCGTCAGGCAAAAGCCCGGATGTTTCAATAATTACGGGATATTCTTTTAATGTACGCCCGTCAGAAGCAACTAAAGCCGATTTGTAAGGATCAAGATAAATATAATTAAATGCTGGTCTTAGAGAATCTTTTGTTACTAATTTAGTGATATTTAGATGTTCCTTTGTAATCCACATATCAAAGGAGCAAACAATATTTTCACGCTCTTCTATTTTGGTAAACCTTGTTTTATTGGCTTGTTTTGGTGCCTATCAGCTTTTCAAATTGCCAAACAAGATTAAAAACCTGATCCACTGGGAAGGAACACTTAAAGCTGTTTATTTGTACAGCCCTAAAATCCGTTATATTTAGTTTGGCATCAACGCAAAGATATTTTATATTTATCTCGTTGCCGTTGGCATCTTTCAGCTTTGCAAGCTCCGCGGCGGTATAGGTGCCGGGAGCTATTTCTATTTCATTTGTAAAACTTCGTTTGCTATTTTAACCAGTTCCGGCCAAAATAAGGCCGTTAAATTCTTTTTCATTCATAACATTAAATAGTTAGATATTTTACACCAAAGTAAAAAGCCTAAAGCAAGGCAGAAAAGCAAGTAAATAGGAAGCAGCCAAAGACCGCCAAACACGCTAAAGCAGATTAATAAAACTACTATTAGCCAAATAATTACGCCCACCATGTTAGAAAGTAGGGTTTTCAAGCTCTTGCAAAAAATCTTCCTCCGTTATACTCTCACATATATTTGAGCCATCAACACAAACACTAAATCCGGTTGCGGTGCGGAATACTTCTAATTTGTGCGTTTCTCCGTTTGGGGATTCTATTATATAGGTAGTCATAATATCAAAGTTTAAAGGAATGCCGGGAAACCGCCCGGCGCGGTGGAATATTTGTATTATTCGTTTATGTTATGCAAATTACAGTTCCAAACGTGTTTAGGGAATGAACCGTCTTTGTTAAGGCTAACAATAGATGTATTATCCCCGTTATCCTTAATTACATAAACTATAAGTTTTCTAAATCCATATAACCCAATATGATATAATATCTTTTTCTCCATAAATTTAAAATTTGTCTGATTGATCGTTTTTTATTTATGAAGTTCTTTTAATTTTTGGGATCGGTGCCGGAGATAAACACCACGGCACCGAATAAAAGCAGCATTAAACAAAACATAGCTTATTATTAATAAAGTGTTGCACGTTCGTAATAAACTTTGCGATATAATGCCATCTTTACAAAGTCCGTCTTTATATTCTCCGAAAGCTATATTAAATCCAGTTTAAAAGAATGTTTCTTTTTGTTGGCTTCTCTTTCAAATTCGCCTCCGAACTCTTTTTGATTGGTTATCGTGTATTTTGCCATGGCTATTTCATTTTAAAAGTTATGCCAGCAGGCAACAAAGAACGGTTAACTCTGGAAACGAATTTATTAAAATCGTTCTCCGTTACTTTTGTTTCGTAGTCTTTCCAATTAAAAACAAGCTCGTTACTATGATCGTAATATATCACATTATTAACTGATAACCCGGCATCAAGAACGGCCAACATAACCCGCTTTTCATTTTCGGCCTTTTGTTGTTTCTTTTTGCAATCGTTAATTATTTCAGCGCGTTTTTTCTCGTATGCTTTGCGCTTTTCTTCGTCTTTTCGCGCTTGTACAGCTTCAGGGCGATAATAACCATCGTTTATTCTGTTAGTTATAGTTGTACGTTCTTCGTCCGTCAATTTCAAAGTAAAACGTTCGTTTTTCCGGCTTATATGGGTTTTCCCATGTTTGCCCGGTTAACTCTTCCAGCTTTTTTAAAGCCTCGTTAGATTCTCTTTTCCAGCGTTCAACGATACCGAGCATATAAAGGAGGTATTTAAAGTATTGTTTATCTTCTGCCTGATGAAGCAAATTATATTCCGTTTCCGTGATACGCAAATAGTTAATTGCAGTTTCTTTGCTGCTGTTCGTAATATGGTAAAAACCGTTTTCAACTGGGTACATTGGCGCGCCGTAATGATTAGACAAATGAAGATCAACGAACATTTTAAACTGTGGGAAACGCTTTAGTATTTCTTCATGGCAGCAACCACCAGCACACCAAACGAAACGCCCGTTTTTGCGTTGTTCGTAAATATCCGCCGTTATACTCCAATCGCATATATTATTTTTGCAATCATCAGCCAGTAATATTTTAACATTGATTTTAAAGGTTGTCCCGGCTTGAATATATCTTTTTGATACTGTGTAACAAAGTCTATTTGTAGTAGTCATAATACAAAGTTTTAAAGGGTGAATAATGAAAAGTAAGAAGTAACCCGGAGCCATGACAACCCCGGAAAATAGTTATTATTAGAATTTAGAAAGATATTCCACGCATCCGATAATATAGGCCGCGTGTTCTCTTGCCGCTTGTTCTTTTTCTTGCTTGGTTGCGGTCTTATGATCCTGATCGGAAAGCATTTTTGCAGCCATCCGGACGATCTTTTTCATAGTGGAACAGTTTGCAAGATATTCAACGGAAGGAGTTAAGCCGCGGTTTACTTTTTTTCAAAAGTGTATTTTGCAGCCATTCAGTAAGCGCGTAAATATCGCGAGAATTGCGAATATAGATAATTAATAAATCTGTGTTCATAACGCAAAATTTAAAGGGTGAAACTTGGTTTGTCTTTGTTTTTCCCTTAACTTTGCGTTATCACTGTGGAAGGTGATCCGATAAACGCAAAGTTTAAAGGGAGGCCGGGAAGAGTCGCCAAACTCGACCCGGTTTTTTATTAATATGAAATCTTTTGAATGCGATCAAAAGGAATTAATAACGCTATATGTTTATCTTGATAGTGAATCAGTTCAAAACTATTTGCCGTTGATAGTCTTATAATAGCGGCTTTTTTCGCCGTTTCTTGAAACACATCAAAATGAACCTTCAAACGGTTGCAACAGTTTGTGCCCTCTGGGGCTACATGTACGGCGTTTAGCGTTACATTTTTGTTTTGTAAGTTTAGTAATACTTCCATGATCTTATATTTTAAATTAAACACTCAACCAAGAAGAAGTAAAAGCGGAATTTGTGGAAGGTGATCCGGTCTTTTATCTCCTTTTCTGTATTACAAAGATACGAATAATATTTGTAATACAAAACAAAATGTACTTTTATTTTTTTAAGAAAATGTCCTGTTTTTTTGCATTTTATTAATATTTATATAAATAAACTAATAATCAATATATTACACAATGATGCAAATGTAAATATAAAGCATTTATGAAGTAATGAAATATTTGTAATGTGCAGGCTTTAAATATGCTTATTTTGCTTTTATTTTGTAGCCTTTTGTTTAACTTTTGTTAGCAAGTTACAGAGCGCGAGACGCCAATATAATAAACCCTTTTATATCGTTTTATATGGTGTATAGTAAGCGCGTAACAGATTTACAGCAAATTTATCAATTAACCCCGGATGATGTTTTCTTTTGTATGCTTGTAGCATCCGGCGCCAGTCGTGGCGAAGCATACGCAACTATATTTAGACCACGATCTACAAAGATAGAAACAGCGCAACGCGGAGCCGCCCAACTTGCAAAGGATAAACCCGGCATTAATAAACTAATACGGTCTTTTGAAGATAACCGCGCCGCCTTCCTTCCTGACAATGATAGCCCCAAAAGCAAGAAGAAAAAGAAAAACACAGAAACAGAAGAGGAAGAAAAAGCCGGAAATGTTGTACAATACCGGGATAAAGACGCGGTTTTATCAGGTCTCGAACAAACCTTGCCTTATTTGAGGGAAAGATCGTGCGGATGTATTAATGAAAATTGCCGATCTCCAGCAAATGAAGAAGGACGAAAATACAGAAGAAGAGGAAACAGTACATTATTATTTGCCTTTGCAGTGTTATAGATGCAGCCTTTTTATAGCTGATCGAGCAAAGCGGAAAGCAGAAGAAGCGGAAAGCCGGATAATATTTAATATTATAGGTATAATATAAAGAGAATCAAGGCAAAGCGCGGCTTTTCTCCTTCTTGCTGGTCAACTGGATAATGAAGCAGGGAGGCCCCGCCTCGACCACC
>ENA-OPZN01000244-OPZN01000244.1-human-gut-metagenome-genome-assembly--contig:-NODE-244-length-19807-cov-2.557978_pt1 | contig 19807 bp, 20 predicted proteins | sample MGYA00242483_ERZ504503 | MGnify/ENA primary metagenome ERZ504503 (study PRJEB26092, sample SAMD00036285) | human gut metagenome | host: Homo sapiens | study: EMG produced TPA metagenomics assembly of... | reverse complement strand
TGATCAGGGAGGCAACAGACAATGACAAATGAGCAGCTGGCGGCCAGAATCCGGGCCGGTGAGAACGTGGGTAACAATATGGCTATCTTGTATGACCAGGTAAAGGATTTTATCCACGCTATGGCTTATAAGTACCATGGTCAGGGAGAACTGGAAGATCTGGAACAGGAGGGATTTTTAGCGCTGTATGATGCAATAGATCACTATGAAGCAGACCAGGGCGTTAAGTTCCTCACCTATGCAAGCCACTGGATCCGGCAGAGGATGCAGAAGTATATACAGAACACTGGAAGCCCTCTGCGCCTGTCTGCAGGCCGCCAGGAGGCTATCAGAAAATACCGTAAGTTCTGCACAGAGTTCCAGGCAGAACAGGGCCGCAAGCCCACAGAAGCCGAATTATGCCACTCTTTGTGGTTTACCCTGGAACAGTTAAGGGAAATACAGTATGACGCCTGTATGGCTAAGGTAGGACGCCTGGATGCACCTATAAAGGGAGCAGAAGGGGAAGAAGATACCACACTGGGAGAACTGGCGGCCTCTGCCACGGATCCATGCCAGGAGGTGCTTGACCGCCTGGAACAGGAAGAACTTTGCTCTGTCTTATGGCAGTGTGTGGACAGCCTGCCAGGAAAGCAGCTGGATGTGATCCGCAGCCGGTATAAAAGTAATATGACCATGAAGCAATGCGGGCAGTTATGCGGGATCAGTGAAGCAGAGGTCAGGAAACAGCAGCTAAAGCACTCAGAAGCCTCAGGAACGGAGATAATGCAAAGAAGCTCCGGCCGTTCCTTCCTGCAGATGCATGGATCTATAGCGGCGCTCTGATCGGGAATGGTGTGGAGCGGTTCAACCATACCTGGACAAGTTCAACGGAGCGGATCGCCATGGAACTGTAGTTGCGACGTCGTAAATGATATGATAGAATATTCATGTACAAAAGAGACAAATGTATTCAAAAAGCACCTGAATTCCTCGCTCATGGCTTCAGGTGCTTTTTCCTTTTGTTTTCAATGTTAAGCGCTGTCGTGTGATACCAGTCATTCCTTTTTTGTGCTTGATGATAGCCCGCAAAGCCTTGTATTTATTGGCTTTTTTGGCCCTTTTTTCGTGTGATACTTCGTGTGATATTTGCCCGGAAAACAGGCGTTTTTTGAGCCTTTTTGGCTTCCGCTTTGTACACCCGGAAAGTGCTAAAAACCGCATAAACACTGGATTTTCCAGCAATTATGCGGTCTCTCTAAAAGTGGAGCTGAGGGGAATCGAACCCCTGTCCGAAAAATCAATTCCCTGTTCTTCTACTATCATAGTTCCTTATTTGACATTCCCTCTACCGTCCGGGAAGAAACACTCTGACGGTTTTAGTAGCTTCATAATACGCCCGCATGCGCAAAGCTTTGCATGTGTCGTTTCCTACATAGTCGATGCCAGGGTCTTAAAGTGTAGGTGCCTTAAGTCTGACAGCTGCCATTAGGCAGCGTATGCTAATTCGTCGTTAGCGTTTATTTTTAATTTGCCATTTAACCCATCGCATAGGGATAGCTTCACCAGCTGCATGATCCCCGTCGAAACCAGTACAACCCCTGAATGGAATACTCAGTTTTGTTTATCTGGTAGGCCAACGAAGAAATGCTACTCTTAGTATCATATCATTTTCATTCTTTTATGTCAATACAGCAGAGGGGAGAATTGTCTGCATTTTGTGTAAGATAATGTGCCATTTATTTGTCAGGTATTTGTAATAAACAGGCAAATCATTATTAAGAGAAAAGAAAACAAAAATAATCTTAATCTGCTAGAATAGAATTATAAAAGAGGTCAGCAGATGTCCTCTAAAGGAGAAGAAAACAGTAAAAGGAGGAAACGTATTATGAAGAAAACTTACAGAAACATGGCGCTGGCGGCAGCTTGTGTTTTAACGGCAACAGGACTTTGGGGATGCAGCACCAGTGTGCAGATCCCGGATACTGTAAAGGTGCAGCAGGGAGATAGCAGTGACAACCGTATTACAGTAAGCGGTATGGAAGAAGTAAAGGCAGTGCCGGATATGGCCCAGATCCAGTATAGTGTATACACACAGGCAGCGACAGCCCAGGAATGCCAGGAAGAAAATGCGAAAAATGTAAATCAGACCCTGGAGACTTTAAAAGGTCTGGGAGTGGAAGAGAAGTCCATCCAGACATCGGATTATGGTTTGAGTCCTATTTACGATTGGAATTCCGGACGCCAGAAGATTACAGGTTATCAGATGAGTACCAGCATCACAGTTTCAGATATCCCGGTAGAAAACGCAGGAAAGATCATTACAGCTTCTGTAGCTTCCGGTGTCAATGAACTGGACAGTGTTCAGTATCTTTGCAGTGACTATGATGAAAATATCAGGAAGCATTGAAAATGGCTGTAGAAATGGCAAAGAACAAGGCAGATGCCATGGCAGAGGCTGCAGGAATGACGGTTGTAAAGGCAGTAAATATATCGGAAGATGGTTATTATCCTCAGGCGAGATACAATACAGCAGGTGCTTCTGCCAAGCAGATGATGATGGAGGATGCTGCTGCAGATATGGGCGTTATGCCGGGAGAAGTGTCCATAGAAGCCAGGTAAGCGTAACTTTTGAGATGGAATAGAATGAGTGCGTTAGCGCGTGTTTGTGAGTCAATAGATACACAAATTAAAAGAGGGATGTCACCCGGCTTAAAAAGCCGTCAGGTGACATCCCTCTTTTGAGGATAGAAAAGAGACCAGATTAATAATGAAACATTTTAAACATTCTGAACATCATTAATTGGCTTTTTATCTCTTGGAAGTGTTACATTCAGGATAATAGCTACTAATGTAGCAATAACTACCGGAGATTTTCCGAAAATAGTTGTTACCCATGCAGGGAATGCGGAAAGGGACGCAGACGCCTGAGAAACACCCATACCAAGAGCTGCTGCAAGACCTACGATAGAGGTATTGCGGTAGTTCATATCTTCTGTCATAACCAGTTTCATACCGGTCATGGCGATGGATGCGAATACGGAAACGGTTGCACCGCCCAGTACTGCATATGGAATAGTTGTTAAAAGAGCAGAGAATTTAGGAAATACACCTGCAATAAAGATGATCACAGCTGCAAGACCAAGAGTTACTCTGTTTACAACTTTTGTAGTAGCAACGATACCAACGTTCTGGCTGTAAGTTGCAGTAGGAAGACATCCTAAACATGCGCCGACCATATTGGAAACGCCGTATCCAAGGATAGCACCCTGAAGCTCATTTGTAGTTGGTTCACGGTCTAAACCGCCGGAAGTAGTAGCGGAGAAGTCACCGATAGCCTGTACAGAGTTGATGACAAACAGCAGTCCTAAGGCGATACATGCAGATGGTTCAAAAGTAATGCCGAAATGCAGGACCTGAGGAAGCTGGAACACACCAGCCTGAGCTACGTTGGAGAAACTTACCATACCAAAGAAGCTGGAAAAGATATATCCGATGATCATACCAATCAGGATAGATGCCAGTTTTAAAAATCCTTTTGCAAAATGATTTAAACCAGTAACAACTACCAGAGTAAAGATAGCGACCAGCCAGTTCTGCCAGGAACCATAAGTAGCGCTTCCTGTACCTCCCGCCATATAGTTGATAGCAGTTGGGTAAAGGGAAAGGCCGATGGTGAAAACTACGGTACCGGCGATTAAAGGTGGGAAGAACTTACGGATCTTTTTGATCGTCAGTCCTACAAGGATAGCACAGACACCGCCTACGATTTGGGCGCCCAGGATAGCCGGGATGCCGCCTTGATCAGCAATGGCCTGCATACTTGGCACATAGGCGAAACTTACACCGATGATAACGGGAAGTCCGGCACCTAAGTGAAAACCTGTCTTCTTTCCGATTGGGAAGAGCTGCAGGAGAGTAGCAAGTGCAGACACAACTAAAGATGCCTGTATCAGCAGTACACGGTCTGCGGTTTCAAGACCGGCTGCACCGGAAATGATGATGGCAGGTGTAACGCAGCCTACGATCATTGCCACAACGTGCTGTAATGCCAGAGGAAATGCCTGGCTTAATTTCGGCACGCCGTCTAATTCAAATAAAGATCCTTCTTTACTGGTTGTATTCATATGCAATGCCCCCTTTATTTACGCTAAATGGATATGGGTACCGGTCTTGCCCTGGATACCGTCTTTTGCTTTCTCCAACAGCGTAATGAGCGCAGTGCGTCCTGGTTTTGATTCAGCAAATTTAACAGCAGCCTGAACTTTTGGAAGCATAGAGCCAGGAGCGAAATGTCCTTCTTTGATGTACTTTCTAGCTTCTTCGGTTTCAAGGTCATCCAGCCATTTTTCTTCCGGCTTTCCGAAGTTAATAGCAACTTTTTTCAACAGCAGTGAGGATGATAAGGAAATCTGCATCCAGATTTTCAGCTAACAGCTCACTTGCAAAGTCTTTATCGATAACAGCGCTTGCGCCCTTTAAGTGGTTGCCCTGTCTTGTAACAGGAATACCGCCGCCGCCGCAGGCAATTACTAACTGACCGGAGTCAACTAAGGAACGGATCGCGCCGATCTCAACGATCTCAGCTGGCTTTGGAGAAGCAACAACACGACGGTAGCCTCTTCCGGAGTCTTCTTTCATGATATATCCGTACTTTTCTTCAGCAATCTTAGCCTGTTCTTCTGTCATGAAGTGACCGATTGGCTTGGATGGAGCGTCAAAAGCAGGATCATCTGCGTCTACACGTACCTGAGTGATCATGGTAGCAACCGGGATATCATAGATATTGCGGTTGTAAAGCTCTTCTCTTAAAGCATTCTGTAAGTCATAGCCGATATATGCCTGGCTCATTGCAACACAGACAGAAAGAGGAGTGTTAGGCTGGTTTGCATCTTCACGGCTTAATGCAGCCATAGCGTTGTTGATCATACCAACCTGCGGACCGTTTCCGTGAGCTACGATCACTTCGCAGCCTTCCTCGATCAGGTCTACGATAGCCTTAGCGGTGATCTTCACTGCCTTCATCTGCTCAGGAAGAGTATTTCCTAAAGCATTGCCGCCCAGAGCAATGACGATACGTTTTTTCTTCTTGTTTTCCATTGTTAATTACCCCTTTTTTCGATAAAAAGAGCCACCGGTAGCCCGAGTGCGTCTGACAGAAAGCCATTTACGACGCGCTCCGGTCCGGCAGCTCAGAAACACCTATCTTTTAACTAGATTTTATTTGAATACTCTTGGAGTTCCTTTTTCTTCCAGTTTCTTTAAGATCTCAGCAGGATCAGCAAACTTAGCCAGCATGATCATAGCTGCGATAACGTATGGCTTGTAGCTTGCTTCTTTGTACAGAGGATCACGGTAACGATCGAATACAGAAGCCTCAACCTCGCCGTCCTTGCAGCTTACGCCGTTGATATCAGCTGGTAAGCAGTGCAGGTACAGAGCCTTTCCGTCCTTGGTTGTCTTCATCAGCTCTTCTGTACAGCACCAGTCTTTGTGCTCTGCGTTCTGAGCTAACAGTTCTTTCTCAAGAGCCTTGATGCCATCGGTATCGCCTTCAGCATACAGGTTGGTTCTCTTTTCCATAGCTGCAAATGGAGCCCAGCTCTTTGGATAAACGATATCAGCATCCTTGAATGCGTCAGCCATGTCATGAGATACACGGAAGGAACCGCCGGACTTCTCAGCGTTCTTTCTGGCAACTTCTTCAACTTCTGGCATTACTTCGTAGCCTTCTGGATGAGCCAGAACAACTTCCATACCCATACGTGTCATCAGACCGATAACGCCCTGAGGAACGGATAATGGCTTGCCGTAAGATGGAGAGTAAGCCCATGTCATAGCCAGCTTTTTGCCCTTTAAGTTCTCTACGCCGCCGAATTCATGGATGATGTGCAACATATCAGCCATACACTGGGTAGGATGGTCGATATCACACTGTAAGTTTACTAAGGTTGGCTTCTGCTCCAGGATACCATCTTTGTAACCCTGGGTTACAGAATCAACAACCTCATGCATGTAAGCGTTGCCCTTGCCGATGTACATATCATCGCGGATACCGATAACGTCAGCCATGAAAGAGATCATGTTAGCTGTTTCACGTACAGTCTCGCCATGGGCAACCTGAGACTTGCCTTCGTCCAGATCCTGAACTTCCAGACCAAGCAGATTACATGCAGAAGCAAAAGAGAAACGGGTACGGGTAGAATTATCGCGGAATAAGGAAATACCCAGACCGCTCTCAAATACTTTTGTAGAAATATTGTTCTCTCTCATGTAACGGAGAGCATCAGCAACAGTCCAGACAGCTTCCAGCTCGTCGTCTGTCTTCTCCCAGGTCAGGAAGAAATCGCCTTCGTACATTTCTTTGAAGTTTAATGCTTTCAGCTTGTCAATGTAATCCTGTAATGTTTTCATGATTCAATTCTCCTTTTATATGTAGGTTTATGGAATTTAAAGAATTTCTTGATGGAAGCGCAGCCCCGAAGGGCCACGCAGACTGGCTAAAATAATTGATTACTTGCAGTAAACAGTTGGAAGAGCTGCATATACAGCTGCACAGGTTACCAGATCCTGTTTCCAGGTCTTCTCGTTCGGAGCATGAGCCTGAGCCTCAGCGCCTGGTCCAAAGCCGATGCAAGGGATTCCGTTACGTCCCATGATGGATACGCCGTTGGTAGAGAAGGTCCACTTGTCAGTCAGAGGACGAGCGGTTCTCATAGCCAGAGTTTCCTCAGCACCGATACGCTCTTCACCGTACAGGTTGTGGTAAGCTTCTTCCAGAGCCTTGGTTACATCATGATCCTTCGGGATTACCCATGTTGGGAAGTAGCACTCGATTGGATATACCAGATCAGTGTAGGAAGGACGATTGTATTCGTACATGGAAACCTTAACGTCATCGCCGTACTTCTTAACAGCCGGAAGGGCACGGATCTCGTCTAAGCAGCTTTCCCATGTTTCTCCGGCGGTCATACGACGGTCAAGAGATACTGCACAGGAGTCAGCAACTGCACAACGGCTTGGGGAGGTGAAGAAGATCTCGGATACAGTTACAGTACCACGTCCAAGGAAGTTAGCCTCTTCCCATTCTGGATTGTATTTCTTGTCTAACATCTTAACAAGGCCCTTAACTTCCTTGTCATCAGCTGCGTCGTTCTCGTTCAGAGCACGAACGTCCTGAAGGATGTCAGCCATCTTGTAGATAGCGTTGTCACCACGCTCTGGAGCGGAACCATGGCAGGAAACGCCCTTAACGTCGATACGGATTTCCATACGTCCTCTCTGTCCACGGTAGATACCACCATCAGTTGGCTCTGTGGAAACTACGAATTCAGGACGAACTTTGTCTTCGTTGATGATATACTGCCAGCACAGACCGTCACAGTCTTCTTCCTGAACAGTACCGGTTACTAATACAGTGTACTTGTCAGACAGCATGCCTAAGTCTTTCATGATCTTACGCCGTAAACAGCAGATACGATACCGCCACACTGGTCAGATACGCCACGGCCGCCGATCTCGGTCTCGTTCTCATATCCCTCGTATGGATCGAAGTTCCAGTTATTTCTATTACCAATACCTACAGTATCGATATGAGCATCAAATGCGATCAGGGTTTTTCCGGTTCCCATATAGCCAAGTACGTTGCCCATTGGGTCGATCTCAACTTTGGTGAAGTCTAACTTTCTCATTTCTTCTGCGATGCGGGTGATGTGAGCCTTCTCGTCACAGCTCTCACCTGGGTTCTTAACGATCTCACGTAAGAACTTAGTCATATCTTTCTGATAATTCTGAGCTGCTTCTTTGATTTTTGCGTAATCCAGATTCATTTTAAATATCCTCCTCTTGTTTTGCAATTACTTTTGATGGTTAATAGTTATTTGTCAAGGCCTTTCCATACAATGTTCTTGTAGCGATCAGGATCGGTATCGCCCTCTGTAGAGAAGAGCAGTACTTTGGAGTTTTCATCCAGGCCAATGTCATTTCTTAAATCTTTGTATTCGTCCATGGTCATCATAGCTGCTAATGCACCGAATGGAGCAGCACCGGACTCACCGGAGGTGATCGGAGCATCGCCCTTAACAGGAGCAGCTAACATACGCATACCATTTGCAGCAACCCAGTCAGGAGCAGCAATGAATACTTTTACATGGTTCTTTAAGATGTCCCAGGAAATGGTGTTCGGTTCACCACATGCAAGACCTGCCATGATGGTCTGCATATCGCCGTCTACAATGCGGATGTCTCCATCACCGGCAGCAGCATCCTTGTAAAGACATGCAGCAGCTTCAGCCTCAACAACTACGAATGTAGGTAAGTTGTCAGCATACAGATTGGAGAAGTAACCAACAACTGCACCGGCTAAGGAACCAACACCGGCCTGTACGAAGATGTGGGTAGGACGCTCACATCCCTGAGCTTTTAACTGTTCACCAGCTTCCATTGCCATGGTGCCGTATCCCTGCATGATCCATGCCGGGATCTCTTCGTAGCCGTCCCAGGCAGTATCCTGTACGATAACGCCTCTTGGAGTTTCATCCGCTTCCTTAGCAGCCAGACGAACACAGTCATCATAGTTTAATTCCTGGATGTCTACCTGAGCGCCTTCTTTTGCGATATTCTGAAGACGGGGCTGAGTAGTTCCCTTAGGCATATGAACAACTGCCTTCTGTCCAAGACGGTTAGCAGCCCATGCAACACCACGGCCGTGGTTGCCGTCTGTTGCTGTAAAGAAAGTAGCCTGTCCGAATTCTTTTCTTAACTGTTCGGAAGTAAGTACGGAATAGGGAAGTTCAGAAACATCCTTTCCGGTTTTTTTGCGATGTAACGAGCCATTGCAAAAGATCCGCCCAGTACCTTAAATGCGTTCAGACCAAAACGGTAAGACTCATCCTTTACATATACTTCCTTAACTCCTAAATAGGAAGCCATGTGAGGCAGCTTGGTTAATGGTGTTTCGCTGTACTGAGGAAAGCTCTCGTGGAAAGTACGCGCCTTTTTGATCTCCTCAAGTCCCATAATTGGAAGGTTTTTGTCATCTGTTTTAGGTCAGTTTTTGTTTACTGCCCACAGAATCTTCTGATCCATGTTACTGTATCCTCCTTAAAATTTTTGGTTCTTAAAAATTTTTAGTTCTTAAGATGATTTACGACTGTTTACGTCGATGTAACTGTACAGAGTAAATTTGGAAATTCCAAAATACTTGGAGACTTTGTCTCCTGATTTTGTTATGAGAAAGCGCCTGCGTCATTCAAAAACTGGATGGCGGTTACTTTTTCTTCCTTATTCATAAGAGCTGCCGGTTTTCCAATCAGAGCTACGGACTGTTCGATCAGGTTGTCCAGAAGATCATTTACATTGTGTACGATCTGTTCTGGCTGCTGTCTGGTATCACTTGGATCTTCTGTACTGATGAGAGCTTTAATGGATCTCTCAATGGTCATCAGACCGGTGATATCGTAGTTGATGGAAAAAATGTAATCCACAGCGGAATCCTCTGGGTTTCTGATAAAAAACGTACTGGATTTAAGATCTTACCGTTTGATGTGCGGGTAAGATAACCAAGATGGTCTTTCAGTGAAGCCGGATCCTATGCAGGGTTTCCAGAACTACCTTAGATGGTCCGTCGCCTTCACGCCGGTTGGTGATATGTCCGTTGTTGATGTGTACAACAGAGTGTTCCAGGTCGTGGCGCTTTAAGTCGTGGATCACAATTTCGCAGTCTGGTCCGAACTGTCTTGCAAGGCCGTCTGCAATCTGTTCAAGCAAGCTAAGTGTGTATGCCATGAACAACCTCCTCATTTCGGACTTTCATAATATGATATGGTAACTTTGTACAATAAACAATCTGCAAACATTTTTGCGTTGTTTATGATTACATAATAGCACAAATAAAACAGATTGCAATTAGTTTTTACAAAAAAAATTTTGAATAACTAAAAAAAAAAATTGTATTTTTCCCTTGCAAATGGTATTTCCAGGTGTTAATATAAGAGTACGACAACATTGTTATTATATAGGAAAAGGAGAGAGCCATATGTTGATCATTGGAAACGGACGTCTGGTTACAAGAGATGCCGGACAGCCATTTTCGAAAATGGAGCAGTAGCAATTGACGGAACTACTATTAAGAAAGTAGGAACTCTGGAAGAGATCAAAAAGGAGTTTCCGGAAGCTGAGTTTGTAGACGCTAAGGGGGGCGTTATCATGCCGGCTTTCATTAATACACATGAGCATATCTACAGTGCAATGGCAAGAGGCTTAAGCATTAAAGGATATGATCCTCACGGATTTTTAGATATCTTAGACGGATTATGGTGGACCATCGACCGCCATCTGACCAATGAGCAGACCCGTCAGAGCGCAAGAGTTACTTTCATCGACAGTATCAAGAACGGTGTTACCACTGTATTTGACCATCATGCAAGCTTTGGCCAGATCAAGGACAGCCTGTTTGCCATCGAAGATGCTGCAAAAGAATTTGGTGTAAGAGCCTGTCTGTGTTATGAAGTATCTGACCGTGACGGTATGGACAAGTCCAGAGAAGCTGTATTAGAGAATGCAAGATGGATCAAGCATGCATTAGCAGATGATACAGATATGTTTGCTGGTATGATGGGTATGCATGCACAGTTTACCATTTCAGATGAGACAATGGAATTTGCTGCAGCAAAACAAACCAGATGAAGTTGGATATCATATCCATGTTGCAGAAGGTATCGAAGATCTTCATGACTGCTTACATAAATATGGAAAGCGCATTGTAGACCGTTTATACGACTGCAATATCTTAGGAAGCAAGACTTTACTTGGCCACTGCATCTATGTAAACCCACATGAGATGGAACTGATCAAGGCAACTGATACTATGGTAGTACACAACCCTGAGTCTAACATGGGTAATGCCTGCGGATGCCCTCCAACCATGGAGATCGTTCACAGAGGTATCTTGACAGGTCTTGGAACAGATGGTTATACACAGGATGTTCTGGAGTCTTATAAGGTAGCAAATGTACTTCACAAGCATCATCTGTGTGACGCAAATGCAGCATGGGGCGAAGTTCCTCAGATGCTCTTTGAAGGAAATGCTAAGATCGCAAACCGCTACTTCAAGAAGCAGTTAGGCGTATTAAAAGAAGGCGCAGCAGCAGATGTGATCGTTACAGATTATGTACCGAGAACACCTATGGATGCTTCTAATATCAACAGCCACATCTTATTCGGTATGACCGGACGCAGCGTTGTTACCACAGTCTGCAACGGTAAAGTCTTAATGAAAGACAGAGAGCTGATCGGAATTGATGAAGAGAAGGTTCTTTACGAAGTAAGAGAAGAGGCTAAAAGCTGGAACGTTCCATTAACGGTTAATAATGTAAATGTTACAGTTCAACCATGCCATCTTCTTGTTTCCATATTCATGAAACAAGAGGCTTGGTGGATCCACCATATGCTGATTTGAACAAGAAAGTGTTTATGCAAGACGAACTTGCAACACGCTTCTCATTCAAATCAGCGCATGGTTGAACTGATGTAAATTAATTAGTAATAGCCGATTACAGGGCGGCGGGAAAACAGCACACCGGAATATCCGGGCGGCTGAGCCGTTGAAAGATAAAAACTGGCTTCTGCAAAGATACAAAAATTTTGCAGAAGCCCCCCTACGGTGCTGGGACCTGATCGGGTGCTATATATAAGGAGGAAATAGAATATGAGCGATATTATGACACCCATTCCCTTTGGAAAAATGATGAACTGGATCCTGGAGGAACACAAGAAAGGCGCGATCTTCGGCATCAGAAGACCTTTTGTTGCAGATCAGAGCAAGAAATATGAGATCTTTGGACGTACATTAGAGACACCTTTCGGACCTGCTGCAGGACCACACACCCAGCTGACCCAGAATATTGTAGCTGCTTATGTGGCAGGAAGCCGCTTCTTTGAATTAAAGACAGTTCAGAAGTTAGATGGTGAAGACCTTCCGGTAGCAAAGCCATGTATCAAGGCTGATGATGAGTGCTACAACTGTGAATGGTCCACTGAGCTTTATGTGCCACAGGCATATGATGAGTACGTGAAAGCATGGTTTGCCTGTAAGGTATTAGCTAAGGAATATGGCCTTGGCTCTATGGACGGCTTCCAGTTTAATATGTCCGTTGGTTATGACCTGGACGGCATCAAACTGGAAAAGGTAGACCGTTTTATTGAAGGAATGAAGGATGCTTCTGCAGCACCTATTTTTAATGAGTGCCGTCAGTGGCTGTTAGATAACCTGGATCGTTTTGATAACCTGACAAAAGAGGATGTTGAAAGTATCTCCCCTGAAATCTGCAACTGTGCAACTCTCTCCACTCTGCACGGATGTCCTCCACAGGAGATCGAGCGTATCGCAAGCTATCTGCTCACTGAGAAGAAAGTACATACCTTTATCAAGTGCAATCCAACTCTGTTAGGATATGAGTATGCAAGAAAATTAATGGATGACATGGGCTATGATTATGTAGCGTTCGGTGACTTCCATTTCAGAGATGACCTTCAGTACACAGATGCAGTTCCAATGTTACAGAGACTGCAGAAGCTGGCAGATGAGAAGGGACTGGAATTTGGTGTTAAGATCACAAATACCTTCCCTGTTGATGTAAAACAGAATGAACTTCCAAGTGAAGAAATGTACATGTCCGGTAAGTCTTTATACGCTCTGTCCATGTCTGTTGCACAGAAACTGGCAAAAGACTTTGACGGAAAACTGCGTATTTCCTACTCCGGCGGTGCTGATTACTTTAATATCACAAAGATCGTAGACGCTGGTATCTGGCCTGTAACCATGGCAACTACCATGTTAAAGCCAGGCGGCTATGAAAGATTAGAGCAGATCGGACAGTTATTTAAGGCAAAAGAAGCAGCAGCTTTCGCTGGCGTAAGCGCAGAGAAGGTAGAAGCTATGGTAGAGGCTGCAAAGTCTGACAAACACCATGTAAAGGCTGTTAAGCCGCTTCCATCCAGAAAGGTGAAAAAGCCGGTTCCGTTAACAGACTGCTTTATCGCTCCATGTCAGGAAGGATGCCCGATCCATCAGGATATCACCCGTTACATGCAGTTAGCAGGTGAAGGAAAGTACGAAGAAGCATTAAAGGTTATCTTAAACAAGAACCCGCTTCCATTTATCACCGGTACCATCTGTGCACACAACTGTATGAGCAAATGTACCAGAAACTTCTACGAGGCTTCTGTAGATATTCGCAGAACCAAGTTAGAGTCTGCACAGGGCGGAATTGATGCTGTTATGGCAGCATTAAAGGCACCTGCAGTTACTTCTGATAAGAAGGCAGCTGTAGTAGGCGGCGGTCCTGCTGGTCTGGCAGCTGCATACTTCCTTGCAAAGGGCGGTATGAAGGTTACTGTATTTGAGAAGGCAGAAAAGATGGGCGGCGTTGTACGCAATGTGATCCCAGGCTTCCGTATTTCCCACGAAGTAATCGATCATGACGTTGAGCTGGTTCGTGCTATGGGTGCAGAGTTGGTAAACGGCAAAGAGATCACTTCTGTTGATGAATTAAAGAAAGAATATGACTACGTTGTACTGGCAGTTGGTGCTTCTGAACCAGGCAGACTGAGACTGGAAGCTGGCGAGACCATGAACGCATTAGAGTTCCTGGCGCAGTTTAAGGCAACTGACGGCAAGGTAGATTTAGGTAAGAACGTTGTTGTTATCGGTGGCGGTAACACAGCTATGGATACTGCAAGAGCTGCAAAGCGCAATGCAGGCGTAGAAAAGGTATCCCTGGTTTACAGAAGAACCAAGAGATATATGCCAGCTGATGAAGAAGAGTTAGTAATGGCAATTGATGACGGCGTAGAGTTTGCAGAGCTGTTAGCACCTGTTAAACTGGAAAATGGCGAACTGATCTGCCGCAAGATGCAGTTAGGTGATTACGATGCAAGCGGAAGAAGAAGCGTTGTTGAGACTGAGGAGATCGTTAAGATCGCTGCTGACACTGTGATCGCAGCTGTTGGTGAGAAGGTTCCAGGCGCATTCTACGAAGCAAATGGTATCGCTGTAGACGAAAAGAAGCGTCCAGTTGTTGACCACAACACTCTGGAGACCTCTGTAAAGGGCGTTTATGTTGCCGGCGATGGTCTCTTTGGACCAGCTACTGTTGTAGAAGGCATCAGAGATGGTAAGAAAGCAGCAGAAGCTATTATCGGAAGAGATTTATCTGAGGATATCTTCAAGATGGCTGATGCTGAGGTTGTTTACGGACGTAAGGGCAAACTGTCTGAGGAGAATGAAGAGTCTGACAGCAGAAGATGTCTCTCCTGCAACAGCATCTGCGAAAACTGCGTAGAGGTATGCCCGAACAGAGCAAACGTAACCTTAACAGTACCTGGCATGGACAAACATCAGGTGATCCATGTAGATTATATGTGTAATGAATGTGGCAACTGCCGCAGCTTCTGCCCATGGGACAGCGCTCCATATCTTGACAAGTTTACCTTATTTGCAAATGAAGCAGATATGGAAAACAGCAAGAACCAGGGCTTCAGGTTCTTGATGCAGCAGCAGGAACCTGTAAGGTACGTTTAGCAGGCAATGTAATTGATTACACAGTTGGAACTGCAAATGAGAATGTTCCGGATGGAATTCAGAAGATCATTTAAGACTGTAATTTCTGATTACAGCTATCTGCTGATCGGTTAATTTTATAAAAGAAAAAAACTCGGGCTGGTGGTGCTTTTTTGGTCATGCCCCTAGAGGTTTTTTCACAAGCCATTAATGAAGATCCCGCCTGCGTAAGCAGGCAGTGAAGCATGTCAGCATGTGTACGTGTGGATCTGAGCGAGAGAGGAAGATAACATGCCCAGAGAAAAGACAATGAAGGTGGTATTTGCATTTCCAACTACCACAATGGCAATGAAAATGGAAGCAGCTGCAAAAGCAAAAGAGGCTCCGGGACGTCTGATCCCGGTTCCAAAGGCAGATCAGCGCAGGCTGTGGAATGGCCTGGTGCGCACCGGTTGCGGACAGAGTTTCTCTGGAGCAGCTGATCGCTACGGAACAGATCGTAACAGAGGGCTGCTATGAGCTGTTATTATAAAGGAGGCTGGATAATATGAGACAGATCATTAAAAACGGAACTATAGTCACAGGAAGCGGAAGTTTTCCTGCAGATATCCTCATTGGAATGGGGGAAAAGATCGCGGCTACAGGTACAGCTGAAGAGATTAAAAAACTGGCACAGCCGGGAGATAAGGAGATCGATGTATCTGGATGCCTGATTTTCCCTGGATTTATTGATGCACATACCCATTTCGACCTGCATGTGGCAGGAACTGTAACAGCAGATGATTTTGTTACCGGTACAAAGGCTGCTTTAAGAGGCGGTACTACTACCATTATCGACTTTGGAACCCAGTATCCGGGAGAAACACTGGCAGAAGGCTTAAAGAACTGGCATGAAAAGGCAGATGGAAAGTGTTCCTGCGATTACAGCTTCCATATGTCTATTACAGACTGGAACCCTTCTGTTTCCAAAGAAGTCCAGGATATGATGGATGAAGGAATTACTTCTTTTAAACTGTATATGACTTATGATACCCAGGTAGATGATAAGACCTTATTTGAGATCTTACAGAGATTAAAAGAGACTGGCGGTATCACCGGTGTACACTGTGAAAACAGCGGTATGATTGCAGCTTTACAGGAAGAAGCAAAGGCAGCAGGAAAAATGGGTGTTTCCAGCCATCCAAAGACCAGACCGGTAGCTGCGGAAGCAGAAGCAATTGGAAGACTGTTACGTCTGGCAGAAGTAGCAGATGTTCCTGTAGTTGTAGTGCATCTGACCTGTAAAGAAGGATATGATGTGATTGCACAGGCCCGCAAGAGAGGACAGAAGGTTTATGTGGAGACCTGTCCACAGTATCTGCTGATGGATGACAGTCTTTATGAACTTCCTGGCTTTGAAAGTGCAAAATATGTGTGCGCGCCGCCTTTAAGAAAGAAAGAAGACCAGGACTGCTTGTGGAAAGGTCTGGCAGACGGTACCATCCAGACTGTTTCTACTGACCACTGCAGCTTTACCACAGAGCAGAAGAAGTTAGGAGAAGGCGACTTTACCAAGATCCCAGGCGGTATGCCGGGTGCTGAGACAAGAGGGACTTTGATCTATACTTACGGTGTAGATAAGGGTCGTATCACAAAAGAAGATATGTGTCGCGTTCTGTCTGAAAATCCTGCAAAACTGTATGGCTTATACCCGAGAAAGGGCGTGATCGCTCCAGGAAGTGACGCAGACCTTGTGATCATGCGTACAGGTGTAGAAGATGTGATCACAGCCAAAGATCAGGTCCAGAATGTAGATTATGCACCATTGAAGGTACAAAAGTGACCGGAAGAGTGGAAAGCGTGTTCTTACGTGGACTTCAGGCTGTAAAGGACGGAAAGTGGTAGAAGAGAAGAAGGGCGAGTTCCTGAAGAGAGGAAAATATGCTCTGTAAAATAGAGTGAGTGAGAAAACGGGCTCTGGCAGCTGACTAATGTGGCTGCCGGGCCCGTTTTTTGTTATGGCAGTTGACTTTCCCCGCCAGGCGGGGTTCCAATGCTATATTTATCTCACTTTCGTAAAAATTCCTCGCAAATCATAGATTGCATGCCGTGGACATTTCACTGCACACATACCGCAGCTTAAGCAGGATGCTTCATCAATCACTGCGCAGTTGTCTTCTACGTGGATGGCACTGGCAGTACAGGTCTTTTCGCAGATGCCGCAGCCGATACAGCTGACGGCACAGACACCTCTTTGCGTCTTTGCCTTTATCTTTGTTGGAACATTTAACAGCAATGGTATTGGCACAGTCGTGTAAGTGGATGATGTGCTGAGGACATTCTCTGGTGCAGCGTCCGCAGGCGATACATTTTTCTTCATCTACTTCAGCTACGCCATGTTCATTCAGATGGATGGCACCGAATTTACAGCTTTCTACACATTTTCCGCAGGCGATACAGCCATAGGAACAGCTGGAGCCTTCTGTTACATGACATCCGCCGTTGCAGGCTACAAAGCAGAACGATATGGAAATTTCTTTTTAACAGCCATGATTAGAATCTCCTTTCATAAGGTGTTCCTGAAATTGGAAGGCTGTAGCGGCGTTCTCCGTCACAGCGATAGTAAGCGTCTGTAATGGCCGGAGCAGTAGGGATAGAAGTGATCTCTCCGATACCGATGGCTCCGCAGGCTACATTCAGACCAGGTTTGTCAATAACAATGGCTTCGATCTCAGGTACTTCATGAGCGCGGAAGAGACCTAAAGAACCATATTTTTCAATAGGCTTGCAGTTGTCATCAATTGGATAACGCTCTCTTAAAGCATATCCCATGGACATAACGACACCGCCCTCGATCTGGCCTTCGCAGGATAATGGGTTTACTGCCTTACCTACATCATGGGCAGCAACCATTTTCTCGATCTTCTTGGTCTTTGGATCGATGATGCACATCTGGGTAGCATAACCGTAAGCTACGTGGGATACAGGGTTTGGTACGTCAGCTCCTAACGGGTCTGTCTTTGCAAGGTATTCACCGTAGAATACCTGTCCCTTCAGGTCATCTAAGGAATGATGTTCGCTGGCATTCTTTGCTTCCATTACCTTTTCGCAGGCACGGCGGCAGGCTTCACCGGTAACTAAAGTCTGGCGGGAACCGGAAGTATCACCAGAGTCAGGTGCGATCCAGGTGTTGCTCCGCTCATATACGATCTGGTCTCTTGCCAGGTCAGTATTTGTAACTACCATCTGTACCAGGACGGTACCAAGTCCCTGTCCAATACAGGAAGCACCGGTATAGATGTGCAGTTTTGCGTCATCTTCTACGATTAGTTTTACACGGCCCCAGTCAGGGATACCAACGCCGACACCGGCATTCTTCATAGCGCAGGCAAGACCAACGGCTTTACCAGAAGCTACAGCAGCGTCATATTCTTCTTTTACAGCTTCCAGTGTTTCAACCAGACCGGTGGAATTATCTACGATCTGACCGTTTGGAAGAACGCCGCCCGGACGGATGGCATTGCGGTAGCGGATCTCCCAAGGAGTGATACCGATCTCATCTGCCATCATGTTCAGAAGAGTTTCTACTGCAAAACAGGTCTGTGTTACGCCGAAACCGCGGAAAGCACCGGCTGGCGGGTTGTTTGTATAATAAGCAGTTCCCTCGATCTCAAAGTTTTCATAAGCATAAGGACCTGCAGCGTGGGTACATGCACGTTCCAGAACAGGACCGCCAAGGGAAGCGAAAGCACCTGTATCAGAAGCAACTTTTGCCTTAACGCCCATGATCTTACCGTTTTCATCACAGCCCATGGTGAAATCCATAACAAAGTGATGACGCTTTGGATGTACCAGGAGAGACTCTGCTCTTGTAAGGCTTACTTTTACAGCACGGCCTGTGCAGTAGGTCATCAGTGCAGCGTGATGCTGAACGGACATATCCTCTTTGCCGCCGAAACCGCCGCCAACTAAGGCATTCTGTACCTTGACTTTTTGCTCCCTAACAGTCTGGTACATTCGTGAAGGGTAGTATGGGAAGACTGGTCAGTAGTGATCAGGAACACATCGCCGTCACTGTCCATATAGGAAACAACACATTCCGGTTCCAGGAAAGCATGCTCAGTCCACGGAGTCTCAAAGTGATGGGAAATAACGTGTGCTGCATGTTTGATGGCTTCCTCAGCATTGCCGCGACAGACATGTTTGTAAGCCTGTACATTGGAGGTTTCCTCATCATATACTAAAGGTGCATCTGGTGCAGCTGCTTCTTCAATGTTGTGGATAGCCGGAAGTACCTCATACTCAACTTTTACCAGTTTCTTTGCTTTCTCCAGAGTTTCTCTGTCTTCAGCAACCACCCAGGGCAATGGCATCTCCCAGATAATGGGTCAGACCGCCTACCGGGATCAGTGTATATTGGTCATGCTTTAAGTGTCCAACCAGATTTCACCAGGAACATCTTCTGCAGTAAGTACAGCCACAACACCAGGAAGTGCTTTTGCTGCAGAAATATCAATAGAAAGCACACGAGCTCTTGGATATTTGCTTCGTACAGCAGAGCCATAGCACATGTTGTCAAAATAGAAGTCGTCCGGATATTTGCCATATCCTAAAACTTTTTCTTCTACGTCCAGACGATGGACTCTGGAACCGATCTTCCAGTCAGTTGCGCTGTCTTCCGGGATAATTCCTTCACGTTTGATCTTGGCTGCCAGACGGATCGCAGCAATGATCTTTACATAACCGGTACAGCGGCAGTAGTTGTTGCGGATGGCATAGCGTATCTCAGCTTCTGTCGGATCTGGATTTTATCTAACAGTGCTTTGGTACACATAACCATGCCAGGGATACAGAAACCGCACTGTACAGCACCTGCTTCCCCGTAAGCGTAGGTGTAAACTTTGGATTCCCAGTCAGTAAGGCCTTCTACGGTAATAATGTTGCGGCCCTCTAAGGTGTCCGTGGTAGGAACACAGCGCGACAGGTTTCACCGTCAATGATAACGGTACAGGCACCGCAGGCACCCTGACTGCATCCGTCTTTTACGGAAGTCAGTTTCAGCTCGTCACGCAGGAACCGTAACAGGGACTGCTTACGTGTAGTTGTCACAGACTTGCCGTTTACAAAGAATGTAGACATATGTATAATCTCCTTTCAAGGTAGGAACAAATAAGTTGTTAAAACGAATAATAAACCGACCATTTATACTTTTATTTTATCATAAAATAAACAAAAAGCAACAACAATCTCAAAAAAATTTATGTATGAACAAAAAAATTGTAAGACGCT
>ENA-OPZN01000243-OPZN01000243.1-human-gut-metagenome-genome-assembly--contig:-NODE-243-length-19810-cov-2.428593_pt1 | contig 19810 bp, 21 predicted proteins | sample MGYA00242483_ERZ504503 | MGnify/ENA primary metagenome ERZ504503 (study PRJEB26092, sample SAMD00036285) | human gut metagenome | host: Homo sapiens | study: EMG produced TPA metagenomics assembly of... | reverse complement strand
TTTTTTTTCTGTTTCATTTGCTTTTTCTAAACAAATCAGCCAAAAGTATAGACATATTTTAAAATTTTCTGCATATTGTTTTCTAAATAGCCCGCTCACTATAATAGGATACACAAGGTACACCAGAGATGTACCAAGGTTTGTATTCCTTGAAAGGAGATTTCAAAATGGAACTTTACAAAATTTGACTGGCAAGCCCACTATGATTGACGTTAATGACACAGCTATGTTGCTTATTGACCACCAAAAGCGGTCTCTTCCAATGTATTAATGACATTGATTCTTGCGTATTCGCGACAGAGCGATTGCGTTAGCTGAAGCAGCTGCATTAGTAAATATGCCTGTTATTACGACGGCTTCCGTACCCCAAGGTTCCAAATGGTCCGTTGAATTCCGGAAATCCATGAAGTGGCTCCGCATGCAGTATATGTAGCACGTCGCGGCGAAGTAAACTCTTGGGATTGTAAAGATTTCGTAGATGCTGTAAAAAGCAACCGGTAAAAAAGACGTTAATCATCGCCGGTACGGTAACAAGTGTATGCATGGCATTACCGGCTATTTGTGCTGTTAATGAAGGCTATCGCGTATTTGCAGTGCCTGACGCATCCGGTACGTATTCCAAAGAAGCTGCTATGGCCACTATGATGCGCCTCACCCAAGCAGGGGTTGTGGTAACTGACGCCGGTGCTGTATTGGCAGAATTACAGCGCACATGGCATACACCTCAAGCCGACAAATGGGCTCAAATTTGGGGTCGTATTTTTACAAATTATCGTCTTCTTTTAGAAAGCTATGCTAAAGCTGTAGAAGTAACAAAATCCGGCGAACCAATGGACAACGAACGCGAAGATTAATTTTGCGCCGCCCCACTTATTAATCTATAGCAAGTATAAAAACACCTCCTCGTTGATTAATATATGGTAAGTCTAAAACAAAGTAAGGAGAGTAACGAAATCGAGATTTTTAAACTCACATTTCAGTTACTGCTCCTTATTAATTTCCTTTTATTTCACTACAACCGATACTCCATCAGGAATGACAGTTATTGATGCATTCTTCCCTTTTATCTCCATAGCACGATTTAAAGCTTCCGCAAATGTAAAGGCATGTTCAATATGCATGTCTTTTAACATTTGAGGATCACACTGATCAGTCACAACAATGACTGTAAATTGGTCAAGAATTCGTGCTAGAATTTGCATTTCCCACTGATCCGGAATTGTTTCATTCCGTGGCACCTTAGCAATGCGGTCAAGCAGTTCTCTAGGGGTTTTGACCGCCTTTAAATTATCATATAGGGATTGACCGCCGTGCCCATCATTGCAGGCCGCAATCATAATAATAACGCCATCTTTATTGCATGTTGCTTCAGCGGCCGTCATCCCTTTAACCGCTTGATAAATATTCTGGTCCAACGGATAGCCGCCATTAGTGGTAACAACAATATCAGCGGGTGCCTTTGGTACGCTGGCAAGTTTTGAAACAAATTCACAGCCTACTTCATGGGCTTTTTCAGAATCGCCGGCAAAGGCATTGATAATATGCTTTTCAGAATCGATAACAACGTTTAGGATAAATGCTAAATTAGCAGCTTTAGCAGCGTATTTCATATCTTTATGAATAGGGTTGTTTTCCAATATACCGGTCCTGGCATTTGGGCTATTTATAAATTCAGCACAGTGATTGGCCATGACTGTAACCGCTGAGGCAATCCCCGGTAAAATACTCTTACGACCTCCGGAAAAACCGGCAAAAAAGTGCGGTTCAATGAAACCTTCGGCTATGAGTAATTCTGTTTCTACAGCTAATTTATTGATGATACACGCACCGCCTGACGGCAAAGTACCAATTCTCGCCATTTGCGAGTTCATCACCGGATATATGATTTACAATCTTTTCATGGGCTACGATGTCCGGACCGAATTTATCGATCATTTCTTCCTTGGTTGTGGGTCTGTGAAAACCGGTAGCCACGAGAATTGTAATATCAATGGCAGGATTCACCTCACGGATTCGACGCAGCAAAATCGGCATGGTAATCTTACTTGGTACCGGTCTGGTATGGTCACTGGTGATGATGACCATGTTCTTTTCCCTTTAACCAGGTCTTCTAATTGACACTGCCAATCGGATTATCCAAGGCTTGTTCCACTAATGCTTCTTCAGGTGCCGTAGCCTTATATTCGGCTGAGCCGGATTCTAAAACGCCTTTGAGATTTGCTTCCGCACCTGGATTGAAATGAAGTCTTTTGAGTATGGTACTTTAAATGTGCGCATATTATAGCCCCCTAATAGATATAAACCTACGCCCTAAACCTCCATGTGATATGAGTGACAAATAATTTTTGAAAATATATTCATTTTTCTTATCACGAGTTAAATATATCACTCGTCAATCAAATTTGCAATAATTAAATCAAGTTTAGACCATAAAAATAAGCCCAATATACATCATTTCAACGAAATGAATATATTGAGCCTATGCAAAGTTTAAGTTAAACCGTTTTATAATCCGAAAATCCAGAACACGCCCAAGCGCACAAAGCTGAGTGTGAGCACCCAGAACGCCAAGAAATGAAGGGTACCTTCGAGACCCTGACCTAAACGGTTTGCCCCGGATTTAAATACGATATCGCACCAACACATACTATGCCTCCTATCAAACTAAACTGTCACTGTGACAGGTAATCAATCATTCAATCTTGCCTAATCTCACCTATGTTTTAGATGGTTTTATTTTACTAAATTCGTCATCGTTTCACAATCGAAAAATGACCATTTTGCAATCTTAATATAACCCTATGGCTATCCTTTAGTATTTTGCATCTGTGATATAATAATAACAATAAATTGCATTAACGAAAGGATTTTTCATGGCTATCGACATACTTTTACTTGAAATGATAAAACGCATCAGCTATGCCGTCATACTGGGGCTCATCGTTTCAAGGCTCAAACTTTTCGACCGTCTCATGGTCAACAAACTATCGTGGTTCGACCGCATCGCCTTTACGGTCATTTTTTCCAGCATCGCCATCCTCGGCACCTACGGCGGGATTCCCATTCAGGATGCCCTTGCCAACTCGCGCATGATTGGTATCATGGCGGCCGGTCTCATTGGCGGCCCGTACCTCGGCACGTCCGTCGGTATCGTGTCCGGCTTGCACCGCTATTCGTTGGGTGGTTTTACGGCCCTTGCCTGTGCCATTTCCTCCATCACCGAAGGGTTCTTGGCCGGTCTTTTTTCAAAAATACTACAAAGGCAAGCTCATTCCGTGGCCGATTGCCCTCGGTATCGGGTTCTTCGGCGAGATTCTGCAGATGCTTATCATCTTGCTCGTCGCTCAGCCCTATGACCAAGCATACGCCCTCGTAAACAGCATCGCTGTACCGATGACGATTGCCAACTCGTTAGGCCTTGCCCTTTTCATGTATATCATCAAAGCAGGCCTCTACCAACGGACGCAGCAAAAGGCGAATCAGAGTCAAAATATCTTGTCCATCGCCCGCGAAACGGTACGTTATTTCCGTAAAGGTCTTAATCCGGATTCGGCCAATGCGGTTGTGCAAATTATTAAAAGCACAGCCCCTACGACGCGGTGTCTATTACGGATACGAAGCAGGTTCTCGCCTATATCGGGGCCGAAAGCAATCACCATGCGCCCGGCATGAATGACCATTTGACGCATGTAACCATCGATTCGTTGACGTCCGGTACGATTCATATCGCCTACTCGCCAGCTGAAATCGGTTGTACCCACCCGAACTGTACGCTCAGCAGTGCCATTGTGGTACCGCTCATGATAAAAAACGCGTATCATCGGTACGTTGAAGATGTATTATACATCGCCGTCCTATCATCCGGATTCGTCGGATATTGCCTTCGCTCAAGGTCTGGCTGACTTATTTTCAACCCAGCTGGAGCTGACGGAAATCGACTACCAACGTCGTTTGACCGAGGCAGCGAAAATGCAGGCATTACATACCCAGATTAATCCGCATTTTCTGTTCAATACGCTGAATACCATTTCCTCATTGATTCGTACCAATCCGGAGCTGGCAAGCGTTTGCTCATCAAATTCTCGCAAATTTTTCCGTTTTACCTTGCAGTATACGGGCCGCGTTATTATGTTTGAAAAAGAATGGGCTCAGGTCAGCGGTTTTCTTGAAATTGCCATTGCCCGCCACGGCGATAAGTTATTCGTAACGCATAATTTGGACCCCGCTATTTTCAGCTACGGCATCCCGTCCTTAACGCTGCAACCGATTATTGAAAACTCCATCAAGCACGGTCTCCAACCGCGCGAGGTGGGCGGTTCCATCGCCATTGAAGGAACCATGACGGACACGGATATTATAATCACCGTTACCGATGACGGCGTCGGTTTCCAAGGCGACCCGGATTATTATCTGGAACATCCGCCACAAGGTCATATCGGACTTAGCAATGTGCATCACGCTTGCGCGGTCTCTACGGTGCCCCGTACGGTCTTGAAATTACTTCGGTTCCTGAAGAAGGCACCACCGTTGTTATCCGCATCCCTAAAGTTCAACCGGAATCCGATCCGACACCGGAACGAACGGAATAGAAAGGCGATTCTATGATTCGCACCATCCTTATTGATGATGAAGCGCCGGCTCGCGACGAGCTGCGGTACTTACTCACTACCAACCACAGTGATGTAATCGATATTATCGGCGAAGCCGACAACGCTACGGCCGCGATTTCTTTAATTACCCGTGAAAAACCGGCTTTAATCTTCCTTGATATCCATATGCGCGGTCTGTCCGGTTTGGAACTGGCTCAAGTCATTCACGACATTTCACCGGATAGCAAAATCATCTTTGCCACGGCCTATGATGAATATGCCCTCAAAGCCTTCGAGCTGCAGGCTTTAGACTATGTGGTAAAACCGATTGAAGATGACCGTTTGGCTAAAGCGGTTCAGCATGTGCAAAAATTGGTGGGAGCCACCGGCCATACGCAGTCACACGGCACCGGAGCCGCCGGTAACGCAGCCGCAAGTAATGGTACAACCGCTAACCATGCAGCCGCTAACAATGCTACATCAGTTGCGGCCACCGGAGCCAAAAGTGCTCCCGAAGCTATCAGCGTAGCCGGTGCAAAGCAGAACGACGCAAACGATCAAAGCATCAAGCCTGTTATCCGCACTAATAAACTGGCCGTTGATGACGGTGCCCACATCATGCTCATCGACATCGACAGCATCAACTACATTACCGGTGAATCGGGCCGTCTCGACGTTCATACCGATACCGGTAAATACGGCTCCAATAAAACGCTGACGGAGTTACAGGATCGCTTAAAAGGCACATCCCTCTTCCGCGTTCACCGCAGTTATATCGTCAACTTAAATAAAGTGCAGGAAGTCATTCCGTGGTTCAAAGGCACTTATTGGTTACGTTTGCCCCAGCAGACGGCCAAAGGCCAAGAGCTCGTAGATATTCCAGTGAGCAAGGCACAGGTTAAACTGATTAAAGAATTGTTGGGCATCAGCTAAGAAAGCCGCGGACTATAAGACAACGACTTGGACTATACGACAAAGCATCAAATGCTTAATTAATAAGCTAGCCTCAACAATCAGCTTCAAACATTTTAACAATATACGACAAATGCCATAGGCATCGTTACTACGGTTTTCACCGAGCAACGTGTCTATGGCATTTTTTATCTGCTTAACAGCATAATTTAAGGGCGTACATTTATGTTTGTAAGCTATTAGTCGTTTACTTTTTAGCCTATTAACGTTCGATTAAACGTTTTCAGGTTCCATATCTTCGAGAGTTTCCTCTTCGATATCAGCTTCGGTACGGAAATCTTGCGGCTGTTTTGCCAAACGAATCCAGCTGCGAACCGCTTCAACCATAACGACTGCTACCAAGATGAACATGACTACACTAACGCCAACGAGCATCCACTGACCTTCCGGAATGTAGTTGCCGAATACGTTTTGATAGTCAGCCATAACAGTGATGATGGCAATGAAGAAACATGGAATCATCGTTACCCATGCATAGCGTTTGTGGCCAAGGTGCATGATAACCGTTGTACCGATGGCGAGACCCATAGTTGCTAAGAGCTGGTTGGATACGCCGAATAATGGCCAAATGGTACCGATGTTACCTTGTAATACGAGGAACCCCAAGTGAAACATACGAGGAAGGACGCAATGTAAACGCCCGGTAACCAGTGAGCGTCTTTCATTTTTGGCCAAGCCATACCCAATAATTCCTGCACCATATAACGGCTTACGCGAGTACCGGTATCGATCAAAGTCAAGATGAACAAGGCTTCGAACATGATACAGAAGTGGTACCAGTAGCTCATCAAGTGAGACATGTTAGGAATTTTGGAGAAAATGTGAGCCATACCAACTGCCAAGGATACAGCGCCGCCCGGACAGTGCATCAAGTCTTCCCCTACCATCTGGGAAAGCATTGGCAATTCTTGAACTTGAAGACCCAATGCGGAGAAAGTTTCCGTAGTGGAGTTAATTGCAAAGTAATCGTTTGGATGTAAGCTGGTTGCTGCAATCAAAGCCATCATAGCGATGAAGGCTTCAGTAAGCATCGCACCGTAACCGATTGGGAGCATTTCTTTTTCATTCGTAATCATTTTAGGAGTTGTACCGGTAGATACGGTCGCATGGAAACCGGACAACGCACCACAAGCAATGGTGATGAATACGAATGGAACTGCGGAACCGCTAAGTACAGGGCCACCGCCGTTTACATAGTCGGAGAAAGCTGGCATTTGAAGAACCGGCATAACAAGAATAATACCTAAGGCTAATGCACCGATGGTGCCGACTTTCATGTAAGTGGACAAGTAACCACGTGGAGCTAATAATAACCAAACCGGTAGAGCGGCTGCGAAGAAGCTGTAAACAGCCAACATGATTTGAATGGATTTACGATCCCAAGTGAAGTAAGGGGCCAAAGAAGAATGAGCGATGTCAGGACCGTATACAACAGCGGCCATGATTAAAGCTACACCGATAACAGTGGCTTCACGAATTTTGCCCGGGCGAATCCAACGAAGGTAAATACCGATGAATACGGCGATAGGAATCGTAGCACTTACTGTGAAAAAGCCCCATGGGGAGTTTTCAAGGGAGTTGGCAACTACGGCTGCCATACCGGCCATCGTGATGATGAGCAAGAACAAAGTAGCAAGCAACGTGCCCATACCGGCAACGCTGGAAATTTCGGATTTTGCAATATCCGCAATGGATTTACCGTTATAACGAACGGATGCAAAAAGCAACACGAAGTCGTGAACGGCACCGGCTAATACGGAACCAATCAAAATCCAGAGCACGCCCGGTAAGTAACCGAACTGAGCGGCAATTACAGGACCAACCAAAGGACCGGCACCGGCAATCGCTGCAAAGTGCTGACCGAAAGTAACCCATTTGTTGGTTGGTACATAGTCTACCCCGTCATTAATCGCTACCGCCGGGGTTGTGCGATATTGATTTACTGTTAATACTTTAGCCGCCACGAATGACCCGTACAAGCGATAGGCAATTACGAGTATGAGGGCCGAAGCAATGACTAAATAAAGCCCGTTCATTTCCATAAACATAAACCTACTAAAATAAATGCAATAAACTATGCTGTAAGATATTTTATAACCTATCTTTATCTGATAGCATTGTATGTTATTTTAGAAAAAGGCGTAAACGAGTTTTCGATGAATGGAACAAAAGAGGCGGTCAATAGAAATAAGACCGCCTCAAAGGAAATAGAATTTATTGAGTTTTATCTTTTTACAAACAGCTATTGTATTTACCATAAATACTTTCTGCCGCAAAAAGTCTATTTAATACTACATCTGCTCAAGCGAATTTGCTTTCGCTACTCCCCTTTATCTTTTAAATGGCGTGTCGCAATCTCAGCCAGCTTTTCTATCAATTCCATATTTTCCCGATCTTCATCACTAAGCGATTTTACGTAATCTTTGTAGTCATCCCATGTCATAGCTAATTCCCCTTACCCAATAATATCCGATTTGAATTTATCCCAAAAAAGCGACACTTTCGTGCCGCTTTCGTAGGTGATGCCGCCATCACCAAGAGCTCTTAAGAGCCATATGCTACTGTTATACTAACACTTCTATTTATTAATAGCAATGAACAAACAGTTCATTTATGTAAAGTTTCGGTATATATATTGTAATTTTCTTTAAACACTTGAAAAGCTCTTATCAATAATTATCGAAAATTAATCATAACGCGCTCTGATAAATCGCCAAAATATCTTCCGTCGTAAAGTTGGTATAGGATGTCGGATATCTGTTAGATTTTTCAGCAATCTTAGGCAACGCTTCAGCCGGAATACCCACTTCGGTAAGAGTTGTGGGAGCCCCGATGGATTTGAAATAAGCGCGCAACGCATCGATACCGGCCAAGGCCAAGGTGGCTTCGTTGGCGTATTCGTCTTCGCTGAGACCCCATACATTTTTAGCAAAGCGAACAAAACGAGGTAAATGATCTTTGTAAATATAACGAAGTAACATTGGATGTACAATGGCGAGGCCCGCACCATGCGGAATGTCGTAAAAAGCGGACAACGCATGTTCAATCTGATGGGCCATCCAATCCTGTTTTTGCCAAGCCCCATAATACCGTTCAAAGCTAACGTTGCACCCCACATGAGGTTGGAACGAGCTTCATAGTCTTCCGGATTTTTAATGGCAACAGCTGCGTTAGCCATGATGTTTTTAAAAGCCGCTTCAATGAGGGCATCGCTCAAGTTGTTGGTTTCCGGCAAGGAGAAGTACTGTTCCATCAAATGGGAGAGCATATCGCAAATACCGTTAATCATCTGATTATGCGGCATGGAATAGGTGTAGACCGGATCTAAATAGGAGAACTGAGGGAACAGCGCATCGCCGTAACCGCCCATTTTCTTCTGCGATTCCCAATTGGTCACAACGCCGCGATTGTTCATTTCACTGCCTGTGGCTGACATGGTAAGCACAACACCAAACGGTAACGCATCGGTTACGTTTTCACGCTTCATAAACATGTGCTCCCACCAGTCATAGCCGGGCTCTGTTTTAGCCACTGCCGCAATGAATTTGGAGCAATCAATAACGGATCCGCCGCCTACCGCCAAGATGAAATCTATCTTATGTTCACGGCACAAATCAGCCCCTTCCTGCACTTTTTCAGTACGCGGATTGGACATAATACCGCTTAGTTCAATGACGTTTTTACCGGCCGCTTTAAGTTGCGCCATGACGTCGTCATAGATGCCGTTGCGTTTAATACTGCCACCGCCATAGGTTAACAGCACGTTTTTGACCGTATTTTTGCCAAAATCTTGCTCTAATTGAGCTACACAGTCCTTGCCAAATACGATTTTGGTCGGATTATGAAATGTAAATGCGTCCATAGGTCTTAACCTCCTTGGTAAACAGGTATATCAATATAAATAAAACCGGCTGTGCTTGGCACAACCGGTCAAGTATCATACTTTAATTGTAAAATATATTATCGTTTTTGTCAGCCATTGAGTAAATCTACTCTATAGGTAATATGCCGCTCATAAATGGTCCCCGCTTTTGTCAGCGATTCGCCGAAATTAGGCATGTTCACATCATTCGGGGCAAATTGCGGCTCTATGCACATGCCGCTGTAAGGCCCGTAATGCACGCCGTCACGGCCGGTCTCATCGAGCCAGTTACCGGTGTACAATTGAAAGCCCGGCGCATTGGAATATACTTCCAGGGCTAAATCAGCTACGTGCATAGTCCCACACAAAGCCAGGTGTTTGGTCATATCCTCCCTATCGCTGAAACGGTGATTAACGGGTAGCGCAAACATTTTGCTGGTCGTAGGCAGGCGCAAAACATACTGATGATCATAGCCTCTATATTCCGCCAATTCTTCCTTATAGGCATTCAAATTGTTCCCTAAGGTACGCCATACACTGAAATCAAAAGGTGTTCGTTCTACCGAAGCAATATGACCGGTAGGGATTTGGTTTTCACCAAACGGCATGTAACGAATCGCGTCTAAGCGCAATTGGTGATTCGTTATCAACGGCTGTTCTTTAGGGCCTTCATTAGTGGTCGACGCCTCTGGTGCCTCCTGCAGAGCGGCAAAATTACGATTCTTGGTCACGCTCGCTAAATCGGTGCCGTTCAAATTAAAATAACTGTGCCCCGTAATATTAACTACGGAATTACGGGATGTCATATAGCGATACGTTAAATTCACGTCCGCCCCATTGACGATAATATCCAGTTGTACTCGCAAGTCGCCGGGAAAGCCGTCTTCTTCACTGCGCAACATCGTGGCCAACGTGATTTTATCATAGTTAAAGGCCTGTTTGGCGCTTTGCGGCACTAAATGCCACACGTCAAAACTCAAGCTGTTTTCACCGCTATGAAGTAAGTTGGGCCCATTATTCGGCTTCCAATGATACTCGGTGCCGTCAATTTCGCAGCGGGCGCCGGCAATTCGATTGCCAACCCTACCAACTGACGCACCTAAATAGGCCGTTCCTTCTTCATAACCTTGTAAGGAGTCATAGCCCAACACAATGTTGCGCTCTAAGGGTTTTACAATAAAGTCGACGATGGTGGCCCCTCTGTCGATTACGCGCAGCTTAATTGTATCCGATTCCAATTCATACATAGTAACAGGTTCACCATTAGCCGTTGTGCCCCAATCAAATCGTTTCATTACACCACCTCATTTACTCTATTCAGGCTGACGACACCCTACAGTCAAGCCTAAACCGCATTTTACCTCATATAATGATTAAGTCTTGCCTTTTACACCCAATAAAAGCAATGACTAACCGCCGATGCGCCACATGGCACGCTTAGGCGCTGCCATATCCGGCCCTTCATGCTGCTCACGACGCAGCTGCAATACATCTTTAATGTGCTCAGCCAATTCTTCGGAAGATTTACCCTGTCGCACCAAGCTGACCAAATCTGCTTCATCGTCACGCAATAAGCAAAGACGCAAAACGCCCGTCCGATGTGAGTCGCACGCGGTTGCATTCATGGCAATAGCTGTGGCTCATTGGGAAAATAAAGCCCACCACCGGACCTTGCGGCAATGCGTAATACGTAGCCGGACCGAAGCCGGTTACCGATTTGGATTTTTTAGCAGCGGTCGGTTTATCGGCATTGACTTTATCGGCGTTGACTTCATCAGCGTCAAGAGCATGACCGTTTCCGCTTTCAGCGCCCTTTTTAGCATCCTTTTTCGCTCCGTTCTTTTCAACCGGAATCAGCGGCCCCCCGCAGATTCTGGTTAATTGAGCCTGCCATTCTTCAAAAGTAGGGCCTCTAAATGTCTGGCCTTGGAACGGCATGTATTCAATAAAACGCCAAATTACGGGCCATTTTTCCATATATGCCAAGAGGGATCGCACCATGTCATCGGACATGGGCTCCATCAACACGGTGTTTATTTTAACGGACGTAAAGCCCGCGGCAAGTGCCGCTTCAATACCTTCTATAACGGCCGATAACTCACCGATTCGTCCGGTTCGTATGTCAAAGGTATCTTCATCAACCGCATCAAGGCTGATGTTTACGCGATTAAGACCAAGCTTTTGAAGCTCCTTGGCACGCTTCCCCAGCAAACTGCCGTTGGTCGTCATGGATACATCTTCAAACCACTGACGCTCCTGCAATTTCTGGAGTAATTCGTCTAAATGCGGATAGAGTAGCGGTTCACCGCCCGTAAGACGCAAGGCTCGCACGCCCAGTTGATGAAACGCTCCCAAAACGGTGAGCCATTCATCGGGCGTCAATAAGTTCGTCTGACTTTCCGGCGTAATCGCCTCCGGCCGACAATAAGGACAACAAAAGTTGCAGGCTTCGGTCAGCGAAAGACGCACATATTCAATTGTCCGTTGCCAATTATCCTGCACCATACAATTTCTCCTTTACACACTTCTGTATTATCCGGTACCGAATCATTCGGTACAGACTTATTAACTACCGATTATTAACTACCGATTTATTAACTACTGATTCGGTAGTTTCTGCTTGATTCAAATCTGATTTATTTAAAATAAAATTAGTCGTTACTGACGGTCACTTCATCGCCGACGCGAATCTTGCCGCCTGTAAGCACGCGGGCAAAAATCCCTTGAGTCGGCATAATACAGGAACCCACCTGTTTTTGGATTTCACAACCGGAATGACATTCCTTGCCGATTTGTGTCACTTCAAGGACAATACCGTCGCCCACATTGAGCTTCGTGCCGACCGGCAACTCGTATAAAACGAGACCTTCCACGGTGATGTTTTCAGCAAAATCGCCGGGATTCACATCGGCCCCTTTAGCGCGCATCAAGTCGATACTCTGAATGCCGAGCAAACTAATCTGACGGTGCCATTTGCCGGCATGGGCATCACCGGCCATGCCGAAATCGGTCAACAATTCCGCTTCCGGAATGTTGTGTTTTTTCTGACCCTTTTTTTCACTTATAGAAATAGCAATAATCTTTGCCATATATATGTAAATCCTTTCTGTTGCATACAAGAATACGTCTATCATTAAAACCATAGCCACCATAAATCTAAACATGCACCGGTTCTAATAATCTATGTCTAGTATGCCACTGCAGGCGCCGGTTTGTATGTTGCACCGGCAACGCCCGCATTGATTGTTTTCAATATTCTAACTTTATTATAACATGCTATAATTGAATTTAATACTGTTTAACAAAATAATGCCATATTTATTCAACATAATACCATCGAGTTCGAAACCATGCTGAATACCACGTAGCGTTGAATAAACAACAAGGGACCACAAAGCAATGTGGTCCCTTTATTATGCAAAAATTCAGACGATTTTAACCATCATCTTTTTATGATTGCTCAGCCAATTAACCGATTAATCTTCCTCTTCCACCGCTTCTTCGTGGTCCACGCCGTTGAAAATAAGGTTCAACACAACGGCGGTCAAACTGCCAAGGGTGATACCGCTATGAAGAATAACGGACGTCCAGCTTGGGAAGTTATGATAGAAGTTCGGTTCGGTCAAGGTTACCATACTCATACCGATACTTACGGCTACGAGCATCAAGTTATAGTTGCCATCGAAGTTTACTTTGGAAAGTGCACGAATACCGCTGGCAATAATCATGCCGAACATGGCAATGCCGGCACCGCCCAACACGGAGTTCGGAATGCACGCAACAATGGCCGCCATCTTAGGCACTAAGCCGAGCACCACGAGGATAAGACCGGACGTTGCCACTACGAAACGGCTTTTTACACGAGTTACCGCCAAAAGGCCTACGTTCTGAGCAAACGCCGTGTATGGGAAGCTGTTAAAAATACCGCCGAGCATGGTGGATAAACCGTCGGCCCGCAAACATCTGGCGAGTCCTTTACGCCCCATCGGCTTCCCTACAATTTCACCGATAGCCACACAGTCGCCGGTCGTTTCTACCATAACTACAAACATAACGATAATCATGGAGATGATGGCGCCCACATCAAAGGTCGGATAACCGAAGGAGAATGGTGTAATAAATGCCACCCAATCCGCTTGACCTACTTTGCTGAAATCGGCTACGCCCATGATGGTGGCAATAATAGTGCCGCCAATGAGCCCGATCAACACGGAGATGTTACTCAAAAGCCTTTACAATAACGATATACGATAATAACAATGGCTAAGGTAATAAAGGCCAAAAATAAACTCATAGGACTGGCAAATTCAGGTGATGTCGGCTTGCCATACCCTGTAATCCAACGCACGGATACCGGCAATAAAGTAATACCGATAATCGTGATGATTGTACCGGTTACCACCGGCGGGAATAAACGAATTAAACGACTGAAATACGGCGCTATCAGGAAGGTAAACAGGCCGGCCACGATTATGGCCCCATAGATGGCCGTCATACCGCCTTGCGTACCGATAACAATCATCGGTGTAACTGACGCAAAGGTAACGCCTTGAATCATCGGAATACGAGCGCCCACTTTCCAAAAGCCCAAAGTCTGAATCAGTGTGGCAATCCCACAAGTAAATAAATCCGCGTTAATTAAGTGAATTAACTGTTCCGCTGACAAATGCATGGCCTGAGCCACAATAATCGGTACGGCTACGGCACCGGCGTACATGGCCAATACGTGCTGCAAGCCATAGGCAAATAGTTGCGTAGGCGGCAGCATTTCATCCACGGGATGTAATGACCGTTTTGTTTCTTCGCTCATGAGAACCTCCTCATACTAACAACCTGCTTAATACCTACTGATAATTATATACCCTCTTATATAATTATATTTTATACAGTTTCTATCAATAAGACAAATATCCGTACAGCAAATTCATAACTATTTTTGTTGTTTAATAATTTATTCTTTATTTAATGTTAACTATATATTTACCCTATTTATTAAACAATGATTGTTCCGTTTTGTCAAAATTATTTTTTTGAAAAAAACAAAGCATCTCATATGAAAGTAATTTTGATAGCGGTCTCAAAAGAGTAAAGAAACTATTTAATCTTATCCGGCCGATCTGAAGGATGTCCTTCGCTGCCGTTCAAGAGCACGTTCATAAGCACGGCTACCAAGCTGCCCAAGGTAATGCCGCTATGCATTACGGTCTGAGCCCATTCAGGGAAGCGGGCAAAAAAGCTCGGATACACTAGTGTAATCATGCCCACGCTGATGCTGACTGCTACAATCATCAAGTTATAATTGCCTTCAAAGGATACTTTACCTAAGGCGCGAATCCCGCTGGCAATAATCATACCGAACATGGCAAGACCGGCTCCGCCGAGAACGGCACTCGGAATGGACGCAATCAAGGCCCCCATCTTAGGGAATAAGCCCAATACCAATAGAATAATACCGGAGCAAGCCACTACATAGCGGCTCTTAATGCCCGTTACCGCTACAAGCCCTACGTTTTGAGCAAACGCAGAATGTGGGAAGGTATTAAGTACACCCGCCAAAGCGGTGGAGATACCGTCAGCCCGGAGGCAGGCGGCGAGGTGCGGTTTATTGATCTTGCGCCCTACGATTTCACCGATAGCAATGCAGTCACCAGTCGTTTCCACCATAATAACGAGCATTACAATCAGCATGGACAAAATGGCGGACCATTCAAACCGTGGGAAGCCAAAATACAGTGGTGGCACGATGCCGACCCAGTCAGCGTGACCAACGGCACTAAAATCGGTATAGCCCATAAAGTACGCCACCATAGTGCCGCCCATGAGACCGATTAAGATTGATAAATTACTGATAAAGCCTTTAAATACACGGTACTCGAGCACCACGATGGCTAACGTAATTATGGCTAAGCCCAGATTGTGAAGGCTTGCAAAATCCGCTGAATTCGGATTGCCCCCCGCCGGCCCAGCGAACGGCTACCGGTAAGAGCGAAATACCGATTAAGGTAATAATTGTCCCCGTTACAACGGGTGGGAAAAAACGAATCAATTTACTGAAATACGGCGAAATCAAGAACCCGATTAAGCCGGCCACGATAACGGCGCCGAAGATGGCCGTAAAGCCGAATTCTCGGCCGATAACCAACATCGGTGCTACCGAGGCAAAACTAACACCTTGAATCATTGGGATTCTGGCCCCTATTTTCCAGACCCCCAAGGTTTGAATCAAGGTAGCAATGCCGGCCGCCATAAGGTCGGCATTGATTAAACATGTCAAAAGTTCTGTGGAAAGGCCCAATCCTTGGGCGATAATAATCGGCACGGCTACCGCACCGGCATACATGGCCAGTACGTGCTGCAAGCCGTAAGCAAACATCTGTCCCACCGGTAAAATTTCATCTACCGGATTCACGCGCTTGGTGCCACCCGGCATTGTTACTTCAACCTCATCCGTTAGTGTTTCCGTAAGTTCATCGACGCCTACAGCGTTCGACTGCACTACTTCGGTTCTATCCGTTGTCATACCCCTTCAACTCCTTGCCTATCGTTTATAGCCTGTATGTTGCAAAGGAAGTCGCCGACGTTCTTCTTTATCAATATGACGGTATGCATTGGATATAGCCGGAGCCATCGGAATGCTGGCAATTTCGCCAATCCCTTTCGCTCCGAACGCCATTTGGTCCGGCGTACCCTTTTCAACAAAATGTACGGTAATGTCCGGCCGCTGTTTCGCTCTGAGTAAACCCAAGGTTCCATATTTAGTTACTACACGACCGTTATCCATTTTAAAATCTTCTGTTACGCCGTAGCCCATGCCCATCAAAGTACCGCCCTCAACCTGCCCCTCACAGGCTTTCGGGTTAATGACACGTCCTACATCAAAGGCTACGTCCATTTTACTTACAAAGTTTTTCTCATCGATTGTGGCCACGCAGGCGCCATAACCGTACGCCACATGACTTACCGGATGCGGTTTGTCACTGCCCATCGGGTCCGTAATGCCGTGATATTCACCGTAATATTCACAACCTTCCAGGTCTTTTAACGTTTTCCCCGAATCAAGCACAGCTTTTAGCTCTTGGGCTGCCACATGCGTTGCCTCGCCGGTGAAAACAGTCTGTCTCGATGCTGTGGTAGTTCCCGAATCCGGCGTTCTATCCGTATCCGGCGCCTCAACGATGACATCATCCGGCGAAATTCCGGTAGTTTCGCAGAGAATATGAGTGGCTACGGTACCCAAACCTTGGCCGATACAGGCTGCAGACGTACGAATGCGCACTTTACCGTCCCGTACTTCAAGGCGTACACGACCCGTATCCGGCAAGCCTACGCCGATACCACTATTCTTCATACATACGGCGAGACCCGTTCTAGGTGAAGCATAGTAGGCCTCTTTTACCGCTTCCAAACATTCAACGAGCCCCGTTTCCGGTCCCGCCAATTGCCCATTCGGTAAGGATTCACCGGGGCGAACTGCGTTTTTATAACGGAACTCCCAAGGATCCATGCCCACCATTTCGGCGAGTAAATCAATGTTAATTTCCTGACCGAACACGCTTTGCGTTACGCCAAACCCCCGGAACGCACCGCCCGGTACATTATTGGTATAGTAGCAGGTACCTTCCACCGAGAAGTTGTCATAGTGGTAAGGTCCGCCCGAGTGGGTGCAGGCCCTTTGTAAAACCGGACCGCCCAAGGATGCATAAGCACCGCCGTCTGACACAATAACAACCTTGCTGGCTACCAAATTGCCTTCTTCATCACAGGCCGTGGTAATATCCATTTCCATAGCATGGCGCTTCACATGAATGTCCAGACTTTCCTGTCGTGAAACTTCACTTTCACCGGCCGCTTGGTATGCCAAGCCATGAGTGCCGCATGATGCTGCACGCTCATGTCTTCCTTGCCGCCGAAACCGCCGCCTACCAGCATGCTGTGAACATGAATTTCACTTTGATCGACTTTTAACATACGGCTTACTTCGCGTTGCTCATCATACACGCTTTGACCACCCGTATACAGGTTGAGTCCGCCGTCTTCACGCGGTTCCGCAATGGCACATTCCGGTTCCATGAACGCATGGTCCGTTTGCGGCGTCGAATAGTGACGGGTTACCACATATTTAGCCGCTTTAATGGCTGCGTACGCATCACCGCGATTAAGCACTTGATGGGATAGCATATTGCCACCACTGTGAATGAGCGGTGCATCCGGTGCCATAGCCGCTTCCGGCGTTAGAATCGGGGTCAGTTCCGTATAGGTAACGTCCACCAAATTGCACACTTCATCAAGCGTGTCCTTATGTTCTGTCGCCACAAGGGCAATGGCATCGCTATATAGCGCGTCGTATCGCCTTCGGCGATGAGCACGTCCCAATCTTGGATGATATGCCCCGTTTTATTAAAAGGCACGTCTTTCGCCAATAGCACCGTTACGCAATCGGGATGGGCTAAGGCCTTGGAAATGTCGATATGTTCCACCACGGCTCGCGGATATTTACTGCGTACCGCTTTGGCATAAATCATGCCCGGCAACACCATGTCATCGGTGTATAAACCGGTGCCCAAGGTTTTTTCCTTCGCATCGACCCGATGGAGTAAGCTGCCGATTTTACCGGATCTGTCGCTCTCGGGAATCGGACTGTTTTCACGAAATAGTTTCGCTGCCAACAAAATGGCGTCTTCAATTTTTACATACCCCGTGCAGCGACAAATATTACCGTTAATCGCTAACTTCACATCGTCGCGGGTAGGATTTAAATTCTCATCTAACAATGCTTTGGCGCTCATAACCATGCCGGGAATACAAAAACCGCACTGCACGGCACCGCATTCACCAAAAGCATATACATACACGTCTTTTTCTCGCTCCGTCAAGCCTTCGATGGTCACAACCGCTTATCCGCCAACTGTGAAACCTTAAGTACACAGGCTTTACCTTTTCCCGCCGGCAATGACTGTACAAGCCCCGCAAGCGCCCGCTGCGCAACCATCCTTCGTCCCCGTTAAGTGAAGGTCATCGCGCAAATATTGAAGCAATGTCTTGTCCGTTGCTGTTTCATGCCATTGTCCGTTAATTTGAAATTTAAACATAGGGTAAGCCTCCCTCCTTCAACATTGAAGGGTTATAGATAATAAGGCAGCTCCTTACTGAATGCACTTACTATCGACTGTAACGGGCTCGGTAATTTTTCAAGCGGAAGCACGGCTTCCTGCCCCTTAAAACGGAACCCCCATTCTTCACCGGCTTTGTAGAAGCGTCATTTTTCACTTGCCTGTAACCGCGCTTTGTCTAAAAAAGAAGGTCAATCGATCTTTGTACGGTTGGCAAGGTTCGATGCAATTGCAGGCGCAGTTACCGCATTCATTGCACGCTTCATCAATGTGAATAATCAGTTTTTGACCATCCACCGTAACGAGTTCATTAGACCGGTTCGGGCAAACACGAACGCAAGTACCACAGGTTACGCGGCACCGGTAATCTTCACTGTGAGCCGCCTGAAAACCGGGCTGTTTCGCTCTTTTTATGCGCATAGCCTCGGTTTTGTGGAATTCCGGTGATAGCGCCACGGTTTGTGCCAACTTTTCGATGGCCGGTACATTTAACGCAGTAATAGAATCATAGTCTTTACTTTCTACGCGTTTTGCCAAATCATCAAGCTGATCGTAACCGGCACCTTGCAGCAAGGTGGTACATACCGTAATCGGCCAAATGCCGGTTTCAAAAATATCCCCGATGCTCTTGCGGTCGGCGCCGCCGCTATAGGAAATAGCGAGTTTACCGTCTAATGCTCGGCTCAGCTCGGCCGCCAAGGTAATCGTCAATGGCAATAAGGCTTTGCCGGCCATATACATTTGCTCACCCGGCAGTTCTTTTTCAAGAATTTGAACCGGGAAGGTATTGGTGAGCTTAACGCCGAATTGCTTACCGCACTTTTGACCTAACGCTTGTAAGCGCTCTATCATCGGCACGGCGTCAGCCATAGTGGGATCCACTTCAAATTGATGTTTATCAAACTTTACATAGCAAAACCGGCATCGTCCAATAAAGTGCGTACGCGGTCATAGCCGAGTAAAGTAGGATTACATTTCAAATATAAGTTGAGACCCTTTTCTTCCAACAAATAGCTGCAAATGGCTTCAATTTCATTGGCCGGGCAACCGTGCATGGTAGATAAGGTAATGGACTGACAAATATCTGAATTAATGTTTTCAACATAAGCTGCATCAATCTGCTTGAATCTGTCTAAATTAGCCAAGGTCCATGCTTTGCAAGCCTGCCAGGTTTCCGTCTTACCGGCGTCTTTTTAAAGTTTTTCAATAAAAAGCGTCGATTAAAGGGTCTTTGATGCCCCGCTAAAATTATAGCCCACACTCATATTGAAGATAAA
>ENA-OPZN01000242-OPZN01000242.1-human-gut-metagenome-genome-assembly--contig:-NODE-242-length-19822-cov-2.872556_pt1 | contig 19822 bp, 17 predicted proteins | sample MGYA00242483_ERZ504503 | MGnify/ENA primary metagenome ERZ504503 (study PRJEB26092, sample SAMD00036285) | human gut metagenome | host: Homo sapiens | study: EMG produced TPA metagenomics assembly of... | reverse complement strand
CCGACTTGGGCACCGCGAGCTTCATGCCTCCCATCATGGGCCAAATGATTGCCGGCGAGGTCCTACGACATATTTCGGGTCTTGGCGCGGGCGACGACGTCTCCGCCGCGCTCGCCATGCATGACGCTGCGCAAAATGGCCGACTTGCTGGCAAACGGGGCGGACGCGCATGAGTGCGCGCGTACCGACTGAGTGTACACCGTGCTCGAAAAGGGTAGAAATGTCGAAAACTGAGCCCGATTCGGAGCGTTTTTTCGACAAAACCAACCCTTCATCGCAGGCTCGAACGGCCGTGAACATCGCCCCTGGAACCTCGTCGGACATGCACTGCCACTTGGACCGCATGGCAAACGGCGCCGAGGTGGCATCCGAGCTCGAAAGCATGGGCATCGCCGCGTTCTGCACGACCGTAACGCCCGCAGATACGCTCGCCGCCCGAGAACAGTTCGCGCCGCGCCACAATATCCGCGTTGGCGCAGGTCTGCACCCCTGGTGGGTCGACGAAGACCCCTTGATGGTCGAGCAGGCCGCAACTCTTGTCGCGGGCGATACATTCATCGGAGAGATCGGCCTTGACTTCTCCCCTTCCCATATAGGCACGCGCGCAGCCCAGCTCGCCGCCTTCGAACGCATCCTAGATGCATGCGGCGAAAGCCCGCTTGCAGGGCGCGTCGTGTCCATTCATGCCGTACGAGCGGCCTCCGAAGCCCTCGACGTCCTTGAACGTCACAACTTTCCCCGCCTTGCCACCTGCATCTTCCATTGGTTCTCGGGAACCTCTGAGGACTTCATGCGCCTCCGCAAGCTCGGTTGCCACATCTCCGTCAACGAACGCATGCTCGCCACCAAGCGCGGACGGGAATACGCCCGGCAGATGCCCCTCGGTCGACTGCACCTGGAGACGGACGCCCCGGCGCAGCCTGGATCCCCCTACTCCGCCGAGGAGCTCGAGTCCTCGCTGAACCGTACGCTTAAACGCCCTCGCGCGCATTCGAGGCATCGAGCAGGGCGAACTCGCCGCGTACATGGCACAAACGAGCGCGGCGATTCTCGGAAAATAACGCCACCAAGATTTGACGCACGGCACTCGTTTGCCCGCGCATACTCGCGTAAGCATCCAAATGACGTCAACGGGATCCTGGCTCTCGGTGCTTGCCATACTTCGACGCGCAAAGCGAGGGAGCATTCGACAAGTTCGATATCGAGCAGGAGCTGAGCCATGTGATTTTGCGATTGTGGTCAAAATACCCAAATAGTGCGCAAATCAGAATGAATCTCTAGCCATGCATAACGACCCTCGTTCGCAATTCCTGCGGTTTTTCCGAGCGAACCGAACAATACCGCCGTCGCCACCCGCTATGCCAGCGATCTGATTTTTATGACCTGCACTTTTGATAATCCGTCCGCACGGTGCGGGCGCATTATTTAGGTATTTTGACCAATTGCGGAAACCCACACGATGGCCAGCCGCGGAGCACTGTTTTCTATGCGATATTATCGCGATAATTGCTTGTTTTATACATATCGAAACGACGAGAGGCTGCCAGCCCTCCAACCCTCCGCATGCGACGCATTTCCGCGCACGCTCTCATTCAACAAGCACACCGAGCAGATAGCGAAAATGGGGCACCCGCAGCATGGCGGGCACCCCAGAATTGACCATATGAAAGCCGCATTCCCAATCTGCTGAGAGCCGGACTCGCAGCAGATGAACCCGCGGCAGCTAAGGCATGAGCAACCAGGTCCTTGGCAACTGATTTCTTAGTAGTCGAACTGGTGATAGTAACGACGGTACTTGAGGTTATGCTTGGTAACCAGCTCGTAGTTGCGGGCGAGGCGGTCGGTGGTGAGCACGGAGAGGATCCAGGGGGACACGATGACGCGGAAGTCGTCGTCCAGGCCGGGAATCGCGTACTCGGCGGTGTCGATGATGACGTAATCCTCGTCACCGGTCACGCCGCTGGTGAGGAAGGCGCGGACGCGCTCGTCGAGGGCGCGGCACTCGTCCTCGCCCATGAACAGGAACACGGGTACGCCGGGCTCGAGGAGCTCGAGGGTACCATGGAAGAAGTCATGCGAGGTGATGTGGCGGATGCGCTTCCACTGCATCTCCTCGAGCAGGCACATGGAGTAGAGGATGGTCTCGCCCCACAGCGCGCCGGAGCCGATGAACATGGTGTAGTCGGCCAGGGCGTACTTGCGGGCGAGCTCCTCGCGCGGGGCTCGAAGCGCTTGCGGATGTCGAGCATGTCCTTCCAGACGTCCCTCGTCTGCTCGATGAACAGGTCGAACTTGGGGAAGCAGCCGCGACGGTTGAGCAGGCGCAGGCCGAAGCAGTCGGCGAGGTAGTAGCCCTTCTCGCAGCCGCCGGCGCCGTGGTCGGAGGCCATCATGACGCAGTTCTCGGCGCCCACGGCGCGGCCGATCTTGCCCTCGGGGTTGGTCATGGCGAAGACGCGCACGCCCATCTCCTTCATCTTGCCGATGGCCTCGAGCACCTCGGGGGTGGTGCCGGACTCAGAGGCGGTCAGCACGACGGAGCGCTCGGTCATGCGCTTGTGGCCCATGACGTTCCACTCGGCGGCGTGGATCAGGTAGACCTCGAGGTCGCGGTCGCCGAACTTGTTCATGAGGTACTCGAGCTGCATGAACTCGTCCCAGGTGCCGCCGACGCCCATCAGGAAGACGGCGTCGTAGCCCTCCTCGTGCACGCGGTCGGCCAGGGCGGTCATCTTCTTGCCGGCCTCGTAGACGTTCCTGCCGTCCTCGAGGTAGCCCTCCTGGTCGAAGTGCATGATCTCGATCTTCTCGGTCTCCTTCATTGCTGGCTCCCTTCGCCGCCGTGGCCTCTCATATCCAAGTTGAGAGTTTTTAATACCACTTGTTGAGTACATCTTAACGCTTTTTCATACCATTTTGGTGATGCCAGAAGGTTTCCCGCGAACGGTCACATCTTCTCCGTAAGCGGTTATTTCCCCTGAATCAGACAACGACGAACAGGTTGCGTGAGCACCTGTCCGCCGTCATTCGATGTCTATTAGTACTGATAGGTGTATCCACCCTGGTTTGCAGGCGTCAATGAATAGGCGTGCTCGATGGGCCTGCCATCGACATCGAAACTGACGCACTCGAGGGAAAGGGCGAGGCTTCCCGGCTCAACCTGAAGCAAGCCCGCATCGCGCGCGGACAAAGCGACCACGTCGAGCTTCTCCTGTGCAAGGGCAACGGGTCTACCGCACATTTCATACGTCTCATAAAGGCTGAACACCGATACATCGACATCTTCAATGCCCGGAAACAGCTTGACGGGGACGAGCGTCTGCTCGAGCGACACGGGCGTTCCGTCAGTGCTGTTGAGACGGCGGATGGAGTAGAGTTCATCGCCCTCATCGATCATCGAAGAGATGGGCGTATAGCGGCCCGGCGGCACGCAGCGATTTGGAGAGCTGACGCACCGAGGCGACCTCGCGGGCCGCCCCCGCAGCGGACCTAAATCCGCTCACCCGCGAGCCGGAGTCCGCGCCGCCCTGGGCAACGAATGCCCCCTTACCCTGCACGCGGCGGATGAGCCCCCGCTCAACGAGACCGTCGATGGCATTGCGCACGGTCAGGCGCGTGGTCGAGAACGCAGCGGCGAGCTCGTGCTCCGAGGGGATGGCCGACCCCGGCGCATAGGCCCCCTCGGCGATGCGGTGCTCGATGGCATGGCGAATCTGCACGTATCGGGGTTCGCCGGCATGACGCGAAACACATGGAGCCCCGAGGGCGGTCACCTCCAGGTCATGGCGGCGGAAGTCTCGTACGCCGGCTTCGTCTCGCACCACCGCGTTGTGACCTACCACGTGAGCCATGTGCTCGACACCCCCTCGGGAACCTCGCCGTTCTTGCAGCCGTTGCTCGCAAACCGATACCTGCTCGGTACGTAGACGGCCTTCAGATACTCCATGGGCACGCCGGCGGCAGTTCGCTCGAGCGCCTGCACGAAAAAGACCGGCTCACCTTCGTCGATCAGCAGGCTCTCCGCCTCCTGGGAAGTCGCGCGGGCGATGGAGACGCGCTCCGTACCGTGCCCGACGCGGATCCCGTGCTCATGGGCCAGCACGTCGTAGAGGCTCTCGCGCGAGAAGTCGTGCCCCTCGATACCGGGGCACAGCGTGTAGTTGATATAAGAGGTCTCCACGGCGACGGGAACGTCGTCGGCGAAGCGGACGCGGCGGACCTCGAACACGCGCGAACCGACGGCAAGATCGAACTTGGCCGCAAGCACCTCATCGGCATCCACAACGCGGGCGTCGAGAAGGCGGGCGCCGGGCTCACGACCCACGCGGCGGACGGCATCGGAAAAGTTCCGGGTTTCCTGGAAGATGTTGATGGGCTTAGGCGGCAACACGTACGTGCCCGACCCCTGCCTGCTCTCGAGCACGTGCATCGAGATGAGTTGGGTGATTGCCGCACGAAGCGCCGTGCGCGAGACACCGAGGCGCTCGGAAAGCACACGCTCAGAGGGCAACTTGTCCCCTCCGGTCAGGCCGGCGTTGTGGATATACCACCAGATGCCCTCCTGGGCTCGGTCTTTGGGCGGGATGCCCATAGGCTCATCTGCCACGCCGTCACTTCCTCTCAAACACGACCACGCGCGCGGGGCAACCGCAGCCTCTATCGACCGAGCGGCATAACGACCTCGAGCAGGTCGGGAATCGAATCGATAGTATAGTCGGCCGCCTCCTGGGAGAAGCCGAAGCGGTCCTCGCGCTTGGCGACCACGGTGAGGCCGGCCGCCTTGCCCGCGGTGATGCCGGGGACGGAATCCTCCACGCAACAGCACTCGTCCGCAATGAGGCCAAGGCTCTCGAGCGTGTGCAGGTAGATCTCGGGATTGGGCTTGCTTTGGTGGAACTGTTCGCCACTCGTGACCAGCTCGAACGCATCGGCGAGGCCACATGCGGCGAGGACCTCGCGGATGTTGCCCATGGGCGAGGATGAGGCGAGCGCGACGCGGACGCCGCGGCGCTTGAGCTCGTCGACGGTCTCGACCACCCCGGGGTTGAGCAGGGACGCGAAATCCGGATAATGCGCGGATTCCCAGGCGTTATAGCGCTCGAGCCCCTCGTCCTCCGTGATCTGCTCGCCGCCCAGCGCGTACCACGCTACCAGGTTGCGCTTGAAGTCCTTGAAGGACGCGCCCACCGCGGAGCACAACGACTCGCGGGGCACATCGATGCCGGCGGCGTCGAACATCCCGGCGAGCGTGTCGAAATAGAACTTCTCGGTATCGACGATCACGCCGTCCATGTCGAAGATGACGGCCTTGAAGGGAAAGGCGGGCTGGGTCATGAGCGGGGTCTCCTGTCCGGTTAGTGAAATCGGCACGCGCCCAAGCATCCTCCCCGCCCGGGGCGCAGGTGGATGCGCGCGTGCCGCTCTGCATGATTGTAGGGGTTATTTCGGCTCTCCGCCGAAAATCAGTCATCGCCGTCGTAGTTCACGAAGTTCTCGGTTTTCGCCGCGGCGATCGCCTTGAACCGCTTGAGCAGGGGATGCTGCTTCGAGCTGCCGAGCGCGCTGCTCGCCAGATGGCTCACCAGCTGCACGAACGGCAGGTAGGCGAAGGAGGCGAGGTCGCAGCGGGAAGTTCGGGGGCCACAAGGACGTTCGGGTCGCCGGCGAGCTCCGCAGTCGAGGCGGGCTCGGCTGCCTGTGCACTCGTCACTAGGAACGCGGCGTCGCTCACCTCGCGGGCCGCGCGGTAGATCAAGCGGCAGCGCTCACGAGCGGCATCCGGCGCATCGAAGAAGAACATGGTATACGCGGGCGTGATCTGCAGGTTGGGCCCATGGATGAACTCCTCCACCTCGTAGGCGGGGCTCGGGACGTGCACCGTCTCGCCGATTTTGAGCGCCCCCTCGAGGGCGACGCCGCGGGCTCCGTCGGCGGCGATGCTGTAGCTCAGACGCATCGACGTCAGCGCCTTCTCGTGGGCGCGGTAGAACTCGTAGGTCGAGGCGCGCACCGCGTCCAGGACCTCCACCGCCGCCGCGAGGTCGGCCATGCGCTCGGGCGCCCGCCCAGGCGGGCGGCGAACATCATGAGAAACAGCGCGAGCGTCGTCACGCCCTTCGTCACGTAGCCCACGAGCTCGGTGCCCGCCCCCCAATCGACCATGACGTCGGCATGGTCGCGGGCGTCAGCCCCACGTTGCCGGTCAGGCACACGGCGCGGGCCCCTGGGCACGGATGACGTCGAGTGCCTCCAGCGCGTTGGTCGACAGGCCGCTTTGGGTCACGACCGCCACGAGCTCGCCCTCGCGGACCTCGGGCTCGTAATAGGTGAACCGGTGCGGCGTCACGACATCGATCTGGACGCCAGGAAGGCACGACGCCATGAACGGCAGCGCACACTGGCAGGCGTTGAACGACGAGCCGGAAGCAACTAGGCGAATCCTTGTCGGAGTCCTCCCGCCGCAGCATGCCACGAGCGGTTCGGTAAGCTCATCGGCGCGGGCGAGGTTCTCGCGCGCCACGCGGGGAGATTCGTCGACGTAGTCCCCATCGACCATACGCGCTCTTCCAACGTATCCATATGTCTCTCCTTGAAATTAGGGAAGCGGGGCGCCGCACGCAGGCGCAACGCCCACGGCGCGACGCCCCGCTCCAAATGTTGATGGGGTGCGGCTCCCTATCCGTGCGAGCCGCCCTTCCGCCGCCGTGCGGCGCCCCATTCGGGCGATACCTCGATCGGTCGCGACCTACACGCCCAGGATGCCGAAGAACGAGCCGACGAGGCCGACGACCACGAGCGCCACGAGCAGGGTGGTGGTCTTGACGTTCTTCTTGTTCACAAGCCAGTACATCAGCAGCGTGAAGGCGAGCGGGAGCAGGCCGGGCATGATCGTGTTGCAGATGTCGCCCAGCGTGGTCGCGGTCTCGCCGGAGCCGATCACGAGCGGCACGTTGATACCAACGTTCTCGGCGGTCATGCCTCCGATGACCATGAGGCCCAGGACGGAGGCGCCGTAGGTGAGGACCTCCATGAGGCCGCTCTCCTGCACCTTGGCGAGGAAGCCGCTTCCCAGCTTGTAGCCGGCGTGCATGAGGTAGAAGCGCAGGCCCTGAGCGGGGATGTTGAAGAGCAGCAGGAACAGGATGGGTCCCAGGATGTTGCCCTGGGCGGCGAGGCTCACGCCGACGCCGGTGGCGATGATGCGCAGCGTACCCCAGATGAAGGAGTCGCCGATGCCCGCCAAGGGGCCCATGAGGGAGACCTTGACGTTGTTGATGGACTCGGTTTCGAACTCGGGGTCGGTGGCGTTTTGCTCCTCCATGGCGGCGGTGATGCCGAGGATGAGCGTGGACATGTGCGGCGTCGTGTTGAAGAACTCGAGGTGACGCTGCATGGCCTCGACCTGGTCGTCCTTGTTGGGATAGAGCTTCTTGATGATCGGAAGCATCGAGTAGCAGAAGGCCATGTTCATCTGTCGCTCGTAGTTCCAGTCCCACTCCATGCCGAGTGAGCGGATGGCGACCCTGTTGAGGTCCTTCTTGGTGAGCTTGCGCTCGTCTGCGGTCTGGACCGCGGCGTCGTTAGAAGTCGTCGTCATCGTCCATACCTCCTTCGGTGGCAAGTGCGGGACGGGCGTTCAGCTTCTGCTGGATCTGGGCGAGCACGACGGCCACGACGGCGCCGAAGATGGCGATACCGGTGGTGGGGATGCCCAGGTAGGTGGACAGGGCGAAGCCGGCGATGAAGAAGCAGGCCACGGACTTGTTCATGATCATCTTGAGCAGGAGCGCGAAACCGATGGCGGGCAGCAGGCCCATGGTGATCTGCAGGCCGTTGGAGACCCACTCGGGGATCATGTCGAGCAGCGCCTGGACCGCGGGGCCGCCGGCGTAGAAGCCGATGGCGACGCACAGGCCGATGATGAGGTTGACGCCGAAGAAGCCGCCCAGGAAGTGCATGCGGGCGACGCCGGCCATATCACCCTTGGCGGCGTAGTCGTCGGCCTTGTGGACGAACGGCGGGAGGATGAAGACCATGCCGACGTTCTTCACGATGAGGACGAGAGAGGCCACGGGGATACCGATGGTGAGTGCCGTCTCGAGACCGGAGCCGGTCGAGATGGTGAACGCGGTGCCGAGGACGGTACCGGAGATCATCTCGGGCGGGATGCTCGCACCGATGGAGAACGAACCCATGAAGGCGAGCTCCAGGGTGGCACCGAGCGTGACTCCCGTGGGGATGTCACCCATGATGATGCCGGTGAGCGCTCCCATCACCAGCGGACGGGACAGGCAACTGGTACCGAGCAGGTACTCAGCGTTGCCGAGCATGGCGACGAGGCCCAACAGGATGGCTTGGACGATCATCTGTGCTCCTTTCTGCATATCTCAAGAGGCGGCCCTCGCCACCCCTTTGTGCATAAGCGAACCTGGCATTTCAGGCACAACCTCCCCTACCCATGCGCCGATGGGCCTTGCATGCCAGGTTGTGGGAGGTTCAAAGCGGCGGCACTCACGGCACGTCGCTCGAGGGTCTGCTACAGCGCGCGGCTCCACCTTGACGGCGGCATCGTCGGGGAACCATCTGGATCTCGACATCCACACCCTCGGAAACGAGCGCGTGAAGCGTCTCCTCCTCCGTCGGTGTGACGTTCATGGGCCTTGGAGATGGCACGGGTCTCGGCGGTAGCTTCGTGCCGCCGAGATTGAGCTGCTTGATGCCGCACTCACGGCAGAGGCGGGCGGCGTCTGCGATGGACTCGACGACGATGAAGAGCTTGTACTTGTCGGTCTTGCCGCTGTTGATGGCCGCGATGGAATCGTCGATCGTCTTGATGACGAGCTTGGTGTCGGCAGGCTTGGCGAGCTTGATGGCGCTCTTGCGCAGCGCATCGCCAGGCACGGAATCGTTGGCGACGAGGATGCAGTCGACATCCAGGGCGCTCTTCCACGAGACGGCCACCTGGCCGTGAAGCAGACGGTGATCGACGCGAAGCATCTTGATCATGTCGTTTTCCTTTCATCTGAGCCGCTCATGCGGCGTTGCCGATGTGGTGTGGATGGCGAAAGGGCCGCAACGGACCCTGCCCCCTATGGTTAGAAGTCCTCGTCCTCTTCCTCGTCGACGACCTCGCCGCCCATGCAGACGGTGACGCCCTCGCGGGCGCTCGAGCACGCGCTCGGCGGCGGCGGCATCGAGGCCGTCGCGGGCGGTAAGGGCGATCTCGAGCGCCATGCCATGGTGAGGCCGGAGAAGATCACGACGTTGGGGAACTCGGTGAGGCGGAACAGGGCGTTGTGGACGCTACCACCCTTAATGTCGCACATGATGATGAACTGCTCGTCGGATGCAGAGATGCGCTCGCGGAGCTGCTCGTAGTAGTCATTGGGATTCTGGCCGAACTCGAGGCTGTAGGTCTCGATGCCGTCGGCTGCACCGCCGGCGACCATGTGGAGTGAATCGAGCATGCCGCGGGAGAGCCCGCCGTGCGTTGCGATGATGATTTGAGCCATGGTGCATTCCCCTCATCCAACTTATCTCGTCGATGCAAGACCTATTATAGGCAGGGCATAACCTGTCATATCCTGTTATAGGAAGCGTTCTGTAAACGGCCTGTTTTTCGCGGTGAGTGGTTTTTCTTAGTTCCAAGTTGTATATGACAGGTTAGTACAATCTGGTCTCCTTTCATTGAGAGAGACCATTTTCACCGCCAGCACTGAACCCGTCCTCTGGAATCAAAGGTGTTCACATACACGTAACGCCCCGACGGAAGAACACCATCGGGGCGTTAATTCACGTGAAAACCGGGGGCCGGTCGATATTGGCTGCACGGACGCGATGCGCCGTCAGGGCGATGCCCCGTCGGCCCCAATCCGGAGCCCCTCAGCACACATCAAATGCGGAAGGTATACCGTGTGCCCACGATGTGCTGCCTGCCAAGGTACATGGGCGACCCATCGGTATCGTAATAGCGGCCCTCAAGGCAGAAGAGTGGCTCGCCGACGGGAACATCGAGATACGGCGCAAGCTCGGCGGACGCCTTCTCAAGATCAAGGTCGCACGGCTCGGTGAGCATCGGCTCGCCATGGCCGTTGGACAGAATGATGTCGTAAAGTGAAGTGTCTTCAAAATCCGCACTGCGCAGGAACGCATAAGCTTCGGCGGGGAAGTAATTCTCCTCAACCATGATGGGTGTGCGATCCGCCGTCCGGATGCGCACAACCCTCAGCAGGCGTCCCTCGTTGCCAAAACCAAAGAAGGCCCGGGCATCGTCGAGGCCCTCTACCTCCTCGATCGACATCAAATGCGCGCCGGCGCGTTGGTTGTTGCTCTCGCACGCCTCGGTGAAGCTTTGGACGTCATTGTTCTGGGTGAACTTGGTGCGGACCTTGGACGAAACGGATGTGCCCGGGAGACGCTCGCTCACATAGGTGCCCTTGCCCGGACACTTGACGAGATATCCCTCGTTAACGAGTTCTTGCAGGGCGCGGCGAATGGTAATGCGGCTCACGCCATACAGGCCGTTGAGCTTGTCCTCGGAGGGAATCCTCTCTCCGGGAACGAAAGCGCCATCCACAATCTGGCCTTTGAGGAGCTCGCGCAGCTGAGCATAGAGAGGCGTCGAAGAACCATCGTCAAGCATCTTCGGCATATCGATCTCCTCCTGTATTGATACGTCTTAAGCCATCATATGAGACGGTACCACAATCGCCCCGGCGAGACGTCCTTAGCCCAAAACTTGTCGAGCGCGAGCGCGATGCCGTCCTCGTTGTTGGAGGCGGTGACTTCATCGGCCGCAGCCTTGGCGGCATCGGTCGCATTCCCCATAGCCACGCCGATACCGGCCCACGTGAGCATGGAGATGTCGTTCTGGGCGTCTCCGAACGCGATCACCTCGGACGCGTCGATGCCGAGCTTGGGCAGCGAGCCCGCCAGCGCATTGCCCTTGTTGATATCGGGAGCCATGAACTCGAAGTAGAAGTCGGCCGTGAACATGCCGGAGAGCGTGTCGGTGAAGGGTTCGTACATCGTGCGCCAATGCGCCTGCAGGTACTCCGGCTCGGAGGCACACAGGAGCTTGTCCTGGGGGCGAGAGCACACTTCGAGCAGGTCATCGACCTCGACGAGCTCGAGGTCACACATCCTGCGCTCGTAGTCGACGATGTCGAAGGGGGCGTCCCGATACGTGATGACGTGCCTGCAGCCACGCTCCACGTACAGGTATTTACCTTCGGTGATCCAGGGGATGACGTCGAAGTCGCGCATGTGCCCAACGAGCGCGCGCAGAGCGCGTTCCTCCATGGGCTGATCGAAGAGCACCTCGTCGGTCTGGGCGTCGATCACGCGCGCACCGTTGAAGGCGACGAGCAGGCCGCCATTGTCTTGAAGCTCGAGCTCGGCGGCAATGGCGCGGAGGCCCTGCACCGGACGCCCAGAAGAAAGGATGAGCCGGATACCCGAACGTTGAGCGGCGAGCAGCGCCTCCTTGGTACGCGGGGTGACAACCTTCGCATCGTTGGTGAGCGTGCCGTCGATGTCGAGCGCAATTGCCTTAATGGACATTCAAGATCCTTTCGAGTGGAGGTTTTCCAAGCGAACATGATACCCCTGTGTGAGAGACAGGGGATGTTGACTCCACGAGGAACACTCCTCGAAACGCAAAGAGGGCGAGCCCGGATGGACTCGCCCTCTATAGGTGTAGCCATATCAACCTATGCGAGGCGACACCGAATTCTTGAATCGGCAAAGACTCCGTTACTTGCGCGTGGCGCGGTAGAACTCGATGAGCGCCTTGGTGGAGGCGTCCTGCGCCGCCAGGGCCTCGTCGTCGTGGAAGGCGGGCGTGATCTGCTTGGCCAGCTGCTTGCCCAGCTCGACGCCCCACTGGTCGTAGGAGTCGATGCCCCACACAGTGCCCTCGACAAAGGTGATGTGCTCGTACAGCGCGATGAGCTCGCCGAGTGCGAACGGAGTGAGGGTGTCGCCGAAGATCGAGGTCGTCGGACGGTTACCGGTGAACACGCGAGCGGGGACGATTTCCTCGGGCGTGCCCTCGGCACGGACCTCGTCGGCGGTCTTGCCGAAGGCGAGCGCCTTGGTCTGGGCGAGGAAGTTGCCCAAGAACAGCTCATGGACGTCCTGGCCGTTGTCCTGGGCCGGGTTATGCGTGTTGGCGAATGCGATGAAGTCGGCGGGGACCATCACGTTGCCCTGATGGATCAGCTGATAGAACGCGTGCTGGCCGTTGGTGCCGGGCTCGCCCCAGAAGACCTCACCGGTGTGGCAGGTGACTGCGCTGCCGTCCCAACGGACCTGCTTGCCGTTGGACTCCATGGTGAGCTGCTGCAGGTATGCCGGGAAACGATGCAGGTACTGGGTGTAGGGCAGCACGGCATGCGTGTCGGCGCCGAAGAAGTTGACGTACCACACGTTCATGAGACCCATGAGCGCGACGACGTTCTCCTCGAGCGGCGTGTTCTCAAAGTACTCGTCGATGGCGCGGAAGCCGGTAAGGAACTGCTGGAAGCGCTCGGGACCGAGGACGACGATGAGGGACAGGCCCACGGCGGAGTCGACGGAGTAGCGGCCACCGACCCAGTTCCAGAAGCCGAAGGCGTTCTCGGGGTCGATGCCGAAGTCGGCGACGAGGTCGAGGGCGGTGGAGACGGCCACGAAGTGCTTCGCGATGGCCTCGGCGTCCTGCTCGGGCGTGCCGTCGATGGCACCGGCCGCGCGGAGCTGCTCGAGCATCCAGGCCTTGACCTCACGGGCGTTGGTGAGGGTCTCGAGCGTGGTGAACGTCTTGGAGACGATGATGACGAGCGTGGTCTCGGGATCGAGGCCCTTCACTTTCTCGGACATGTCGTTGGGGTCGATGTTGGAGATGTAGCGGCAGTCGATCCCAGCGTCGGCGTAGGGGCGCAGGGCCTCATAGGCCATGACGGGGCCAAGGTCCGAACCGCCGATGCCGATGGAGACCAGATGCTCGATCTTCTTGCCGGAGACACCGGTCCACTCGCCGGAGCGGACGCGCTCGGCGAAGGCGTACATGCGGTCCAGCACCTCGTGCACGTCGGCCACGACGTCTTGGCCGTCGACGATGAGCTCGCCCTTCTGCTCGGCGGGACGACGCAGGGCGGTGTGGAGCACGGCGCGGTCCTCGGTGGTGTTGATGTGCACGCCGGAGAACATGGCGTCGCGACGCTCTTCCACCCCGCACGCGCGTCCAAGATCGGCGAGGAGCTTGACCGTCTCATCGGTGATCAAGTTCTTGGACAGGTCAAAGTGCAGGTCACCGGCCTTGAACGTAAGCTTACCAACGCGCTCGGAGTCCGCGGCGAACCAGTCCTTCAGGCTGATGCCCTTGGCCTGGAGCTCGTCGTAGTGAGCTTGAAGCGCCTTCCAAGCGGGGGTCTGCGTGGCGTCGATAGGAGCCGAAACGGTCATGTGCTTCCTCCTCGGTGGTCGTATGCACGGATAGTCCTATCTTAGCACCCCGAGCATCGGCGGGGACTTGAGCTATGCGCTCTTAAAGAAGGCCAAGGCAATGGCACCCGGCCCGACATGCGTGCCAATGGTGGCACCCACCATAAGGACAGGGATGTCCTCCTCGGCGATCCTGTCCTCCCACACCGAGCGACAGTCGTCGAGGTACTTGCGCAGAAGCTTGTCGGAAAGGCCCGAATAGCCGAGCATCACGGGCATGGAGAAATCGATGCCACCGGCGGCCTTGACCTGTTGGCGCAGCAGGTTGCGCCCGTTCTTGGACCCGCGCGCCTTACCGAGCACCGCCACCTCTCCGTTGTCGATGGTGATAACCGGCTTGATGGAGAGCAGCTCGCCCACCGTGCCCGCCGCCGCCGAGATGCGGCCACCGCGCTTGAGGTACTCGAGGGTGTCGAGCAGGCCGACCACGACCACGCGATCGACGACGGCCTCGACGGCGCCGGCGATCTCGGCAGCCGACTTGCCCTCGTCCAACAAGCGCAGAGCGTAGTCGACGAGGATGTGCTCGCCCACGGTGACGCTCTTGGTATCGACCACGTGGACCTCGGTGGCGTCGCTCGCCTCGGCGGCGGCGGTGCAGGCGGACTGGTGTGTACCGGAGAGCTTGGCGGACAGGGCAAGGATCACGACGTCCTCCCCCGCGGCCTGGGCGCGCTCAATGGCCTGGGAGAACGCGTAGGGGTTGACTTGGCCGGTAGTGGGAAACTCATCGCCCTCGACGAGGAGTTCGTAGAAACGCTCGCGCGAGAGCTCGACATCGGCCTGGTACGTGGTGGTACCGAACCCCACGGAAAGAGGCAGGACGTCGAGCTGGGGATGATCGCCCTGAAGGCAATCGGAACCGGAGTCGGTGATGATGCGAACGGACATAATGGACCCCTTCAGATTAGATAATGGACATAACCCGCAGTAGTGTACTGCTAAATCAAGCCATCATCAGGTCATCACATGTTCGAAACAGCCCCTTGTGGATAGACCCCCGCTACTCCCGCGCGAAGAACGCGACCGCGATGCCTCCCGGCCCCACAGACAGTGATTCACCCACCGCCCCGGCCATCGCCGAGACGTATGCGAGCGGCATCCTAGCGGCAGAGTGCTAGACGGCGGAAGCCGGTTCGAGATCGGCCTCGGGATCTACCTCCACCAACTTAAGCGTATTGGAAAAGCGACCATCAACGCCAATCACGTCACGCAGGAGGTGCAGATAGTAACTGCCCGCCTTCCTCGCCCTGCGCACCAACGTCCCGAGCTCCCCCAAGTCATCTTGGATCGACTGGCCGACAGGGGCGCAGTCGTACAGGCGCGCCTGCCCCACAGGGCACCAGATGCCGTCCACGCACGCGATGCGCTCGGCGATGGTGCCCTCGCGCCAACGCTCGGTCGAGCAGATCACCGGATCGAGGACCTCGTAGGCACTTCCCGTCCAAACATCCACCAGCCGTACGCGAGACGCCGCCACATCCTTTTCGACAATCGAGAAACGCGAGAAGAACTGGGTGCGCTCGACCTGTCTCATACGATCGAGCGAATCCTCGGGAAGGGTGCGGGCGGACTGCTCGATATAGAGCTGCAGCGGCGTGCGCCCGTCAATGAGGGGGCGCTCGAACAAGGCCCATTCGGTGAAGTAGATGTTCGTCATGGCGAGGTATCGGGGCAAGGGGCTCCTCATGCGCATCGCAAAGGGATGCACGTATTCCTCGAACTCCGACGAGGCGGCGTCGATCCAGCGCGCCTTGCGCGCGCCCCAGTACTCGGCAAAATCAAGGATGTCCCGGTCGACGGCGGATAGTTGATACATGGTGCCCCCCTTACGGCTCGGCGATGCCCGTACACCCCTAGGCTATGGCGCGAGAGGGCGTCACCGGCGTGCAGCGGCAAATCGGAGGCATGCCGCCTGTACAGATTGGGCACGCTCCCAGACCATGTCCCGACACGAATCCGACCAGAGTCCGACAACGCCCTGTTGCAGCGCGAGGGGCGCACCAGCTCGATAACGAAGCCGGCGCGCCCCTCCACAGAACTTGCGTATCACGCCCGTGAAGGACGTGTGAAATCGCGCAATAGGGTTATCGGCGACCACCGCGGTCCCCCGGGCGGCGACCGGTGCGCGAAGCCGAGCCCCCGCGGTCGACGCGGCCGCCGTGGGGATTGGATGCCTTGCGGGCGCCTCGGCCGCCGCGACCACGACGCTCGCTGGGCTCATCGTAATTGCGCCACGCCTCGCGCCCGCCTGATGAGGTGGAACGACGATTCGCGCCAGTGCGCGAGGGGCGGGAGGCGGTACGCGCCTCGGAAGCGGTCAACAGCTCGACGGAAGCGTCGCCCTCGTCCGCACGCACCCGGGTCTTACCGCTGCGCTTCCTCCGGGAGGGCTTGGCCTTGGCCTCGTCCTCAGCACGTCGAGATGCACCCGCGCGGGTATCGGAAGACACCTTGCCATGGGCCTCCCCATTCGAGCCAGAGCGGGAACCGCCTCGGGACTCGGCTCGCGAACCGGCGCCCGCCTTGGCCTTCGCTTTGCGGCGGCGTTTCTTCTCCTTCTTGCCCGCGGGTGCCTTGGCGGGCACGCGGTTGGGGTCGACCTCGGGCGCGGACGCTCCGAGTTCGAAGCCGTCCGCATCGAAGAGCGCGGCGGTCTTGCCCATGAGTGCCTCGATGTCGTAGAACTCGGCGACATCATCGGGGGTCACGAATGTCAGGGACCAGCCCTCCTCACCCGCGCGGCCCGTGCGGCCGATGCGATGGATGTAATCCACCGGGTCGGTGGGGACGTCGAAGTTCACCACGTAGCGCACATCTGAGATGTCGATGCCACGGGCGAGGACGTCGGTGGCCACGAGCACGTCGCACTCCCCGGCGCGGAACGCCTTGAGGGCCCGCTCGCGCTGGGCCTGACTGCGGTCGCCGTGAATGGCAGCGCAGGTGATGCCCGCACGCGCAAGACGGCGGCTGCAAGCATCGGCGCGGTGCTTGGTGCGGCAGAACACGATGACGCGGCTCGCCCCCCTCGCGCTTGAGTACACGGGCGAGCAAGGCGTTGCTTCGCTTCGAGGAACCGGGAGCACGTACTGCTCAACCGTTTCCGCCGTCGAGGTCACCGGGGCGATCTCGACGCGGGCGGGATCGTGCACAAGGTCGGTGATCGAGCCAACTGCCGCATCGTCAAGCGTTGCGGAGAACAACAGGGTCTGGCGATCATCGCGCGTGTAGCCCACGATGCGGCGAACGGCGGGCAGAAAGCCCATGTCGAGCATGCGGTCCGCCTCGTCGAGCACGAGTACCTGCACCTGGTCGAGCATGCACGCGCCCTGGTCGATGAGGTCCTGTAGACGGCCCGGCGTGGCGATGAGGATGTCGCACCCGCGCTTGAGCTTGTCACGCTGCGGGTTGTAGCTCACTCCGCCCACAACGGTCACGCTGGTATGCCCGGTGTGGTGCGCAATGGAGCGGCACACGTCCTCGATCTGCTGGGCAAGTTCACGCGTGGGCGTGACCACGAGCATGAGCGGACCCTGGGGAGCGACCTTACCACGCGCGCGGGAACGGGGCACATGGGGCAGATTGTTCATGGTGGGCAGCAAAAACGCCGCGGTCTTGCCGGTGCCCGTCTGGGCAGCGGCAAGCACGTCCTCGCCATCGAGTGCGTGCGGGATCGAGGCAGCCTGCACGGGCGTCGGGGCGGTATAGCCCATATCGGCAACGGCGGAGAGGACCTGCTCGGACAGGCCAAGGTCGGCGAACGTGGTCTCGGGGCCGGCGTCTTGATCGGACGAGGAGGCGAGATTGGTTTCGCGTACCTCGACGGTCTCGATGGCGTCGTCCTTTTTCGTGTTCTTCTTAATAAACAGCGGCATGGGGGTGTGAATTTCCGTTTCCGCGCGGTGGGCCTCAACACAGCGGCGCCCGGCAACGGGGCGCGCTCGTCAAACCGTCCGCGCAAGGAGGTTCATATAACAAGCGATTGCGCGGGCCGGTCCGCGCGGTGGAGCACGTTCGCAACCGGCATATCCCTGCAGCCTCTCAGGCTATTGCGGGCGCATGCGTAACGCATGGAGCAGATTCCACCGCAGGCAAGTATACGGGCACCCGATGTGCAAAAAGGGGACTGTCCCTAAATTACACAACCCCACCGTTACCGCGTACCCATCCCCCCCCGCGCACAGGCATCGCGAAAGTTAACTCTCGCGTCGATTTCCCCGCCCTTTCGAGCAAAATGCTCCGCGAGAGTTCACTTCGCGGAGCACCCCACTCCAGTTCCCGCAGACACAAGGGTCGGTCGCGATCGGCCCCGGGCTCGCCCGGGGTTCGCCTTGGAAGCAAATCGACATTCTAATCAAATACCCCCGGGGGGTGGGGTATACTCAACCGTGACATTGCTACGAAAGGAGCTACACATGGCTCAGGAGAAATTCGACGTCGGCGGCATGACGTGCGCGGCATGCCAGGCACACGTCGAGAAGGCCGTCTGCAAGTTGCACGGCGTGACCGACGTCGCCGTCAACTTGCTCTCGGGCAGCATGCAGGTCACCTTCGACGAAACGCTCCTCAGCGACGACGACATCTGCGACGCCGTCGACCGTGCGGGCTACTCGGCGGCGCCCGTAGGCGGAGCTGGCGCCGGCGCGGCAGGGGCAACCATGCCCGGTGTCAACGCGAACGCCGTCTCAGCACCCCTCGTCTCCCCCACCAAGAAGCTTGAGGCCGCCGCGCGTGCCATGCGCGGGCGCCTCATCACCTCGATCGTGTTCCTCATCCCCCTGTTCTACCTGGGCATGGGGCACATGCTCGGCTGGCCGCTGCCGGCATTTTTCGGCGCGCATGAGAACGTCATGAACCTCGCGCTCACCGAACTGCTGCTACTCGCACCCATCCTCTACGTCAACGATGCCTACTTCATCAACGGTTTCAAGTCGCTCGTTCATGGTGCTCCCACCATGGACGCACTCATCGCCATCGGCGCCACCGCCAGCGTAGGCTGGTCCATCTACGGAATCTACCGCATCGCGGCGGAACTCGCGGCGGGCGACCCCATGAGTGCCCACACCATCGGCATGGACAATCTCTACCTGGAAAGCGCGGGAACCATCCTCTCGCTGGTAACCATTGGCAAGTACCTCGAGGCCCGCAGCAAGTCAAAGACGGGTGGGGCCATCGAGGCGCTCATCGACCTCGCACCTAAGACCGCAACCATCGTGGACGAGCAAGGTGTCGAGACGGTGGTGAACGCGGACGACATCAAGCCCGGCCAGGTGATCTTAGTGCGTCCGGGTGAAACCGTCCCCGTGGACGGCGTGGTTCTCGAGGGCTCGTCCTCCATAGACGAGAGCGCCCTCACGGGCGAGTCCATCCCGGCGGAAAAGACACCCGGCGACACCGTGAGCGCCGCCACAGTCAATCGCACGGGATCCTTCGCCTTCCGCGCAACGCGCGTCGGAGCCGATACGAACCTCGCCCGCATCATCCGCCTCGTCGAGGAAGCCAACGCCACGAAGCCCCCCATCGCGCGCCTGGCAGACAAGGTCGCCGCCGTCTTCGTGCCGACAGTGCTCATCATCTCCGCAGCCACCTTCGCGATATGGCTCGTCACCACCGGCGGAAACGTCAATGAGGCACTCACCGCGGCAGTCGCCGTAGTGGTAATCAGCTGCCCCTGTGCGTTGGGACTCGCCACGCCCGTCGCCATCATGGTGGGCACCGGCAAGGGTGCCGAGATGGGCATCTTGTTCAAAAGCGCCGAGGCCCTCGAGACGCTGCATGACGTGAAAACAGTGGTGCTCGACAAGACCGGCACCATCACGCAGGGCAAACCCTCCGTAACCGACATCCTTCCCGCACAACGTGCGGACGGCACCGCCGCCATAACCGAGAAGGGACTCCTCAAACTCGCCGCCGCCCTCGAGCGCAGCAGTGAGCATCCGCTCGCCGAGGCGATCATGGCGTGCGCGGACGAGCGCGGCATCGTCGCGCGTTCGGTAAAGCATTCCAAGCCATCCCCGGCCGCGGCGTGACTGCATTCGAGGGGGCCAACCGCATTGCTGCGGGCAACGCCACACTCATGGCAGATGAGGGCATCGACATCGACCGCGACGAACTCGAACGGTTCGCCCTTCAAGGAAAGACACCCCTTTCTTCGCCAAGAACGGTGAGATCATGGGCATCATCGCCGTCGCCGACGAGGTCAAACCAACCAGCACGGACGCCATCGCGGCATTGAGGCATTTAGGAATCCAGTCCATCATGCTCACCGGCGACAACGAACTCACCGCGCGCGCCATCGCCGAGCGCGTGGGCGTTTCCAACGTCATCGCCGACGTCC
>ENA-OPZN01000241-OPZN01000241.1-human-gut-metagenome-genome-assembly--contig:-NODE-241-length-19930-cov-2.862142_pt1 | contig 19930 bp, 21 predicted proteins | sample MGYA00242483_ERZ504503 | MGnify/ENA primary metagenome ERZ504503 (study PRJEB26092, sample SAMD00036285) | human gut metagenome | host: Homo sapiens | study: EMG produced TPA metagenomics assembly of... | reverse complement strand
CCGGCGGCCCCAGGCGAACGGCCCGTAACGGACACGAAACAGTTCCGCGCTCCATGTTGCGCTGGCACTCCACTGTCGCTATAGTGCCAACCATACTAAGCGACCTCAAGGAATCGAAAGGAGCCATCACCATGAAGAAGAACATCGCCCTCTCCCTCAACAACTGGTGGTGGCATGACGCGTCTTCGGCCGGTCAACGGTGAGCTCCTCACACGCTTATGCCATAGAAGGTATACGAGGCCTCCGGTTTGACCGGGGGCCTTTTTCGTGCCCCTTCGTGTCATGCACCCTCAGTACTCGAACATCCACGCCATTGACGATTACCGCCATCTAACTCAGCAAGGAGAGCATCATGTCCCAGAACACTCAGCCCACCGGTTCCGCCCGCACCGTCAACGCCGTCGACCGCGGCGGCCTCGACATCAAGAGCCTTGTGCTCCTCGCCGTCTTGCTTGCCGCCGGCTTCATCCTCAACTTCACCGTCGGCAAGGCCATATCCGCGGTGTCCGGTGGCGCCATCGCCCCCGAATTCATCATCTCCGCCTTCTGCCTCACAATCCTCATCGTCCGTCCGAACCTCCTGCAGGCGCTCGTCATCGGCCTCATCTCCGCCGCGGTGATCCAGGTCACCACCACCTCCCCCGGCATTGACTTCGTCGCCGAGGGCGTCGCCGCCGTCGTCATGGCCCTCATTGTGAACGCCGGTATGAGTACCGGTGCCAAGGCGATCATCCCCACCGTCGGCACGTTCGTCACCACCTTCCTTTCCGGCTTCATCTTCATGGTCATCAAGATGGCCATGATGGGCTTCGCCACCGAGCTCGCCGCCGTCATGATGCCCGTCATCGCCCTCACCGCGGTGTTCAACGCCATCCTTGTCGGAGCCCTCTGCCTCCCCGTGAGGAAGGCACTCGGCCTGAACGACTAGTCCTACTCGCGATATGATGTCGAAGGCTCGTCCTCGCGGCGGGCCTTCGGTCGTTTTCGCACCGCATCGACCATCCACCCACCTCCCCACGCGCAGAAGGGATCTCATGGCCGCGATCATCGAGTTACGCGAGGTGTCGTTCGCCTACGGGCAAACAGAATCACTCGCGCTCAAAGACCTGAACCTTACCATCGAAGAAGGCGGGTTCGTGGGCGTCATCGGACCCTCCGGCGCCGGCAAGTCGACGCTCGCGAGCGTGCTGTCCGGAGCAATCCCCCATCACTATACGGGGCGCTTGTACGGGGAAACTCGCGTCGCCGGGCTCGATACCTGCGAGGCGTCCCTCACCGACATCGCGACGATTGTGGGCTCCGTGCTCCAAGACATCGACGCCAGATGGTCGCCTCGGTCGTTGAGGACGAGATCCTGTTCGGTCTCGAGAACTTCGACGTGCCCCGCGACCAGATCGAACAGCGCCTCACGGACGCACTGAGCGCGGTTGGCATCGCCGAACTGCGTGAACGAGAGATTGCCTCACTTTCTGGTGGGCAAAAACAGAAGGTCGCCATCGCCGCGATTCTGGCGCTCGCCCCGCGCGTCCTCGTCCTCGATGAGCCCACCGCCGCCCTCGACCCCATCAGCTCCCGAGCGGTTTTCGACGTGCTGCGGGAGGCCCAGCGCCTCACCGGTGTCACCGTGGTCGTCATCGAGCAGATGGTCGCGCTGCTTGCGGAGTTCTGCGATCGCATCATCGTGCTCGACAACGGTTCCGTCGCCCTCGACGGCACACCGCACGACGTGTTCGGCCACTCGGACGAGTTGCGCGCGATCGGCGTCGACAGCCCGCGAACCGCCCGTATCTCCAACAGCCTCGCATCGCTCGGCCTCGTCGAAGTCGAGCGCCCCGCACTTACCGTCGACGAGGCGCAGGCACTCGTCATGCAGGCGCTGGACGGACGCACCGCGCCCACCAGCGACATGCGCACTCGATCGTACGCGCCTCGCGACGCTCGGAAGGCGGGTGCGTCCGCATCACGCGGAACGGCCCCCATCGTCGAGCTCGAGGGCGTCAGCTTTTCCTATGGCGCGGGCTGCGCCTCCGTCGACGACATCGACCTCACGGTGCGCCCCGGTGAGATCTTGGGGGTCGTGGGGCAAAACGGGGCCGGCAAGACGACGCTCACCAAGCTGCTGAACGGCCTGCTCAAGCCCGTCTCGGGTAGCGTCCGAATCGCCGGACTCGACACACGTTCGACCCCCGTGAGCACGCTTGCCACCCATGTGGCGACGCTCTTCCAAATCCCGATCGGCAGCTATGCCGCAACACCGTGCTCGAAGAAGTCTCCTTCGGCCTTGAGCTGCACGGCGTCGACACCACCACGGCGCGCGAGCGCGCGGACGCCGTGATCGAGCGGTTCGGCCTCCCCGCCCAATCCGCGCCCTTCTCCCTATCGCGCGGGCAGCGACAAATGGTCGCCCTCGCCGGCGTCGTTGTGCTCGATCCCGAACTCATCATCCTCGATGAGCCCACGAGCGGCCTCGATTACCGCGAGTGCATGACGGTCATGGAAACGGTTCGGAAGCGCGCCCATATGGGCGCAGCGGTCATCATGATCTGCCACGACATGGAGGTCGTGAGCGACTTCGCGACGCGCATCGCCATCATGGCGCGGGGACGCATCCTCGACTGCGGGCCCACACACCGCCTGTTCACCCAATCGGACCTGCTCGAACAGGCGAGCATCACGCCGCCACAGGTAATTGACCTCTCCGAACGCCTCGCGGACATCGTCGACCCATCGTTCGCGGGCATCACCGAGGTCTCCGATCTCGTCGCGCGCGTAAAGGAGTTGAAGCACCGTGCTTAACGTCATTGATTACGTCCCTGGCGCGAGCCTGCTGCATCGCATGAACCCGGTAAGTAAACTTGCCCTCGCCGCGTCCATCATCCTCGCGACGTTCCTCTCCCAAAGCTGGGCGAGTGCTCGTGGGCCTCCGTCATGCTGACCCTCGCCCTCGGCGCATACGCCGGCGTCATCACCCGCCTGGTGTCCCTGCTCAAGGTGCTTACGCCCATCGCGCTGCTCATGCTCATCTTGCAACTCGCCTTCGTGCGCGGAGGCGATCAGGTGCTACTCTTCGCAACGACCGAGGGACTCGCGACCGGAGGGCGGGCATGCCTGCGCCTCGTTGGCGTCGCGCTGCCGCTCGTGCTCGTCCTCACCGTGACCAAGCTCACCGATCTCGCCAACGCATGCGTCGAGGTGCTGCACGTCCCCTACAAGTACGCGTTCACCTTCACGACCGCGCTTAGGTTCGTCCCCATCTTCACGCAGGAGATGAACGCCATCATGGAAGCGCAGACGGCACGCGGCGTGGAATTCGACACCAGGAACCCCTTCAAGAAAATGTCGCTCATGCTTCCCGTCTGCATTCCTCTGCTCGTAACCTCCGTGGGCAAGACCGACGCGACCGCCCTTGCGGCGGAGCAGCGCGGATTCTACCTCCGCACGCGCGAAAGCTCCTACAAGCGGTACCCGTTGCGAGCCGCCGACGCCATGGCCTTTGTCTTTTGCGCCGCGATTATCGCCCTCGGGTTCATCTTCTAAAGCCGTCCATCTCAACGTATGATGGTGTCTGCCACCACCCCGTTCGCGCGCGATGCGCGCCGTATGGCAGGAGACCCCTATGGAACTGATTGACCTCCTCGATGAGCAGACCCGCGCCCGCGTTCTGACGGGCTTCGACGAGGCCCGCGAACGCCCCGTCACACTGCGCGCCAATACGCTCAAGTCCTCGATCGGCGAGGTCTGTACCGTGCTTGAGGCGAGTGGCTTCACATACAGACGAGTGCCTGGTATGCCGACGCGCTCGTTTTGGACGATGTGCGCGAGCGCGACATTTGGGACCTCGACATCTATCGAGACGGGCATGTGTACCTGCAGAGCCTCTCATCCATGCTGCCGCCGCTGCTGATGGGGCCTCGTCCCGGCACCGACGTCCTTGACATGTGCGCCGCGCCGGGCGGTAAAACCGCACAGATCGCCGCACTCACGGGCAACGCCGCGCACCTCACCGCCTGTGAGATGAGCAGCCCACGCGCCGACAAGCTCGTGCACAACCTCGAAAAACTCGGAGCCGCGAACGTGAACGTCATGCGAACGGACGCGCGGCGCCTCGATGAGTTCTTCAGTTTCGACCAAATCCTGCTCGACGCCCCGTGCACGGGCACGGGCACGCTTCGGGCAGGCGATGAACGCGCCGAGAAGCGCATGACGCGCCAGCTGCTCGCCAAAGTCGTCAAATCCCAGCGGGCGCTCCTCGACCGTGCGCTCACCATCCTCAAGCCCGACGGTACGCTCGTCTACTCCACATGCTCGATTCTCGCGGAGGAAAACGACGAACAGGTGCGCGGCGCCCTCAAACGTCATCGGGATTGCGAAGTCGTGCCCATCTTATTCGAGAAGCCCTCCTCGGATGCCCAGGACGGGCCGCGCCCCATCGTGCTCGACCAGGCGACGCACGGGCCTTGCGCCTTGCCCGTGCTTCCGCACTCGAACGCACTGCCCGGAACGCTGACCATCGCGCCGAGCCGGCTGTTCGAGGGCTTTTACGTCGCCGTCATACGAAAAAAGCCTCGCAGGTAACCGCGAGGCGTAGTCGTCCGTGTCGCTCAGGAGCGCTTAGAGCGCAATTCGTCCATGAGCTGGTCGTCGCGACGGCGTTCACCACGGTCTTTTGAGCATGGTGAAAACCAAGTAGACGAGCGCCACGACGCGATGGCGCCGATGACCATGAGAACGGGCACCAAGATATCGAGAACAGTCATGTCGGGCACCGTTCCTTTCCATTTTGCCGTCGGTCACGCTGACGATACCGCATTCGGTTCAGCATAGCAGATTGGCGAGAAACACCCGCAAGACAACCGAATCCGCAAAGGAATGGAGACGCGATGTATGCACGTCGAGGCGTTTTGGCCCCTCGCGTGCGGGTACAATTGTGCATCGTATATCCTTCTCTCCTGAGGGAGCTCTCATGACTGAAACAAAACCGGGCGCCGACGCCCCCCGTATCGCACCGGACCCCGGCCCGATGCCGTCATGCCCACGGTGCCCGCGATCGAACGCGAAGAGCGCGCTGAGGATCTGGAGCCGGGGGACGCCGTCGATGGACCCATCGCGGTCAGTGCCGAGGTTCCCGAGACCATCGAGGCGACTATCGACTTCTCCGAGGTCGAGTTGGCAGACGAGTTCTCCGAGCCCGAACTTGCCGTGACACCGGGTGGCCTCCTGCCCATGGAGCCCTCCCCCATCGAGGGCCGTCTGCGCAAGGCCCCGCTGCGCGTGCCCGACGAGCTCGAGGAGTGCGGCGGCTTCACCTTGTTCGGGCGTCGCATCAAATCACTGCTCTATACCACGGACGTCGCGGTCATCCGCAACTCCAATGCCGACGCATCTTCGCGGTGTACCCCTTCACCGCGCAGCCGGCCATCACGCAGGCGCTGCTCACCGCCTCCGAGGCACCCGTGTTCGTGGGCGTGGGCGGCGGCACCACCACCGGCAAGCGCGCCGTGCAGCTGGCCGCGGTCTCCGAGATGCAGGGCGCGGCCGGCGTGGTGGTCAACTCCCCCGCACCGCCCGAGATGATCGAGCAGATCTGCGCCATCATCGACATCCCCGTCATAGCCACCGTCGTGCGCTGTGACGCCATCGCGCACGCCAAGGTCAAGGGCGGGCGCGAAGATCCTGACGTCGCCGCCGGCAAAGACACGCCCGCCGTCTTGCGCGAGCTGCGCGAGGCGTACCCGAACCTGCCCCTCATCGCCTCCGGCGGACGCTCGTCCCTGTCGGTTCGCGAGACGGTGCAGGCGGGTGCCAACGCCGTCATCTGGACGCCACCCTCGGCACAACAGCTGCAGGCCGATATGATGCGCCGGTACCGCGAGGCGGAAGTCAAGCCCGAAGTCCCCGTTATGGACCCCGTCGCTGCCGCCGACCGTCAACCCGCTCGAGAGCGCGCGAGCCGACGTCCCCATCCCCGACGAGCTCATCGCCAAGCAACCACGAGCGGACGCAAGCGCCCGAGACCGCTGCCGCTGTTCTTTAAGGGTAAGCGCCGGTAATACCCCCCACAGCCGCCCAGAGGGAATCGCCAGGGACACCCGGAGGTACCCGGACCCCCAGTAGAACCGCTCCGCGGCCGTGAACCAAGTCGCTCGACTCACGCGTCGGGAGTGGTCCCTTTGTCTACCCCCGTGCCGCAGCCTACCCGATGCACCATTGTCCCATCGTCAACTTGCGAAAGGATCCACCATGCTCGTCACGCCTCTCTCATCCATCACCGACAACGATTACCTTTCCGAACGTTTCCGCAAGGCATATGCCTTCCTCGCGCGTCCCGACCTCTGCGACCTCCCCCTGGGCCGCAACGAGATTGACGGCGATGAGGTGTACGCCAACGTGCTCGAATACGACACGGTCCCCGCAGCCGAGAAAGAGCTCGAGGCGCATCACGACTACTATGATGTCCAGTACGTGGCAAGCGGCGAGGAGATGCTCCAGTACGCGACCGCAAACGGTCTCGCGACCGTTCAGGCATATGACGCGGTGGACGATTACTGCCTGCTCAAAACACCGGAACCCGTCACGTCAATCGCGCTGCACGCGGGAGAGCTGGCCATCTTTGCTCCCGAAGACGCCCATAAACCCGGTTGCACCCTCATCGTGCCCACACATGTCCGCAAGATCGTCGTGAAGGTCCGCGCGTAACCGTCGACCCCACCGGCGCATCTCTCCGAGCGGACCCCATCATCCCCAAGCCAGGAGCCGCATGAAAACCCTTCTTACGCAACTCGCCAAATTCGGCGTCGTCGGCGTTATCGCAACCGTGATCGACTTCGGCGTGATGAACCTGCTGCATTACGGCCTGCAACTCGACATCCTCATCGCCAACACCGCGGGCTTCGTCATCTCGCTCATCTTCAACTATCTCGCGAGCATTGAAGTTCGTGTTCGAGCATCGCGGAGGGCATGAGCAGGCGCCGCGAGTTCGTCATCTTCGTCGTCTTGTCCGTCGTGGGCCTGCTGCTCAACGACGGCATCGTGGTCGCTCTCAACAAGGGCCTGGCGCTCGAGGCGAACCTCGCAAAGATCGCCGCAACAGCCCTTGTCATGATGTACAACTTCATCACGCGCAAAATCTTCCTTGACGGTACCCAAGCTTAAAATCACGTCCCCCCTCCGTCCCGTTTGCCTGAGCCGTACCGAAAGGCCAATCGCCCCATAACGCCATCCACCGACCAAACCACATCGCCCACCGACCCATGCAATCGGTGGGCGCATTCGTATGCTTATTGTGCAAAGCCTTACAATCCGCTTACCGAAGACGTATAGTTTCCCGCGCTCACCGTACTCATGGTGCTTTAACCGTCGCTCTCAGGAAGTGATGTTTTGCGCGCAGCCTTCGCACATCCGCAGACCCGCCAATTCATGAAGTTCGCCGTCGTGGGGTTCGCCTCTCTAGCGGTGGAGTACCTGTTCCTCGGCTACTTCCTCAACATCTTGGAAATGGGCTACCTCCTGGCGACGACCCTCTCGTTCGCCATCTCGATCGTGGTGAACTACATCTTGTCCATGAAATTCGTGTTCTCCCACAAGGAGGACATGAGCCGAAAGCGTGAGTTCACGATCTTCGCGATCCTCTCAGCCATCGGCCTGGGCCTCAATGACCTGTACATGTTCATCGGCGTCGGCCTGCTCAACATGGGAACCATGGCGATGAAGCTCATCTCGACCTTCTTCGTCACCTGGTACAACTACTTCAGCCGCCGCAAGTTCCTCGACGGCGGACGCGGCTAAAACCTGGCGTGAACCCTCACCTTAAAGGTGAACTTGAAACTCCAAAGTTGCTCCATATTTCATCATTGCCGCAGGTAGCTGAAGCCTCAACCTTCAACTTGAACCTTAAACATTCTCTAACGTTCAAGTTGAACTCGAACCTAGTGCTACTATGCTTTTTGTCAAATGGTAAGCAGACAAGACGAGGAAGCACATGGACGCAACTCCTAGCCTGCACGCCACGTGGCGCACCAGCCGCACCCGCCGCCTCATCACCGGCGCCGGCATCACGGCTGCGCTCGCCGCAAGCGTGCTCCTCCCCGTCCCGGCAAGAGCAATCACCACCGAAACCGCAGCCACGCTCACCGAGACCCAAAAGAAAGTCGAAGAGACCGCAGCAGCTTTCGACGAGGCCAACAAGAACCTCGAAGAGCTGCAGGCGAAGATCACCGACAACGAGGCGCGTATCGCCGAGCTCGAGGAAAAACTCCCCGACGCCCAAGCGAAGGCGAGTCGCGCCATGCGCGAGATGTACAAGCACAGCAAGGGCTCCAATCCGCTGATGAGTTTTGTCCTCAACACGCAGAGCCTTGATGAATTCATCTCCGGCATGAAGTACCTGGATCAGGTCAAGGACGCCAACATCGAGGCCCTGCAGGAGCTCAACGACATGCAGGCAGAGCTTGAGGCAGAGAAGACCAAGCTGAGCACTGCCCAGGCCCAAGCTGAGACCGAGAAGCAGTCCGCCGAAGAGGCCCTCTCCGAGGCGCAGAGCCTGCGCGAGGCTGCACAGGCGAAGGCGGACGCCGAGGCTGCCGCCGAGCTCGCCGCGCTCCAGCAGGCCGCCGCAGAGGCCGCTCAAAACGAAGCCGGTTCCAACACGAGTCCCGGAAATGTCACGACCCCCGACAACGGTGCCGTGAGCTGGGACACCGATCAGGCGTCCTTCATTGCAGAGTGGGCCCCCCGCATCGACGCGTATCTTGCCGGATCGCCGCTCGAAGGCCAGGGAACGACGTTTGCCAACGCCGCGTGGAAGTATGGCGTCGACCCGCGCTTCTCCCCTGCCATCTCCAACACGGAAAGCTCCAAGGGGCGTCACTGCTTCCTTCCCTACAACGCTTGGGGTTGGGGCAGCTCCAGCTGGGGCAGCTGGGAGGAGGCCATTGATGCGCATGTCGCCGGCCTCGCCCGTGGGTACGGCTACACGATCAGCGTCGCGGGTGCCAAGAAGTACTGCCCGCCCAATTGGTTCAACTGGTACAACAACACGCTTTCCGAGATGAACCGCATCTAGCGAACGACTCGACGAACTTCAACGTTCCCACATCTTTCAATGCATCGCTGCAGAGCGTGTAACGCCCAGGGGCCGGAACCCAATAGGTTCCGCCCGTGTTTGTTTTGTCACGCACATGGCAACCGCTGATTCAAATGCGCATCGCTGAACGCGCGCAACGCCGCTTGCCCGTTCCCTCCGTGCTACCATAACTGAGGATATATCTGGACGATCGAAAGGAACTCTTCATGGAGCGACCGAACGCTTGGAAGAAATATGATGATGTGGCCCTCGCCGAGCTCGAGGACCTCTGCGGCAAGTACCGCGCCTTCATCAGCGAGAACAAGACCGAGCGCGAGTGCGTGACCGCCTCCATCCAGCTCGCCGAGGCTGCAGGTTACGTCGACCTCGCCGCCTGCGTCGCCGAGGGCCGCGAGCTCAAGGCGGGGGACAAGGTCTACGCCGTCAGTCACAACAAAACGCTCATGCTCGTCAACTTGGGCACCCGTCCCATGGAGCAGGGCTTGAACATCCTCGGTGCCCACATCGACTCCCCGCGCCTCGACCTCAAGCAGAACCCCCTGTACGAGGCCGGCGACATGGCCTACCTCGACACGCACTACTATGGCGGCGTCAAGGCCTACCACTGGGTGGCGACCCCGCTCGCCCTGCATGGCGTCATCTGCAAGAAGGACGGCATGACCGTCGAGATCGCCGTGGGCGAAGATGCCGACGACCCCGTGTTCTGCATCTCCGACCTGCTCATCCACCTCGCGAGCGAGCAGATGGAGAAGCCCGCGGCAAGGCGGTCGACCACGAGAACCTCGATGTCATCGTGGGCGCCGCCCCGTGGTGATCGAGGGCGACGAGGAGGCCAAGGAGCCCGTCAAGCAGATGTTCCTCGACATCATCAAGGAGAAGTACGACATCGACGAGGAGGACTTCCTCTCCGCCGAGATCGAGGTCGTTCCCGCCGGTCCCGCCCGCGAGATGGGCTTCGACCGTTCGATGATCCTCGGCCACGGCCAGGACGACCGCGTGTGTGCCTACACGTCCCTTGCTGCCCAGCTCGACGTGCCCCAGGTCGAAACCACGAGCGTCACCCTGCTCGTCGACAAGGAGGAGATCGGGAGCGTGGGCGCTTCCGGTATGACCAGCCGCTTCTTCGAGAACGCCATCGCCGAGATCATGGCGCTCGCCGGCGAGGACGGACCGTTGGCCCTGCGCCGCGCGCTCGCGAACTCCCGCATGCTCAGCTCCGACGTCTCCGCGGGCTTCGACCACCTCTACGCCGACCGCTTCGAGAAGAAGAACGCCGCCATCATGGGCCACGGCCTGTGCTTCAACAAGTACACCGGAAGCCGCGGCAAGGGTGGCTCCAACGATGCGGACGCCGAGTACTTCGCCCTCATCCGCGACATCATGGACGAGGCGGGCGTCGACTACCAGACCTGCGAGCTCGGGCGCATCGGTGCCGGCGGCGGCGGCACGATCGCCTACATCCTCGCCGAGTACGGTATGGACGTCATCGACTCCGGCGTTGCCGTCCTGTCCATGCACGCCCTGTGGGAGGCCACCAACAAGGCCGACATCTTCGAGGCCTACAAGGGCTACAAGGCGTTCATCACGCGCGCGTAGACCCCATAACCTCCACCCTCTTCGCCGCGGGCCGGGCTTTCTCCGACCCGCGGCTTTTTCGTCCGCGTCCATGCGCAGGCCGACCGCGCGCTTTGGGAAGTCGGCCTCCTTGCGGTAGGATATAAGGCGTTCATGCCCCTACGCGTTAAAGGACGGCACACCCTCGTGAGCAGCGCACAAGGCACTACAGGCCACTTGGTATCGGTTGCGGTGCCGGTGTACAACGTGGAGCACTACCTCGCACAGTGCCTCGATTCCATACGCTCTTCGCTCGGAAAGCAGCTGCAAGTCGTCATCGTCAACGATGGCTCCACCGATGGGAGCCTCGCCATTGCCGAGGCCTTCGCGCAACGCGCCGAAAGCGATCCGCACCTGCCCGATGTCTCCATCGTGACCAAGCCCAATGGCGGGTACGGCGCTGCAGTCAACAGGGGCTTCGATGAGTCCGATGGCATGTACGTCGGCATCCGTCGAGCCCGACGACTACCTTGCCGGAGACCTCTTCGGCGAGCTCTACGCCATTGCCGAGGCGAGCGATATGCCCGACATCGTCAAATCAACCTATAAGCGCGTCTGGATGCCCGATACCCCGCAGCAGCGCATATGGGGCTCCCTGCTGCGTCACCGCGGCGTGCGCACCTGGAGGCGGGGCTGCACCAACCTGGGAGAATCTCCCCTGCTTGTCCGCTGGCACCCTTCGGTGTGGTCGGCGATCTACCGTCGTGACTTCCTCACGTCGACGGGCACGCGATTCATCGAGGCGCCGGGCGCGGGATGGGTGGACAACCCCTTCGTAATGCGAGCCATGTGCCAGGCGGACCGCATAGCGTTCACCGACGATGCGTGGTATTGCTATCGTGAGGACCGACCGGGGTCGAGCAGCGTCACCAAGGCGCCCACCCTCTCGCTCACACGCTGGCTGCAAATGGCGGACGAGGTCGCTCAAAGCCGCTGGGCGACAGACGGTGGTGTCCTCACCTCACTTGCGAGCATCGGTTTTCGCTACGCGTCACATCTGTGGAATACTCCCGAGGCGCGCGATCCCGAGGTTACCAAGCTCCTCGAGTGCGTGCTCGGCGCCATACCCCTCGACATCGCGCTCTCACTTGACGATGTGTCGCCAGCGGCAAAGCAACGCTATCTCGATGCCACACATCAAAACGGAGACATTGGCAAAGCGATGACGTATCGCATGGCCATGATCCGCGAACTCTTGTATTCCTGGCGGGAGAACGGCATGTTCTTCGCCTGCGAGCGCGCCGGCCTCCATCGTCATCCAGCCAAGACCCAGCACATCTCCTAAGGAGCATCCGTGACCGCCGATTCATCCCCCGCCATCGCAACGAACGAGGCGAATCCCCTGGTATCTGTCATCATTCCCGCCTACAACGTCGAGGCGTACGTCGAGGCGGCCGTTCGCTCCGTCCTGGACCAGACCCTCACAGACATTGAGGTCATCGTCGTTGACGACGGATCGCACGACGAAACGGGGGGCGATTCTCGATCGCATGGCCCTGCAGGACCCGCGCCTCACTGCTCTCCATGTCCCAAACCGGCGGGGCACCTGCAGCGCGCAACCTCGCAATCGACCGGGCGCGCGGACGCTACCTCGTATTCGTGGATGCCGACGACGAGTGCGCCCCCACGATGCTCGAACACCTCGCCTCCATCATGGAGCGAGATCACTGCGATCTCGCGGTCTGCGGCTTCGAAATCGTCACTACCACGGGATACGGCAATGGCGATGACTCCGGTGACGATACCTATGTTGAGGTCAAGCAGGTTCCGGATGCGGCATATGCAACGGCGGAGGATTTCCATCGCGCCTCGCCCGCGCTGTTCGACAACAACATGTTCTATCCACCGTGGAATAAGATGTTCCTCGCCAGCCGCCTCAATGAGCTCGGCATCCGCTATCGCGACGTTTTTTGGGACGACTTCCCCTTTGTGCTCGATTACATCAGGGATGTCCAGAGCGTCAGCATGACGAGCGAGCCCCTGTACCGCTTCTTCCGTCGCCGCGCCGACTCGGAAACCGCCCGTTACCGCGATGGCGTGTTCGAGAAGCGCGAGACGGAAAACGACTGGATGCGTGAGCTGTACCGCCACTGGAACATGGAGGACGACGCAAACGCCGACGAGATGGTGAGCCGCCGGTACATCGAGCGCCTCGTTGGCTGCGTGGCCAACGAATGCTCCCCAAAGAACCCCAAGTCTCTTCCACCAAAAACGCGCGAAGGTCAAAGAGATGCTGAGCTCGCCGGCGGTGCGCCCCTCCCTTAGGGCGGCTCGACCCCGTAGTGCGAAGATGCGCGTCATGCTCATCCCCTATCGCATGAACAGCGCGACGCTCTGCCTGCTATCCGGCATGTTCATCGAATGGGTCCGCGGGACGGCGCCCACGCTGTTTGCCAAGCTCAAGGCCAACCGCTAGTCACATTCGACAACCTTCACAGGGTTTCCTCGTCTGTTAGGACTTTGCGTTGCTTTGCGCGACGGGGTGGTATTGCGCGCGCATGGGTACGAGAATCTCGTGAGCGATCACGAGAGGTGTACCCTATGACTTCAAACGATACAGAACAGACCACCCGCAGTCCGTATAGCGCGTACCTGGGCTCACCCGACACGCACATCGGGGCGACGCAGCCCATCGCGCTGCGCAAGGGGCTCCTCGACGGCATCTCTGTCGCGCAAATCATCGCCGCGGCGGCGGCCGCCGTGACCTCCATGCTCCTCTCATCAAAAATCGGCATCGCGGGGTCCGTCATCGGCGCAGCCGTGAGTTCCGTGGTGACCGTCGTGTGCTCCCAGCTCTATCGCAACGCACTCGACACGAGTGCGCGAAAGCTCAAGGCAAAACAAGCGATGCGAGCCTACCAAGCGCAAGAGCGCGTCCTCGATACGCTCGACGCCTACGGGACCAGCACCGCCTCGTCAACGACGAACATGAGCCCCGAAGCGGCGCACGAAGACACCCGCACCCCGCATATCCGCATCGCGCCTACCAAGCTGCAGGCAAGGGCAGCCGCAGAGCGAAGCGCGTCCAAGCGAAAGGTGACCTTTGCATCAATTCTCATTGCCGTTCTGGCCGTCGTGATCAGCGCAGGCGCCGTCATGCTCGCCACCGCGGGAGAGGGCCTGGGCACGAAGACGCCATCCGTGTTCGATGCCTCAACGTCCACCGATCAGCCGCCGACAAATCCCGCGGATGAAGTTGCCCCGACGACGCCTTCGACGTCAGCCCCGCAAGCAACGCAAGACGGCAACGACACGACAAATGGCAGCGCCACGTCCAGCACCGATGCCACATCGGGATCGGGCTCCACGTCGGGCACGGGAAGCACAGGCACTGGCGATTCGTCGAACTCCAATACAAACTCCGGTGGCTCAACGAGCTCGGACTCCAGTGACGGCAACACAGACGGGTCCTCATCTGATAGCTCAAATGGAGCAGGGACGCAGTCAACCGATAACGGCACCGAGGTGAACGCCGGCGCATGATGCTACCATGGTGAGCGCAATCGATTGAAAGAGGCCACCATGGCACGAGCGAAATCCTCCGCAAACCTAACTGCGAACAACCTTATATACCTGTATCGCCTTCTGTCCCAAGAACTCGGGTGTGGGAGGCAGACGTTTCTCCCCGCCGTGGAGGAGGCCCTCGCATCCGATCAGATGACCGCTGATGACTTGGGATTTGATTCGACGCGCGACTTACTCGAAGCGCTTGAGGTGTTCGTCAAGTTGACCATTTTCAAGGGTGGCAGAATCTACGCGACCATCATTGCCCAGCCCACATGGGACGAGGCGCTCGCCGCATTTGAGGCGACGGATGGCAAAAAGACTGCGGGAGAATCTTCCGGCAAACCGTGGAAACGCAAGAAGGCCGACAAGACGCTCAAGCCGGTGCGCCCCAAACGCGCAAAGCGCCCGGAGCCCGAACCGAAGCCCGTGCCCGCACAGGAGCCGGAGCTCGAGTGCGAATCGGCGCAGGCGGATGGCGAGCTGCCATCCGGTCTTCAGCCTGAACCCGCTTCAGCACCGGAGAGCGTTGCCGCTCCCGGACGCACCGCGCCGTCTTTCCATGACACGTCAAGCGGCTCGAGCGCGACATCCGACTCCGGTGCGCCATCCGACGCTATCGAGCCGTCCAGCGCACCCGATGCGGACACAGAGCCTGAACAGCCAGCAGCCCGGGAGGCGGCAGCGCCGGGTGTCGACGATACGTCCCCCGATGGCCCAAGGCCCGCGATATCGCTCACCGTGGTCTACGACCCCTACAACGGGATTGACCGCGAGACGACCATCCAGTCACACCCCATCGCGCCCGCACCTTCCCCGGTGCGCACTGAGACGCCCGAAAGCACCGTTCCCGCACCTGCCGAGGACCCTGCGCAATTCGAGGCGTTGCCCGATGTCGTCGAAGCTCCGACGCAGCTGCCGTCCTCCTCTTCCGCACAATCAAGCGTCGCCGCCCCAGCAGAGCCCGAGATAGTGCTTGAGGCGACTCCGGAGATGAGAAATCCCGCGCCCTCGCCTGAGGTCCTCGCAAGCTACCCCACCAACCTCTCCAGCGAGGTGTATTTGCCCAGCGAACGCATCGCGGACCTTTGCGAGTTGCTCCCCTACGGCACCGATGTCTTCACACTTCTCGCAGAGGACTATGCCCGCGCCCGCACGCTCGAACTCATAACGGGCACGCGAGCCCGAGTCGTCTTCCCCTTGCGCGTTCAACATGCGAACAGCATCGAACCCATCGAGGTCACGCTCAAAAAACGCTCGGGCTCTGGCTTGCAGTGGGAGCTATTCGTCGTCAAGTAGGCCAAGCAACGCAGAGACGCGCATGCACCCCCTCCGAAAAATCGGGGGGTGCCAGGAGACGGTACGGCGACACGACCCCGCTCCCAACGCACTGCGGGCAGAATGTCGAAAAAAAAACGCGATTGAAACGCGTCAATTTCGACATTCTGCCCGCTTTGTCAAAAGATCGCCGCGTGCCAAAGGGTGCGCCAAAAGGGGTACGCCCCCTTTTGGCACGCGGCGATGCAAGTCAGTTTAGTCGCGCGTGAGCTTGCGGTGGACGCGGTGCGGCTTGGCGGCGTCCTCACCCAGGCGGGCGACGCGGTTCTCCTGATACTGCTCGAAGTTGCCCTCGAACCAATACCAGTTGCCGGGGTTCTCGTCGGTGCCCTCCCACGCGAGGATGTGGGTGGCCACGCGGTCGAGGAACATGCGGTCGTGGCTGATGACCACGGAGCAGCCCGGGAACTCCAGCAGCGCGGACTCAAGCGCGGAGAGCGTCTCGACATCGAGGTCGTGGTGGGCTCGTCGAGCAGCAACAGGTTGCCGCCCTGTTTGAGCGTGAGCGCGAGGTTCAGGCGGTTGCGCTCGCCGCCGGAGAGCACGCCGGCGCGCTTCTGCTGGTCCTGGCCCTTAAAGCCAAAGCTCGCCACGTAGGCGCGGCTCGGCACCTCGTTCTCGGCGACCTGCATGATGTCCAGGCCGTCGGACACGACCTCCCACAGGGTCTTGTCGGGGTCGATGCCGCCGCGCATCTGGTCCACGTAGGAGATCTTGACCGTCTCGCCGATCTCCAGGTTGCCGCTCGTAAGCGGCTCCAGGCCCACGATGGTCTTGAACAGGGTGGTCTTGCCCACGCCGTTGGGACCGATCACGCCCACGATGCCGTTGCGCGGCAGGGTGAAGGAGAGGTCGTCGATGAGCACGCGCCGTCGAACTCCTTATGCAGGTGCTCGGCCACCAGGACCTTGGAGCCCAGGCGCGGGCCACGGGGATGCGGATGTCGGTGTAGTCGACCTTCTGGCTGGCGCGGGCCTCGGCCTCCATCTCCTCGTAGCGAGCCAAGCGGGCCTTGTTCTTGGCCTGGCGGGCCTTCGGGGAGGAGCGGACCCAGTCGAGCTCGGCCGCGATGCGCTTGGCAAGGCGCTCCTCGCGCTGGCCCTGCGCCGCCGCACGCGCGGCCTTGGTCTCCAGATAAGTGGAGTAGTTGCCCTTGTAGGGGTAGAGGTGGCCGCGGTCGACCTCGCAGATCCACTCGGCCACGTGGTCCAAGAAGTAGCGGTCGTGCGTGACGGCGAGCACGGCGCCGGGATAGTTCTTGAGGAAGTGCTCGAGCCACAGGATGGACTCGGCGTCCAGGTGGTTGGTGGGCTCGTCGAGCAGCAGGAGGTCAGGGGCCTCGAGCAGCAGCTTGCACAGGGCGACGCGGCGACGCTCGCCGCCGGAGAGCACGTTCACCGGCATGTCGGAGTCGGGCAGCTGCAGCGCGTCCATGGCCTGGCCGAGCTTGGAGTCGATGTCCCAGCCGTCGGCGGCGTCGATCTCGTCCTGCAGGCGGCCCATCTCGGCCATGAGGCGTCCATGTCGCAATCAGGGTCGCACATCTCGACCGAGATCTGGTTGAAGCGCTCGACCTTGGCGATCATGTCGGCAAACGCCATGCGCACGTTCTCGATGACGGTCTTGTCCTCGTCCAGCGGCGGCTCCTGCTGGAGGATGCCCACGGTGTAGCCGGGGGTGAGCTTGGCGTCGCCGTTGGAAACCTCCTCGATGCCCGCCATGATCTTGAGCAACGTGGACTTGCCCATGCCGTTGGGACCCACGACGCCGATCTTGGCGCCCGGATAGAAGGACAGGGTCACATCGTCGAGGATGACCTTGTCGCCATGCGCCTTGCGCGCCTGATACATCTGGTAGATGAACTCTGCCATGGACGGCTCCGTTTCCAAGGGTTTACGCGGTCTAACGTTCCCCATTGTCGCATGAAACCGAGAACTGCAGGAATTCTCGACGAATTGCGCAGCCAATCCACCCCGACACATTACCTCGATTTAGGGGCAGGCAGTTAATTGAGGTGTTAGCACACGCCTACAGTGCAGTAAAGGCTTGATCCAAGTCCCAGATGATGTCTTCGATGTCCTCCGTACCGATGGAAAGGCGAATGGTCGCGGGCGTGATGCCCTGGTCGGCGAGCTCCGCCTCGGTGAGCTGAGAGTGCGTGGTGGTGGCAGGGTGAATGACCAGGCTCTTCACGTCGGCGACATTGGCCAGCAGACTGAACACCTGCAGATGGTCAATGAACTTCCACGCGGCGTCTTGGCCGCCCTTGATCTCGAAGGTGAAGATCGATGCGCCCCCGCGCGGGAAATAGCGCTTGTAGAGCTCGTGGTCAGAGTGATCGGGCAGGCTCGGGTGATTCACCTTGGCCACGTACGGGCTGGAGGCGAGGTATTCAACCACGCGCTTCGTGTTCTCAACGTGACGGTCGAGGCGCAACGAAAGTGTCTCGACACCCTGCAGCAGAATCCACGCGTTGAAGGGTGAGATGCAGGGGCCCTCATCGCGCAAGAGGACGGCGCGTACGTACGTGGCAAAGGCAGCAGGGCCCGCCGCATCGGCGAACGCAACCCCGTGATAGCTCGGGTTGGCGGCGGCAATCTGCGGGAACTTACCGCCCACGGTCCAGTCGAAAGACCCGCCGTCGACGATGATGCCACCCAGGCTCGTCCCGTGACCGCCCAGGAACTTAGTCGCCGAATGCACCACGATATCGGCGCCGTGCTCGAGCGGACGGATGAGATAAGGCGTGCCGAACGTGTTGTCCACCACCACGGGCAACCCATGGGCATGGGCAAGCGCGGAGACGGCATCGATGTCGGGGATATCAGAGTTGGGGTTGCCAAGGGTCTCGAGATAGACGAGCGTAGTCTCAGGACGGATCGCCGCCTCGACCTCGGCCAGATCGTGGATATTCACGAACGTGGTCTCGACCCCAAAATCGGCGAGGGTGTGGGCCAACAGGTTGTATGTGCCGCCGTAGATGGTCTTCTGGGCAACCACGTGAGCCCCGGCGCGAGCAAGCGCTTGGACGGTGAGGGTGATCGCTGCCGCGCCCGACGCAACCGCAAGCGCCGCCACTCCACCTTCGAGTGCGGCGATGCGATCCTCCAGTACACCCTGGGTGGAGTTGGTCAGGCGCCCGTAGATGTTGCCGGCGTCGGCCAGCCCAAAGCGGTCGGCGGCATGCTGGGAATTGCGGAACACGTAACTCGTCGTTTGATAAATTGGGACGGCGCGGGCGTCGGTCGCGGGGTCGGGACTCTCCTGTCCGACATGCAATTGCAGGGTGTCGAAGCCAAACTCGTGGTCGGGGTTCTTAGTAAAACGACTCATAACGTGCTCCTTGGGTTCTCGGCGAAACTACTCCTCGCAATCCCACTCACAGGTGCGACATTGCTTCCCGTTTTTTCCTATCTAATGGATGGTTGCTGAATGCATCCTAGTGAGGTGCAGGACGGCCGTCAACCTGACCAAGCGTTCGTTTCGTCGCATTTCCGTTTCGCTTCACCATGGTTTCAAGCTGTGGTCGTTCAAGCGCATGGGCCTCGAACGGCAGGTTGCGTGCGTCGCCGCATCAAAGAGCAACGGCGGCCTTGGAGCCGCAGCCCGCACGCGCTCCGGCGCCTCGCTGCGTGCGAGCGCCTCATATACGACCCGCCATCTCCCTCGCTTCGACATTGCACCAAGCCGTGCGCGTCACGCTACAATATGAGGTCACCACGCATGCCTGCAATCTCCCAAGGAGCCCCGATGGAAACCATGAAGGACCGCCTGCGTATCATACTCGGCGATGAACGCCTCGCTCGCCTTGAAGGCGCCTGCGTCCTCGTGTTCGGCTGCGGTGGCGTTGGGTCGAGCTGCGTTGAGGCGCTCGCGCGCGGAGGTGTGGGTACCCTCCTCATCGTCGACAAGGATGTGGTCGCGCCCTCCAACATCAACCGTCAGGCCATTGCCTTCGAGAGTACGGTTGGTCAGCGCAAGGTCGACGTCATGGCCGCCATGATCGCAGATATCAGCCCGTCCTGCCGCGTCTTTGCCCATGACGCTTTCGTCCTTGCGGAGAACCTCGAAGACCTCTACGACATCTGCCTTACAGAGGCAGATGGGCATATTGACTACGTGGTCGATGCCATCGACACGGTGTCCACCAAGCTCGCCCTCGCCGCTCTCGCGCAAACGCGAGGCTTTGAACTCATCAGCTCCATGGGGGGCGCCAAGAAGATTCACCCCGAATGCCTGCGCATCGCCGACGTGCACAAGACGGTCAACTGCTCGCTGGCGCGCATCATGCGCAAGGAGTGCCGCAAGCGCGGCATCCGTCACCTGCGCGTGCTCTATTCCTGCGAAGAGCCGGTGCGCATCGCCGCCGCGCCCGGCGCCGCGCGCTCGGAG
>ENA-OPZN01000240-OPZN01000240.1-human-gut-metagenome-genome-assembly--contig:-NODE-240-length-19937-cov-2.129531_pt1 | contig 19937 bp, 25 predicted proteins | sample MGYA00242483_ERZ504503 | MGnify/ENA primary metagenome ERZ504503 (study PRJEB26092, sample SAMD00036285) | human gut metagenome | host: Homo sapiens | study: EMG produced TPA metagenomics assembly of... | reverse complement strand
AATACGTACCCTCTAGTAATAAGGACTTTGCATACTCAACACGATACTTGTTAAGGAGCTGCTTGAAATTGCATCCGAAGTAGTTGTTCACCGCATTACTCAGGTAGGTCGTATTCGTGCCGGATACTATACAGTAATACTAATTGTTTGAACACCAGTTATATGTGTGACAACTTTAATGATGTAAGGGCCGTTTCAGGTCCTTTTTTATTTATAATTGACAATAATATCCGGTAAACTATCTACTGCTTTTTGTTTGAGTTCATCTATGATATGAACATATTTTTCAGTGTGCCGGGTAGTAGAATGTCCTGCAAGGCTGGCGGCGGTCTTGATATTAGCTCCATTTGCCATAATGTTGGTGATAAATGAGTGCCGGGCACAGTGGAAGGTGATGTGCTTGTGTATATTAGCCCTTTTGACCCATTTGTTTAAAATTCTTAGTGTGTAAGAATAGGAGGGGAGCCCGAATACCAACTCCTCGTTAATGCCTTTATGTCTTTGCAGGAGCTTGATGGCAGTGTGGTTTAAGTTTAGATGCAAGATTGCGTTTTTGGAGTGTGACTGTACTTTCTGTTGTAGAATAGTAAGGCGGTTTGATGAGAAATCTATGTCTTTATATTGCAGTTGGTGCACATCACACCAGCGCAGCCCGCAATAGCAAGAGAACAAGAATGCCCTTTTTACTTCGTTGTTGGGGCATGGAGTGATAGCAAGTTTCTGAATCTCTTTTAAGCTGAGGATTGCTTTGGTTACCTCATCAAACTGCATCAGGCGGATACCATCTGTAGGGTTAGAGGTCATTAACTTTTTTCTATACATTTATTGATGCACATTCTGAATTTCTTGAAATATCCGATGGGAGTGTTACCTCGGAGATGATCCCTGAGATACTCAAGAAAATTTATACAAAAATCTTTTGTGAGAAGGGTTACAGGTAAGCTTTTCTTTCTTGTAAACAGTCGCAGGTGGGTGATACATGCCCTGACCATTTTCTTGTCCTTTTTGTGATAGGTATCCAGGTATTGTCCTATCAGAATATAGAAATCGGGAACATTGCTTTTATCTGTTGGAAGTATATCATCGAATGTATTTTCTATATCGTTCAGATGATATTCAACAGATAAGAATTCTAGTTCCTTCTTTGCTCTTATCTGCCTGGCAATTAGTACCTTGTTTCTGTTTTCCGCTCTTCGCTCTGCACTGGTAGGAGCGTCCAGGATGATGCCCAAATACTCTTTGCGGCGCTTCCCGTTATAACTGTAATTCAAATAAAGCGAAACTCTTCCTTTGTTCAATTGTTTCTTTCCTAATGTAATTCCCATAATGAATAATAATTAATACAATAATAATGTTGAAAAGAAGGACCAGAGAGGAACTGAAAATGAATTCCTCCATCTTTCTTTCTATAATAATAATATCTTTTGTACCTTTGTGTCATAAACAAAAAAATGGAAGAAAATTTTGATATACGCGAGCAACAGCTCACAACTAAGGAACGCGATTTTGAGAATGCCTTACGTCCGCTGAATTTTGAAGATTTCAGCGGGCAGGATAAGGTAGTGGATAATCTGCGCATCTTTGTCAAGGCGGCGCGTCTGCGGGCCGAGGCGTTAGACCATGTTCTTTTGCACGGACCTCCCGGCTTGGGCAAGACGACCTTAAGTAATATCATTGCCAATGAACTGGGAGTAGGTTTTAAAGTGACCTCAGGACCGGTGCTGGATAAACCGGGTGATTGGCGGGAGTACTGACCAGCCTGGAACCCAATGATGTGCTTTTTATTGATGAAATACATCGGTTGAGCCCTGTGGTAGAAGAATATCTGTATTCTGCCATGGAGGATTATCGTATCGATATAATGATAGACAAGGGACCTTCGGCGCGTAGTATCCAGTTGGAGTTGAGCCCGTTTACTTTGGTTGGAGCCACTACCCGGAGTGGGTTGCTGACTGCGCCTTTGCGTGCCCGTTTTGGAATTAATCTTCATTTGGAGTATTATGACGATGATGTATTAACAAGCATTATCCGTCGTTCTGCTACTATATTGAATGTGCCTTGTGACGTGAAAGCGGCGGGTGAGATTGCTTCGCGCAGCCGTGGAACGCCCCGTATTGCAAATGCGCTGTTGAGGCGCGTCCGTGATTTTGCCCAGGTGAAAGGTTCCGGAAGGATTGATGTGGAAATTGCCCGGTTTGCTTTAGAAGCCTTTGAACATTGACAGGTATGGACTGGATGAGATAGATAACAAGATTTTATGTACTATTATAGATAAGTTTAAGGGAGGCCCTGTGGGCTGACTACTATTGCAACCGCTTGGGTGAAGACGCCGGAACAATAGAGGAGGTTTATGAACCTTTTTTGATTAAAGAAGGTTTCTTAAAACGTACTCCGCGTGGACGTGAGGTCACGGAACTGGCCTATATGCACCTGGGACGGAGCATTTATAATAGTCAGAAGACATTATTTGATGATTAAAAGATGGCAGGATTAAAAGCATTAGCCAAGGAAACAGCCATATATGGGATGAGTAGTATCATCGGGCGGTTCCTGAATTATTTGTTAGTACCGATATATACCAACGCTTTGCCTGTGGAATCGGGGGGGCTATGGTATCATTACCAATATGTATGCTATAACTGCCTTGCTGATGGTGCTTTTAACATATGGTATGGAAACCGGATTTTTCCGGTTTGCCAATAAGGGGGTGGATGATCCGATGCGCGTCTATTCCACTACTTTGCTTTCGGTAGGGGCGACTGCGCTCTTGTTTTTAATCGTTTGTCTTTCTTTTCTGCATCCCATAGCAGGTTTCTTGGGATATGGAGAGCATCCGTGGTATATGGGGATGATGCTGATTGTAGTCGCAATGGACGCTTTCCAAGCTATTCCTTTTGCTTATTTGCGATATAAGAAACGCCCTGTTAAGTTCGCTGCATTGAAATTGTTGTTCATTTTTGCCAGCATTGCCTTGAATATCGCTTATTTTGTAGGTATGAAAGGAGAGAATGTCGGAGTGGCTTTTGCTATAAATCTGGCTTGTACTTCTTTGGTGATGCTGTGTATGTGGAAAGAATTGGTGGGCTTCAGGTATGTGCTGGACAGGGAGTTGTTGCGGCGTATGCTGCATTATTCTTTCCCGATATTGATTCTGGGTATTGCCGGAATCTTAAATCAGGTAGCCGATAAAATTATTTTTCCGTTTGTTTATCCTGATAAGGCGGAGGCGACCATCCAGTTGGGTATTTATGGGGCTGCCAGTAAAATAGCTATGATAATGGCCATGCTGACACAGGCTTTCCGGTTTGCATACGAGCCGTTTGTTTTTAGTAAGAGTAAAGAAAAGGATAGTCGGGAAATGTATGCCAAAGCGATGAAGTTTTTCATTATCTTCACTTTGCTGGCTTTTTGGCTGTTATGTTTTACCTTGATATATTGCGTTATTATTTTAGGACGTGATTATTGGGTAGGGCTTAAAGTTGTACCTATTGTCATGGCTGCCGAAATGTTTATGGGTATTTATTTCAATCTTTCTTTTTGGTATAAGCTGATTGATGAAACAAAATGGGGAGCTTATTTTTCATTGGTGGGATGCAGTATCATTATCCTGATAAATATTTTCCTTATTCCGGTATTTGGCTATATGGCGTGTGCGTGGGCAGGTTTTGCCGGATATGGAGTAGCTATGCTTCTCTCTTATTTTGTAGGGCAGAAAAATATCCTATTAATTATGATTTGAAAGCGATAGGTAACTATGTGGCGTTAGCGCTGGTACTTTACATTGTTTCAGTTTATCTTCCTATTCAAAATATATTCTTGTTGTTGGGTGTTCGTACATTACTGTTGTTATTGTTTGTGGCATATATTGTGAAAACGGACTTCCCCTTGCAGCAGATACCTGTTATAAACCGATACATAAAGAAATAGCTATGAGTGACCTGAAGAATGATTTGAAGAATGTGCCTTATATAAAGCAGTTCTTTGGTGAATATCTTGATTTGCGCAAGGATAAGGATAATGAAGCCTTGATTGTAGAAAGTATTCGTAACGGTGTTGAGTTCAAAGGAACTAATTTGTGGATTCTTATATTCGCAATTTTTATTGCTTCATTGGGCTTGAATGTGAATTCTACGGCAGTGATTATCGGTGCTATGTTGATATCTCCGCTGATGGGGCCGATTATGGGAGTGGGGCTGGCTATCGGACAGAATGATTTTGAACTGTTGAAACGTTCTCTGAAAAGTTATTTGGTGGCGACTGTATTTAGTGTGATTACATCCACGATTTATTTTTCGCTGACTCCGTTGGATGAAGTGCAATCGGAGTTGCTGGCACGTACTTCTCCTACTATATATGATGTGCTTATAGCTTTATGCGGTGGCTTGGCCGGTATTATCGCCTTGTCTACAAAGGAGAAGGGGAATGTTATTCCGGGGGTAGCTATTGCTACGGCTTTGATGCCGCCTTTGTGTACTGCCGGATTCGGGCTTGCTACCGGAAATTTACTTTATTTTTTAGGTGCGTTCTATTTGTATTTTATCAATTCAGTATTTATCAGTCTGGCTACTTTTATCGGGGTGCGTGTCATGCATTTCCAACGTAAGGAGTTTGTGGATAAGGAGCGTGAGAAATTGGTAAAGAAATATATTATTTTTATTACTTTGGCTACGATGTGTCCTGCTGTTTATCTGACTTATGGCATTGTAAAAAGTACTATTTATGAAGCTTCTGCCAACAACTTTATCAACGAGGAGCTGAATTTTAATAATACCCAAGTAATAGACCGGAAGATTTCTTTCGAGAAGAAGGAAATACGTGTTGTGCTAATAGGCAATGAGGTTTCGGAAACAGAAATAGCAACCGCAAGGGATAACTTGAAACTTTTTAATCTGGCAGGAACCAAACTGGTTGTTCTTCAAGGAATGAATAATGATGCGATGGATATTGGCAGTATAAAGGCGCAAGTGATGGAGGACTTTTATAAGAATAGTGAGAAACGTTTTGCTGGAGCAGCAGGAAAAGATTAAGTCTTTGGAAAACGAACTTAATGTATATGCCGCATACAATACCGTAGATAAAAAGATAATTCCCGAACTTAAAGTACTTTATCCTGCAGCAGAAGCTATAGCCATGGCGAAGACTGTGGAATTGCAGGTAGACTCAACCCAAACGGACACATTGACAATAGTCTTGATGAAATTCAGTAAAAACCTGTAGGAAAAGAACAGGAAAAGATTTCCGAATGGTTGAAGGCACGTGTCGGGGCGAAAAAACTTAAATTAATTGTAGAATAAAACCATGAAAAAACTACTATTGCTGCTGTCTTTCCTGCCTTTATGTATATGGGGTAATGAGGGAATGTGGCTTCCTTGTTGCCTTAGCAAACAAACTCAACAAGTGATGAAAGAAATGGGATTGGAACTTTCATCTGAACAATTGTATAATCCCGGAGGAAAAGCATTGGCTAATGCTGTTGTTAGTTTTGGAGGTTTTTGCTCGGGGGTTGTTGTATCTCCGGATGGCTTGGTTTTTACTAACCACCATTGTGGGTATGATGCCATTCAGCAGCATAGTTCTGTGGAGCATGATTATTTGCGAGATGGTTTTGTAGCCGACTCCTTAAGTAAGGAGCTTCCTAATCCGGATTTATTTGTCAGTTTCCTGATACGCACAGAGGATGTGACGGAGCGTGTGTTGCAAGCTATTCCAGTCGGGACAAAGGAAAATGACCGTGCGCTGATTGTGGATTCTATTTCCACATTGCTTGCTCAGGAAGCTGTGGCGAATGATACGTTGCTGCGTGCTGAGATAACTCCTTTTTATGGTGGTAATGAGTTTTATCTGTCTGTGTATAAAGATTATTATGATGTTCGTCTGGTGTTTGCTCCTCCCTCTTCTGTAGGCAAGTTTGGCGGGGATACAGATAATTGGGTATGGCCCCGCCATACCGGGGATTTCTCTGTTTTTCGTATTTATGCTGATCAGAATAATCAACCGGCAGCTTATTCTCCGGAGAATGTGCCTTATCATCCGGATTATTTTGCTCCTGTTTCTTTGGGCGGGTATGAACAAGGTTCATTTTGCATGACTATGGGATATCCCGGTTCTACCAGCAGGTATTTGTCTTCATTTGGGATAGACGAAAGGATTAATACGGATAATGCCGCTATGATTAAATGTCCGTACCATCAAGCAGGCTATCTGGAAAAATGCAATGGAAAAAAAGTGATGATATCCGCATTAAATATGCTTCCAAGTATGCACAAAGCTCTAACTATTGGAAGAATAGTATAGGCATGAATCAAGCGGTAAAAGAGTTGAAAGTGATAGAGAAAAAACAAGCTTTGGAGCGCCAGTTGCAAGAATGGATCCGTCGGGAACCTGATAAGCGAAGCAAATATGCAAGGGTTCTGACTGAACTGGAGCTGAATTATCGTAATCGTAGAAATGCGGCGCGGGCTATGGCATATTTTGGAGAAACATTTGCTAATTGGACCGGAGTTGATTACGGCAGCTTGGCTGTACTGAATTTTGATTTTGAGGCAGAGGAGAGTGATTTGGAGCGTAATATGCGGCAATTGTTGGAGATTTATGCCAATATGGATATAAGTGTGGATAAACAAGTCTTTGTGGCTATGTTGAAAGAATATGCGGCTGAGGTAGGCAAGGAGTTTTTACCTGATGTTTATCCATTGATAGAGAAAGATTTTAAAGGTGATTACCAAGCTTATGTAGATGATTTGTATGCTCGTTCCTCTTTAAAGACACCGCATGGGTTTGAACAGGTGGTGAAGGGAGATACCACTTATGTCTTGTTTGATGACCCTGCGGCTTCTTTTGCTATTGATATGTTGGTGAAATTTTATGAATTCAATCAGTCGGTGGAAGAAGCTAGTATGAATATTGAGAAAAATGAACGTTTGCTGAATGAAGCAATGCGTGAGATGGAGGCAGATAGGTGTTTTATCCGGATGCTAATTCTACTATGCGTCTGAGTTTTGGCATGGTGGGTGGTTACTCACCGAAAGATGCTATTGAATATTCTTACTTTACGACGACAAAAGGTATTTTTGACAAGATAAGGCAGTATAAGGGAGATAGTGATTTCGATGTGCTTCCTTCTGTAGTCGAATGCTTGAGAAGGAAGGATTTCGGACGTTATGCTACCGGAGATGGTAATATGAATGTTTGCTTTATTTCGGATAATGATATTACGGGAGGGAATTCCGGTAGTGGAATGTTTAATGGAAAAGGGGAATTAATAGGTCTTGCTTTTGACGGGAATTGGGAAGCAATGAGTGGAGATATTGTTTTTGAACCTAATTTGCAGCGTTGTATCGGGGTGGATATCCGCTATGTTCTTTACATGATTGAAAAATATGGGAAAGCTTCCCGTTTGGTCGATGAACTGAAATTGACAGACTAAAAGAAAAATATGAAATGACAGGAAGCTTGGGTATGTCAAAGTTCCGATAGTTTGTCATATAATCTTTCATCCGGAAAGATGGCAAAAAAACTGTTAATATTAATTCGATGTAAACAAGGATATTCGGCAAATCTTTTTTTGAATAATACGATAAATCCAACTGATTCATTATGAGTCAGTTGGATTTATCGTATTATTTGCGGAATGTCCTTGAAATGACAGGTTGTTTCAATTCTGCCTGCTCCGCTATTATTCGAGAGAAGTGGATGTTATTTGCATATTTCTACTATGCTCAATTCTCTTTCATGAAGTTGGCTTCCTCATTTCTTGGATTTCTTTTTCTTATTGTTATCGCTGTTAAAGAATTGTTTCCAGTCGTCTTTTCGTTTTGGGACCGCGTTCTTCAATGTAGCCACGTTCCGCACGGCTGGGTCTTCCTTCTTTTGAGGTCGTTTTTTTATTGGACCTGTCACTTTTTTTGCCGAATGAAGCATTCCTTGCTGCACTGCTTCTGCGTTCGCCATTGTCGTTTTTGCCATTATTGTCACCGGCAACTTCTACTACAATTTTCCGGCCGCCATTCAGATTAACCTTGTTCAATGCTTTAATCACGTCCTGTGCCTGATTTTCTGCTACTTCGAAGAAAGAGAAATTCTGCATCAGGTCTATTCGTCCGATGGTAGTACGTTGCTTCTTCATGTTGCGGTTAATCAGTTCTATGATTTGGTTGGCATAGAAACCGTCTGTCTTTCCTACATTCAGGAATAGACGGGTGTATCCTTTTTCTGCTTTACGCTCTGTCTTTTCACGAGCACTGCCATGATCCTTGCGTTCTTTGGAGCCACGTTCGCTGCGACGGTCATTTGTGCTGGGAATTTCTATTTCCGGAGCGTTACTATAGTATTCCAAGAAGCGGTTAAATTCCATTGACACCACGCGCTTTATCAGATCTTCCTTTGAAGCCATTCCAGTTTACGATAGATTCCGGGTAGGAAGGATTCAATTTCTTCATCGTTTACTTTTACCTTTTCTATGTCATCTTATCTAATTTAATCAATTGCTGCTCGCAAATTTGTTTACCACTGGGCATTCTCACCCCATGATAAATTTTTTGTTGATGATTCGTTCTATCTCACGCATCTTGCCTTTTTCGCGCAGGTTGATGATGGCAATAGAAATACCTGTTTTTCCGGCACGTCCTGTACGACCACTACGATGAGTATAGCTTTCTATATCATCGGGCAAGCCATAATTAATGACATGAGTAAGGTCATTTACATCTAGGCCACGGGCTGCTACGTCGGTAGCAACTAAAAGCTGTAAATGGCGTTGGCGGAATTTTTGCATCACTAAGTCGCGCTGGGCTTGTGAGAGCTCACCGTGCAAAGAGTCTGCGTTATAACCGTCTTGTATTAATTTATCTGCAATTTCCTGAGTTTCTTTACGGGTACGACAGAAAATGATGCCATAAATCTGTGGATAATAATCCGCGATACGTTTCAATGCGGCATATTTGTCTTTAGCGTGTACTAAATAGGCTATGTGATTGACGTTTTTTACTGCCCTCATTTTTGGTACCGATAGTGATTTCTTTTGCGTCATGCAGATATTTTTTGGCGATGCGTGAGATTTCCGGACTCATGGTAGCCGAGAACATCAAGGTATTCCGATCTTCAGGAACTTTTTCAAGGATAGCATTTATGCTATCAGTAAATCCCATATTCAGCATTTCATCGGCTTCGTCCATTACTACATCTGTAATTGTTTCTAGTTTGGCAACCTTTCTTTCTATTAGATCAATCAGTCGTCCGGGAGTAGCCACAATAATATGTACGCCTGTTTTCAACATGCGTATTTGGCTTTCGATGGATGAACCACCATATACGGGAAGGATTTTCAGCCCGTCAATGTACTTGGAGTAATCGTTCAGACGCCTGCAATCTGCAAGCACAATTCGCGTGTGGGGCATAAAATTAGTGCTTGAGGTGCACGGTGTTTTACGTCAACTTTTTGGATAAGCGGCAGACCAAATGCGGCTGTTTTTCCAGTCCCTGTTTGTGCTAGGGCTACTACATCGTTGCCGTTTCCCAATAAATACGGTATTACTTCTTCTTGTACCGGCATGGGATTCTCATATCCCATTTCTTTAATCGCTTTTAGTATTTCCGGGGAAACGCCTAACTCTTCAAATGTCTTCATTTATTTTCAAATATCTAATTCGCTGCAAAGATACGGATAATCATGGGATTATATGGTGCTTATGCAATATTTGTTTTTATCAGTAGTGTATTTTTAGGGAATATTGGCTAAAGCGTGTCGGGAAGTGATAAGAAAATTTTAGGTATAAGGTGAAAATACTCTGCCGGTATGGCAATTGAAATGCTTTATCGGTCAGAGTATCCGGATTAAAGATATGAGAATTTTATGGTATCAGAGTGTTTGTATATGTGGCTGTTTATATTATTCACCTTCTTCTCTATATTCTAAAATATCTCCGGGCTGGCAATTTAGTTCCCTGCAAATAGCCTCAAGGGTAGAGAAACGGATGGCTTTCGCTTTCCCGGTTTTCAATATGGAAAGGTTAGCAGGAGTCAGGTCTATCTTCTCGGCTAAATCTCCCAGCGAAATTTTTTCGTTTCGCCATCATTACGTCTAAATTTACTATAATTGGCATAGATCAATTCATTTTGGGTTTATTCGGGTTCTCATCTACTGCGCGCCACCAAAGGGTGTGGCGTTGCGTCAGTTTCTTAAAGGCATACAGACAGAAGCAAGTCCATCCAATGTTGATCGATATCCTCACTATTTTGTTGTCCAACAATGGATGTAACACAAGGAAATAGATGAATGAACTTACAAACAGAGTAGCTATCAGGCAAAGTATCAAATAAAAGATGCTTTTTCTTTTTGAGGGGAAAGTATTTTTTTCTTTCATGGCATTTTTCTTAAATGGTTAAATCCTGTTCTTCTTTCATTTTTGCCCCGATAGCAAATATCTCGGCAAAAAGAATGGGAATTATCACAGCTACCCAGTCGGGAGAATAACCGGCGTAGCTGATGATTTTGTAGCCCGGCAGACTGATTTGCTCAACTGCTGCGTTTCCTACAATCCATTCGTCAACAGCTATGAGGATTTCCAAGCTTGCACTGGTGTATGCAAACCAACGGAGGCGCCGTACATTGGCAGATGTAAATACTTCGCGGCGTGAGATGGAAATGAGCAACCGGATCAATGAGCAGAAACCGATGAGAAAAAGGAATATTCCGGGTATGGCAAGTCCCATGACAAGGATGTGCCAGGCCGATGGCTTGGCATACGTTTCTATTTCAGTCACTGTGTAGGGGAGTGTCCAGTCCACGCGGTTGTTGCTCAGTGAATCGACAGTAGTTTCAGGTAACGGCTCTACATTCAGTTTGACTGAGGTTGCATGATGGGGTATAATGTGGCGTCCAGGCTCATATATTTCCATTGCACTGTTATGTCCATCTTCAAATCCTTTCTTGAAATCTCTCCAATTTTCATCCAATCCTCCAAAGAAGTTTGCAATGATGGCTATAATGGCTATGACACCTAATATTCTGAACTTGTTCATAGTCTGCTCTGTTTTTTTAAATGGTTAAATCTTGTTCTTCTTTCATCTTCAGTCCGATGGCAAATACTTCGGCTACCAGCAATGAAATGAATCCCAGAATGAGAGTCGCATCGGAAAAAGCAAAGGTATAGGAGAACTCGCATCCGTTGAGTTGCAACACTTGCGAAGCTTCATAATTTCCAATCACGATGGTAGCCAGCGTGCAGATAAACAAAAGTATCAATGCCCATCCTAACTTGCGCAGAAACTTCACATTCTTCCAGCTGAAGATATCACCGCGATTGATATTTCTGATCAAATAAAAGAACTGCAACAGGCAGAAAATTCCCGCTATCACCGAAATGAATGAGGCAATCCTGTTTAGTGCATGGAAGGTATCATTTTCTTTCGTTGGCGCCTCTACCATGCTTATAATCGGTATGATAGATGCCTGTTCTCCTGTCCTGACATTGGTTACACTTCCTGTCTTTTCAAGTAGATCGGTAGGAAGGGTGCAAATCATCTTATAATCGGAAATGTGGATATCCTTTCCTTTTTCTACACTTTCGTATCCGGCTTTAAAGGCACTTGTGAAAGAATGGAACATGATGCTCACTGTCGTTGAGGTGGAAAGGAGCAAGGCGATAAGTACGCAGACGCAAAAGAGGTTGAGTTTTGTTTTCATTGTTACATTTATGCTTGTGTGTTAGTAATTTCAGAGGGTGTTCCCGGCTGTGGCAAATGTTTGTTCAGATAGAAATACATGCCGACTAGGATGATTATGGCGGCTGCCAAAAGGATGTAAGTAGGTGTGGCGCCAATCATATCAACCGTTTTTTCATTCAACTCTTCTTGGGTTGATGTAGCCATGGCAATGGTAGCCAGGGAGTTATTTAGAAAATGCCCTATCATTCCCGGTATAATGCTTCCTGTGCGGTAATAAAGCCATCCGAATACCAATCCCAGACAGAAGGCGAAAGGTACTTGCGCCGGATTGACATGGATGAGACCGAAAATGAGTGCTGACAGGAGGATTGCCATACCGGGTCTTTTTCCGGTTTGCAGGAAATGCCCTTCAATGGCTCCACGGAACAGCAACTCTTCTACCAGAGGTGCCATGACGGCAATGGCGATGATGCCGAATACATTGCGGCTCATTCCTATGAATGTGTCTTCCACTAGGTTGGGCAGTTCTATGAATTCGCTGGCTACATTGCAGATGAACATGGCTGCTATAATGAAGGGAATACTCAATAAAATGGTTTTTTGCAGGTACTTCAGTCCAGCTTGTCTTGTTGAATTGAACGTATTTAAAGTAGATCAGGTGCCAGATCATGGCTATTCCTGCCAGTACCATAACGAGTCCTGTCATAGAGGCTGTATTCTTACCTGCGGCATAAGCCAGATTATCATTTTCTGAAATTTCGTTCATCACTTTAATAATTCCCGCCGGAAGCCTACCAGGAAGGTGAAAGCTAACTGATAAGCGAAGTAATAAAGTACTAATTTAATTGCGCGTCCCATAATAGAATGTTTATTGGTTTAAAATGGATTTGAATTAAGGGGTAGGACGGACTTCCGCATCCGTCCTGAGGGTATCTGTTTCTTTAAGTAAGCATCCTTGGGTTTCTCCTTGGTGCGATCAAAATCATGGTTGTTTTCATCTGGTTGTCTTTTAAATTTGGTTGATTTGTTTTTAGTTCATCAAGTGAGCAATGGCATGTTTGCATGGAACGTACCAATGGTTCATGAATAGGATAAGAAATGCTAAAATAAGGATAATTGCACTTTTTTGTTGTGCTCTTTGGGCCAGTGGGGTGTTGACAGGAATCTTGGTCAGGACCAGTCTTCCCAAAGCTATTCCCAAAAGCATACCCAAGCCTAATCCTATTTGCGGATATAAAAATCCGACCATCATTCCTATGTACATTCCTATGGTTTGCCACAGGCTGGTCGCATTCTTATTTTGGGTTTGTGTTTCATTCAAAGTTTCCATTACTTTTTGTTTTGTGTGTCGGCCAACAAGTTTGCGTTGTTGCCTTCACGGTAAATACTTCTTGTTTGTTATGGTTGAAAGTGCTCTCTTTGGCGTTCCATTCAGCGTAGTTGAGTTTGATTTCATAGACTCCGGGAGTTACGGTAAGCAGATAGGCCGGCTTCCACAGTTCCCGGTAAGCATCCCAGCGATAAGCTTTTTTCTCAATTACCTGACCATTTTCATCGTGTTTGTACTCATACTTCAGTTTGCGTGTCAATGTTTTGCCGTCTTCATTCAGTGTGTACACGGTTGTGTTTGTGTCATTCTGACCGTAGATGTACTTTGTGTTTCCTGTTTGTGCGTTTGCTGTTGTTGTACAACTCATCATTACTACTGCAATTGCTGCTAAAACTGATTTTAATACTGACTTTTTCATTTTTACTTCGTGTTTTAATGTTTGTGTTTATTCTTTCTTGTTTCTCGATATTCATTTATCGTTTATCGATATGCAAATGTATATCTTATTTTGATACTACAAAAGAAAAACGAAAAAAAAATATCGAAAAACGATAAAAATATATCTTTTTCGTGCTTTGTAGGATGGAAGTGTATGAAGAAACAGATTTTATGCAAGAAGTGACTGGTATCGGTGAATTAATTCTTCCGATAGCGTTTGCGTTCACTGGCAGGGGCGATTTTGTCTGCCCTAATACATGGAATGAACTGTTTTCGAGCAGGCAAAACTGACTGTAAACGAAGATGTGTAGAAAGAGTAGTTTGAAAGGGGGAAGGCTGTACAATGCTCCCTTGTATTTAGAGAAGAATTCTGGCCGTTTTTTTCCCGGTCTTTATGCATTTGGGCAATGAGTGCATCTATAGTGTCATATTTTTCTTCAGGGCGAAGATACTTTACGAACTCAATGCGCATTTCTTTGTGGTAGATATTCTCCGAAAAATTGAGGATGTTCACTTCAATACTTAAATTGTTGCCGTTATTGATAGTAGGGCGGTGTCCTATGTTCAACATTCCTGCCCATTTTTTTCCTTCCACATATACATATACTGCATAAACTCCTTCCGAGGGAATTAACTTGTCGCTACAATCCACTTGCAGGTTAGCTGTAGGGAATCCTATTTTTCTGCCTACTTTGTAGCCATCTACCACTGTTCCATCCAGATAGTAGTTATACCCCAGGAATTTGGCAGCCTGACTTACTTCACCTTCTTTTAATAGTTGGCGGATGACTGAAGAGCTGATTTTGCCCTCTTTGTCTGTGTAAGCTCGCGCGCGTACTATATATATGTTCAGTTCCTCACCATAACGGCAATAATCTTCAAAATTTTCACTGCGGTTGTGACCGAAACGATGGTCGTAGCCTATAACTAATGTATGGATATTGAACTTGTTACGTAGCAACTGCATAAACTCTCGAGCCGAAAACAGTGAAAGTTCCTGTGTAAAAGGGAGAAGAAAGCAGTAATCTACTTGCATCGTTTCCAATAATTCGAGTTTCTCTGTTGGTGAAGAAAGTAATTGCGGACGATAAGCGGTTTGTATCACTTGTCTGGGATGTACAGGAAAAGTGATCAATGCAGAATATAACCCATCCTTGGCAGCGACCTCTTTTACTTGATTAATAAGAAAGCGGTGTCCGCGATGCACTCCATCGAAGAAGCCGATAGTGGCAACTGAAGGAGGCAATGTTTGATGGTTTATATCTGATATTATTTTCATTATTCAAAAAGTGAACTTAAATCTTCTCCAATATGGTAATGATAGGACTGTATGCCAAGCGATATTGCTGCCTGGCAATTGATTGCCGAGTCATCTATAAAAAAACGTTTCTTTCGGGCGAAGAATGTTTGTCTTCTTTCATCATTTGCTCATAAATGTCTTTTTCCGGTTTGGCCTTGTGCATTTCAAAAGACAGAAAAATATCTTCAAAAAAGTCATTTACACGGAATCCCCGATAACAGAACATTTGCTCACAGGCATAATCCCAATGTATCCGGTTGGTATTACTAAGCAGGTAAACCATATAATGTTCGCGTAACTTTAGCAATAAGTCCAGTTTTTCACGAGGAATATCAAGTAGCATCAGGTTCCACATATCATCAATTTCATGGTCGGACAGGGCTTCGCTGACCTCCTTACGAATGGCTTTCCGGAATTCTTCCGGGCTGATTTCACCCAATTCAAATTGGGAAAAGAAACCTTTTCCCCTGAACTGGCATGCCTGTTTCTCTATATCTTGAAATCCTGCTTTACGAAAAGCATTCAGGCAATTGTCAAAATCCAGATTTATTAAATACTCCTCCTAAATCAAAAACGACATTTTAATCTTACTGTCCATAACTCTTTATGTGCTTTATTCTCTTTTTTAGTCTTTTTTCTGTATTCGTTTTATCCAACGGTAGATTTCACCAATCCACAATACGAATGACGTTCCTGCGATAATATAAACCCAAGTCATGAAATTCATAGGTTCGGTACGGAACACTTTACCTCCGAACTCGACAATCAGAATTTGTCCGACTAAAATAAATGATAGCCACACTTAGCATGCCTAATGCATGACGGGAATCCTTGAATACAGAATGGTTGGTCCCGAAAACACTGGCATTAAATAGATTCCAGAATTGCAGCATCACGAAGATCGTGAAGAATTGCGTCAAAGCTTGTCCTACTAAATCTGCTGGCATCTGTTTGATAATGACAATTAATGTCATCAGTATGGCAAGGAAGCAGAAGCCTACACCTAGTATATTTTTACGCATGGCTTTAGTGATGATGAAATCATCGGTCTTGCGTGGCTTTTCATTCATGACGTCTGCACTGGGGGGAATAGATGCTAAGGCCATGGCGGCAAAAGTGTCCATAATAAGATTTACCCAAAGCATTTGTGTTACGGTTAGTGGTAGTTCTGTACCAAAGAAAGCCCCTAATAAAACACTGGCTAATGCGACTACGTTGATAGTCAGCTGGAATACGATGAAACGCTGAATGTTTTTGTAAAGAGAGCGTCCCCACATTACTGCGGTAGCGATACTGTGGAACGAGTCATCCAATAGGGTTATGTCACTTGCTTCCTTGGCTACTGACGTACCGGTTCCCATAGAAAGACCTACTTGAGCGTGATTCAGTGCAGGAGCATCGTTTGTTCCGTCTCCCGGTTACTGCTACTACGGCTCCTTTTTGCTGTAACAGTTGGACCAGACGTTGCTTGTCCATAGGACGCGCACGACTCATTACTTTCAAGTCAAGTACGCGGTCCAGAGCTTCTTCATCGCTTAATGCAGCAAATTCTACCCCTGTTATGCGGTTCCGGTCTGTATCTTCAGGTTTCCATAGCCCTATTTGGCGGGCAATTTCGGTAGCTGTTCCCGGAGTGTCGCCTGTAACAATTTTCACACCGATACCTGCCGACTGACATTTTCTGTACGGCTTCCGGTACATCCGGACGAATAGGGTCGCTGATAGCTACGATACCTAGGAAAATCATATTCCCTTCATTGACTAGTTCGGCACAATCGTTACCGGAGTCTTCAGGGATAAATTTATAAGCTAATCCTAAAGTACGCATTGCCTTGTTCTGATAGGCCAGCAGATCGGCATTGTAATGAGCCTGTTCCTCGGAAGAGAGGTTGCATTTTCTCATTACAATTTCGGGAGCTCCTTTTATATAGAGTACCTTTTTCTGCTGGATAGGTGAATCTACTAATGTAGCCATATACTTACGTTCTGTAGAGAAAGTAAGTTGATTGATAACTTTTGCATTTTCACGTAATTCCAAATAGTTCTTGCCCTGTTCATTCAGCCAAAGCAATAAGGCTATTTCAGTAGGATTACCTACTCCGGATGGTTTCTTGTTTTCTCCTGTTTCTTCAAGGAAAGCTGTGGAGTTGGCACTGATCCCTTCAGCTATTAAATCTGCTTTGGTGGCATCAAGTTTCGCTTCATGTACCTGCATCAGGTTTGTGTCAATGTACCTGTTTTGTCGGTGCAGATCACAGTAATGGCCCCCATTGTTTCACAAGCATGCATTTTACGTACCAGATTATTGGTTTTCAGCATACGGCGCATATTTAGTGCAAGACTTAAGGTGACACTCATCGGTAAGCCTTCAGGAACGGCTACTACAATTAAAGTGACAGCCATCATGAAATATTTCAATACAATGCGGGCTATTGCCATCCACCCATGCCAGTCTGTTATTTCATTTACGCTGAGGTAGGAGTAAAGGTCTTTAGCTGTGAAAACGATAAAGGTAAGTGTGGCAATAGTAAAACCTATTTTTCCGATGAAACCCGCCAATTTTGTCAATTGGATATTCAATGGAGTCTCTTCTTCACTTTGTTCGGTGGCCTGACGTGCTACCTTACCTATTTCGGTGGAATCACCCACACGTTCTACTTTCATTATTCCATGTCCGTCAACCACTGTGGTGCCACGCATCACTTCATTGCTGGGATAAGTGGCTTCTTCATCAAATAGTTCTTCATGGATGGTTTTATTGACCATTAATTCTCCTGTCAAGTTGGATTCATTCACTTGCAGGGAAATAGCTTCCAGCAAGATTCCGTCGGCAGGAATCTCCTCACCGGTATTCAGAACTACGATATCACCTACTACAATCTCCTTACGGGGAATTTCCCGTACTTTCCCATTTCTGATTACTGTAACTGGTGTTTCTTCGCCTACAGCGTTCAGTAAGTCAAACTTCTTATTCGCATCGTATTCAAAGTAGAATCCGATACCGGTTGCCAGAAAAATAGCAAAGAAAATGCCGATTGTTTCCGCATACTCATTTTCAATAATGGCAATCACTAAGGAAAAGAATGCTGCGACTAAAAGAATACGTATAACCGGGTCGCGGAACTTTTCCAGATAAAGTTTCCACATGGAAGGACGTTTGGGAGGTGTCAAGAGGTTATTCCCATACTTCTCTCTACTGATAAGGACTTCTTTGTCCGAAAGCCCTGTTAGGGCTGTTTCCTGTTTTTTTGTGCCATACGGCTTAGCAAAATTAATTAATGGTGCACAAAAATACAATTTATATCCTTACGAATAAGGGAATTAAATCTTTTTATCAAAATTTGGGCGATAAATCTTGCAAGTTTCAAGGGAATATACTACTTTTGCACCTGCTAACAGGAAATTGTGGCACGGACTTGTAGCTCAGTTGGTTAGAGCAACAGACTCATAATCTGGAGGTCCCTGGTTCAAGCCCAGGCTGGTCCACAAAGGAAATCAAGCCAGTTACGAATTTCGTAGCTGCTTTTTTCTTGCTCTTGCGTAAACAATGCGTAAACAAACTGTTTGAGTTGATTATGTTTACGCATAGAATTTCTATGAAACTCCATACAATCCTAATTTCTCTATATACGGGGTAATAGCATAAGATTGCGTTGTTTTCCACTCATTTGCCTGTTAAATAAGCTCAAATATATTCCATTTGCATATTTGCAAGAAAAAATGTTGTAATTTTGTAGATGCAACACATTTATGGTAAGCCATGACTTCAATGGTGCTCTTTCTTGAAAAGAAAAGTGAGTTTGCCTAACCTTCGTGGGAGGGTCATCCCATTCCGATGAATCGAAGCGTAAAGGGAGTGTTAGTCGGAGGGCACTCTATGACAAACGAAACGCGGGAGTTGCTTCAGGGGTTGAGACCGATTAGCATAAGCCCGGTTACCAGTCAGCGACAGAAGACAACGAGATTGCACCGCTGCATATAACGACAATGTTTTATCCGTTTAAGGATAGAGACTCTGTGGTTATATGCAGCGTTTTGTATATGTATGCCTCACGTTGCAAAGCGTCTGTATTCAGAGGTTATGTTGAACATAAACTAATGAATGCAATGGAAAAATTAACGAAATCCATGCCCCTTTTCAAAGAACGTAATTGTTCTGTCTCTATCGTGTTGGATTCACGTACTCGCAGGAAAAAAATGCGTATGAGTTCCCATTATCCCTTCGCTTCACGATTGACCGCAAGTTCTTTTATCTTACAGTCGGAAGTTCTTTTAGCGAGAAAAAAGTTCTCAGACATCTGCAATGCAACCAAATGCAAGAGTGAGAACTACAAACTTCAAAAAGAGTGGAAAGATACCTTTGTCCCTAAATACAAGAAAGTTTTGAGTAATCTGAACAAGGGTGGCATCCTGACATTTGAGATGGTGCGCCAATGTATTATAGGTGAGGATGTGGTACTATCTGAAGAGGAAACAACCAAGTCACAATCGTTTATCAGTATATGGGAGCAAGTTATCAATGGTTTCAAAACAGATGATGGTGGAGCACGTTTTACCACGGCCGAAAGTTACGAGTGTGCGCTCAAATCATTCAGGAAGATACTTGGAGCAAATACAATTAAGGGCTTTTGTATCAGTGCAGCAGAAATCCAGAAATGGAAAGATGGGATGCACAATGGGGTTAAAGACGAGAATGGTGCAGTCGTTGGAAAAATCAGCGACACCACAGTAGGCATTTATCTACGTTGTTGCCGTGCCGTATGGAATCGGTGTGTACACGAAGGATCCCTCAAAGATATTCCTTATCCTTTTTCCAACAAGAAAGAGAAAGGTCTTGTAAGTATACCCAAAAGTGCGAAGCGCAAACAGAACTTCTTGAATGTCGCTCAAATGACAGAACTCTATAACCTTTTTGTTTCAAAGGAATATCCAGAACACTGGACGGAAGAATATACGCAACGTGCCCACTACTCATTGGGACTATTCCTTGCCCAATACCTTTGCAACGGCTTCAATATGGCTGACGCAGGGCGATTGACATACGACAACTACTATTACAAGACAGATGGCAAGGCTTTCCGCTTCAACCGAAAGAAAACCTCCCGTAGGAGTGCTGACGGCTCGGAAGTAATTGTTCCTATCATCCCTCCCTTACAATATGTATTAGACGAGATAGCGGCACCACCCACCCGGGATGGTTTTGTG
>ENA-OPZN01000239-OPZN01000239.1-human-gut-metagenome-genome-assembly--contig:-NODE-239-length-20145-cov-3.487461_pt1 | contig 20145 bp, 19 predicted proteins | sample MGYA00242483_ERZ504503 | MGnify/ENA primary metagenome ERZ504503 (study PRJEB26092, sample SAMD00036285) | human gut metagenome | host: Homo sapiens | study: EMG produced TPA metagenomics assembly of... | reverse complement strand
TCCAGCGGTCGAGCGTCGACTTGCCGAGGTCGTACTCGCGCATCACCTCCGCGCGGGGCTTTCCGGAGTCCACCAGGGCGACTATCTGCCGCCTGAACTCCTCGGTGAACTGCCTGGGGTGCTTGGGGTCCCGCATGGGGCCTCCTTTCCTCGAAGGGCCCTCAGACTCTCATCCGACTGTCCAATTTAGTATAGCCATATCAGACCGCACCAAGGCGCGGGCGAGCTGAACGACGGCAAGAACCTCACCTTCCGCAACTCCATCGTGGGGCCGGACATGAGCCCGAGGGGCATCGGCCTTCTGAACTGGTTCATGCAGCAGCCCGGTCCCGTCAAGGGCTACACCGGGGCGATCTGGACCGGCCTCACCACGCTGGAGCTCGCCAAGGCCATGGAGTACGAGGCGGGCGAGGACGCGGCGGGCCTCGTGAACATGGTCCCCGAGGGCTCCATCAGCAAATACGACCTACTCAGGCTGTTCAACCGCGAGCTGCGCGGCGGCTCCGTGGAGATAGTGCCCGACGCGGGCCTCCAGTTGGACAAGACGCTCGTGCGCACCAACTTCGAGCCGACCTATCGTCCCAAGCCCTACCCGGAGCAGGTGCGCGAGATGGCCGAGTGGGTCCGCTCCCACCGGGACCTGTACCCCCACTACGAGGTGATGTAGATGAGCAAGCTCAAACTCATGGTCGTCATGGGCACGCGCCCGGAGATCATCAAGCTCTCGGAGGTGGTCCGCAAGGCCGACGAGTACTTCGACCTCTCCATCGTCCACACCGGCCAGAACTACGACTACGAGCTCAACAGGGTCTTCTTCGACGACCTGGGCATCCGCGAGCCGGACCGCTACCTGGGCGTGGTGGGGGACGACCTGGGGCAGACGATGGGGAACGTGGTCTCCAAGTCCTACGCGCTCTTCGCCGCCGAGCGGCCCGACGCGGTGCTCGTGCTGGGTGACACGAACTCGTGCCTGTGCGTCATCTCCGCGAAGCGCCTCAAGATCCCCGTCTTCCACATGGAGGCGGGCAACCGCTGCAAGGACGAGAACCTGCCCGAGGAGGTCATCCGCCGCATCGTCGACGTGACGAGCGACGTGAACCTGTGCTACTCGGAGCACGCGCGCCGCTACATCCTGGACAGCGGCGTGAGGCCCGAGAACACCTACGTGGTGGGCAGCCCCATGGCCGAGGTCCTCGACCGCGCCATGCCGAGCATCGAGGACTCGACCGTCCTGTCCGACCTCGGCCTGGAGGCCGGGCGCTACATCCTGCTCTCCGCCCACCGCGAGGAGAACATCGACATCGAGGCGAACTTCATGAGCCTCATGAACGCGGTGAACGCGATGGCGGAGGCCTACGACGTTCCGGTGCTCTACAGCTGCCATCCGCGCAGCGCGAAGATGATCGAGTGGAGGGGCTTCGAGTTCGACCCGCGCGTGATCCGGCACAAGCCCCTGGGCTTCTTCGATTACAACCAGCTGCAGCGCAACGCCCTGTGCGTCGTCTCGGATTCGGGGACCCTCCCCGAGGAGGCCTCGTACCTCAAGTTTCCCGCCGTCTCGGTGCGCACCTCGACCGAGCGTCCCGAGGCCATGGACGCCGGAGTGTTCTGCGTGGGCTCCATCACGACCGAGCAGGTGCTCCAGGCCGTGGACTTGGCCGTCGCCATGCACGCCAACGGCGACGACGGGATCGAGGTGCCCGCCTACGCGGACCGCAACGTTTCCGCGAAGGTCATCAAGCTCGTCCAGAGCTACACGGGCATCGTGAACAAGATGGTGTGGAGGAAGTCTTAGCTCATGCAGGCACATAAGGTTTGTATGCTCGGGACAAGCCCCAATTCTAAAGGTGGTATCGGCACCGTTGTTAAGGGTTTTAACGATTCCGTTCGGCCTCAAGGTTACAGTTTCGAGCATATAGTTACACATGCTGATTACGGAAAAGCGGGAAAGTCGGCCCTGGCTCTAGCGGCATATTTTAAATGCTTGTCGAGGCTGACAACGAATAATTACGATTTGGTTCATATACATTCTGCCTTCGGAGCAAGTTTTACAAGGTCTATTCCCTTTATCGAGCTTGCGGCGAAAAGGGGCGTTCCAATAGTCAATCATTTGCACTCAGATGACTGGGAGATGTTTTACAACTCTGCCTCAGCCGAGAAGAGAAATTTGATTTCGAGGGTGTATGCCAAATGCGACAAGCTGATTGTGCTGTCTGAAGAGTGGCGTACTATTCTGTCCTCTGTTGTCTCGCGTGACAAAATAGTCGTTTTGGAAAACTTTTCACCCGTTTTCGATCCTTCGTTTTTGCCTGACTACAACTGCAAGGTAGTTGTGTTCATGAGCAGAATCGAAAAAATCAAAGGTTGTGACATCTTGCCGCGAATTTGCGAAATGGTTGTGACCCGTGTTCCGGATGCGTCTTTTCTGATTTGCGGCGAAGGGAGTATGGAGGACTCCCTTCGGAATGAACTAGCTGAGCGTTCGCTTGAGAGCAATGTCAAGCTTATGGGTTGGATCGATTCTGAGAGAAAGCTAAATCTGTTAAAGAGCGGCGCGCTGTTCTTATTGCCTTCATATGGTGAGGGCATGCCAATGTGTATTCTTGAGGCAATGGGCATGGGTCTTCCGGTCGTAGCAACCGATGTGGGTGGAGTGCCGAGACTAGTTGAGAACGGTATAAGCGGCTATCTCTGTGAGCCGGGTAATGCTGAGGCCATTGCGTATGCGATTGTCAACTTGCTCGAGCACCCAGAAATGCTGCTTCGCATGGGAGTGGAAGCAAAAGCCAGGGCCGCGAGCCGTTCTGTTGAGGCATATGGTGAGCGCCTTAAAGCGATATATGATGACTTGATTGGTGAGGTGTTATGAGAGCGCACCGCATCAAGACACTTCAGGTGTCCGAGTTGAACCTAATCATGCTCTTCCTCCTGCTTCTTTGCGCGCCAATGCTGGATTATGCGTTTGGGGGGCTGTTCTCGTTTGTCGATGAACTATCTTGTCTCATTATCTGCGCTTGGGCTTTTTTGAGGGCTTGTGAAAACAAGCTCGGTACGCATGAGAAGCGCTCCATCGCATACATGGTCATAATTTGCATTCTGGGGTGTTTTGGAAATCTGCTGTATGGTTTCCAAACGAACATATTTGGTGTAGCAGTTGACTTATTTACCTGCATCAAGCTGTTCATTTGCTATCTTTCAGCCAGAGTTGTACTGAAAGACAGGAGAAATTGTCTAAGTGCGTTCCAGACGATCAGTAAGATCTTTTTGAGCTTTGCCTTTTTGGGGCTCATCTTACATGTTACAGGAATAGTAAATATGGGCTCGGGTCGCATGATGTTCGGCGTTCCGTGTTATCAGTTCTTCTTTAGCCATCCAACTAACCTTGCTGCATACTGCGTGGGTTGTGCCGCTCTCTTGTTTGTTGATACGACACCATCGCGCGGCTGGATTGTCTTGTCGTGCATCCTCTTGATTGCGACTCAGAGGGCGAAAGCCATCGCAATGGCATTCGTTATTATCTTTTTACTTTTTTATAATGTGGCGAAGCGTGGTGACCAAGCGCCTTCAAGATGGGTGTTTGTCCTGCTTGGTATCGGATCGGCAATTCTGGCGATGGATCAGATTCAAGAGTACTTTTGACGTCAACTTCCGCGCGTTCGCTTCTCATGCAGGATGGAGTGGATATTGCGTTTAATTGCTTTCCCTTCGGATCGGGCTTCGCGTCTTTTGCAACCTATATGTCCGGAGCTTATTACTCGCCCCTATATTACGAATATGGACTTAATTCCGTTTGGGGGCTAATGCCTGCCAACCCCTCTTTTGTGTCCGACTCGTTTTGGCCTGCGGTAATCGCTCAGTTTGGCTTTTTTGGAACGCTCCTTTTAATCCTGCTATTGGGAGAGCTGTTTAAGTCGATTTCTTCGGATGCCAAAGGGAAAGGGGTTAGATTTGCAGCTTATGGAATCATTCCAATCTACTTGCTGATATTGAGCACGGCCGATGCTTCCTTTTTCAATTTCTACGGTCCTTATTACGCACTTGTTGTTGCGGCAATAGTTAATCTTCCATCTGAGCAAGGTGCATCCGTGTTGTCGGCTTAGTGCCCGAAGCTACGGTAAAACTAATTAGGAGACATTACGATGATAAAAAATTCTCGGCGAGAGCCATCCAGATCAAGTAGTTTTTTTCGACCCTGCCCTCTCGAGTCAGAACGTGGGTGACGAAATAATTTCATCAAGCGCTCGAGAATGGCTTTCACCCCTATTCGAAACGGACTTTAAGATGAGGGTTTCAACTCATCAGAAGATGTCCTTTCGCTATAGACGATATTTAAATGATTCAAAACTGATGTTTGTGCTGGGTTCTAATTTGCTGAAATCCGGCATGTTAATAGGTTTTAGACAATGGGATATTTCTCTTTTCGATGCTCTCCAGTTGAATGACGTGGTGTTGGTGGGGTGCGGTTGGCACTCTTACGAGAAACGGGTGGATGCCTACTCTTCTCTTCTGTACAAAACGGTGCTTTCTGACCGCTACTATCATTCTGTTAGGGATGAGTATACAAAGAACAAGATGGAGCAAATTGGGATAACCAATGTAATTAATACTGGATGCTCAACGATGTGGGGATTCACTCCAGAATTCTGTGAAAACATTCCACGGGAAAAGGCTTCGTATGCCGTTGCGACGCTTACGGATTACAACAGGGATCCCGTTCGTGATGAAGAGATGCTCTCAACGCTACTTAGGAATTACGATGACGTGTCGATTTGGCTGCAGGGGAACGGAGACCGTAGGTACGCCGCATCGCTCCCCTCATTCCGCAAATGTGGCACGATTTCTTCTACTCTAGAAGCTTTTGACGAAGTGCTCGCCTCGAAAGAGGTTGATTATGTTGGAACTCGCTTGCATGGTGGTATTCGGGCGCTTCAGCATGGCAGGCGCGCCCTAATCATTGCTATCGATAATCGTGCAAGGGAAAAGCACAGGGATTTTAACATTCCGGTGCTGGAACGCGATGCAATGGTTGATCTGGAAGCTTGGATCAAGGGGGGCAAGCGACCGACATCCATATCCCGATTGCGAGATAGATCGCTTCCTCAGGCAATTTGAACGAAGTAAAGAGTGTGGACGGTTGCCTTGATATGGAAGATAAGAGTAGATATACAAATCTGTTTTGAATGCCGCTCTTTTTGCAGTAAATGCATTTGCGACAAAAATTCGTAGTGTTTCTTTTGGTGCCTCTATACACGTACTTCATGTCATCGGAGGAGTATGGTATTGCCGATATGTCACTGACGGTAATCAGCTTGGTCACTCCTTTGGCGACTCTTTCGATTGCTGATGCTGCGGTGCGCTTTATCGTCGGCAACAGAAAAAAACGAATGTGAGTACGTTGCGATTGCATTTATCGTTACGTGCGTATCGGTGCCGTTGGTCCTTTTTTTAACACCTGCCCTTGATCTTCCGTTCTTCGGCGGCCTTGGCGGCTACAAAATAGAATTCGTTGTAGCGTATGCTGCTGGCGCCCTTTTGCAGTTCTGTAGTGAGGCCGCGCGCGGCATAGGGAGGATTAAGCTCATCCCCATATTCGCTGCAATATCTTCCCTGTTGACCTGTGCCAGTGCTGGAATTCTCATTGGCCTGTGTGGCTACGCAATAAGGGGATATTTTATTTCCGTTTCTGTTGGTCCCATGGTGGCAGCAGCGCTTTATTTAACCGTTGGAGACCTAGGGAAACTGGTGGTTGTGGGCGTCGGCAGTTTAGCAGCTCGGGGCTTTGCGTCTGGTTTTAAGCCGACTGCAGGGGCAATGTTGAGATATTCGCTCCCTTTGATTCCCAACTCTTTATTCTGGTGGATGGGGACTAGCATCAATCGGTTCTTCATTACAGGGATGATAGGAATCGGTGCCTCTGGACTTTTTGCTGCTGCCGGTAAGGTTCCAGGGCTGGTAAACACCGTATATGCAGTATTTCAACAGGCTTGGCAGCTGTCGGCATTTCAAGAGGCAAGGAAGGAAGGGGTAGATGCCTTTTTCTCACAGGTCTTTCTAGTGTTACAAGTTGTCATGTTGGCCCTGTGCTCAATCCTAATACTATTTGCCCCAACGGTGGCAGATTTGGTTTTGCAAGGTGAGTTTTATAATGCGTGGCCATTCATGACGCTCCTTCTTCTTTCTAATTTGCTGAACGTCTTTAATGCGTTTTACGGGACTGTCTATACCGCCACTTTGCACACCGGATACATCATGAAGACAACCGCCCTGGGCGCTGCTGCGTGCACCGTTCTGACTCCGTTGCTCATTATGCCTTTTGGCGTGGCGGGGGCACGTGCAGCATCATGTTGCGGAAACGCAATAGTGCTTGCAATGCGTGCCAAAGATTCAAGGAAGTATATAAAGCTGGACGTAGGATGGCGATATCTTGTGCCATCCCTTCTCATGATTGTTCTTCAAGTTCTGCTAACTATGCTGAGAGTTTCATTCTGGAGGGGACTGTCAGGCGTGCTATTTGTTCTGATCTTGATGACTCAGGCGATTAGGTTCATGCCGTCAAACTTTCAAATGAAGAGGCTCCACTAGCATCAAAATCGGTTTTGAAAAGACGAAGGGATAGGAGCATCATGTTCAGGCGGCGACTAAGTCCAAGGCATCGACGCTCCTCCATACACACCGCGAGGGACTCTGTGTGGTGGGTTCGTCGTCGTGAGCGGAGACGGGAACGAGCGAGGATTGCTGCCCACTTACGAAACGCCCCAAAGCTCGGCATTGCATTCGATTACTTCGACGCGATGTTCTTCTTCGCCGACTACATAGGCTCTTTCCTGCTGTTCCTCTACGCATGCTGTGGTGTAGAAGGCCCTATCGATCGACGTTTGACGTATCTGCTCGCGCTTTTCATGTGTGTGCTGTATGCCATTCGCGAGGCGCTCGAGTTTTTCAAGCATCTTGACGAGGACAATGAAGCTCATGAGTGCGTCTATTACTACCCGAAGTTGTATCTCCTGTCCTTGGGGATGATGTTCTTCTTGTCGCTCTGCACGGCGCTGTACATCTTGAATTTCAAGGATGGTCCAGGCGATGCGCTTGTCTACCGCTGGATCGCCCTGTTTCTGATTGTTCTTTACGGCCCGGGTGCCGTTCTTCGTATTCATTTCTTCGTGAGCTCCCTTGAAGGCTCTGGTCAGGGGCTCGTATCAAGCTATTATGCTCTGAGGAATTGGATGGGTAACGTTGCCGCCCATAGCAAGATGGGATATCTTGCTGGCGGGGCTTCGCCACTCCTGTCATTTCCCAGCAAGCGCGGGAGCGATATCCACGAGCATGATTCGCCCTTTTCCCATGTCACTCAAGCAAGGCAGAACCCATTGCTGTTCCTATCGCTTTGGAACAACGTGATCGAGCCCGAGATTCAGGGCCTCATCAGGGAAAGGGGCGTTAGGTGCGATGATCTGACGGCCGCAAGGGATAGAATCTACGCCGCCTATCTATATTTCAGCAGCTATTGCAGATCGGCCTACTATCAAGACGATGCCGCCCTGATTGATAGGCATCAGATTGCGGCTTGCCTAACCTATGCAGTGCTTGTGGCTGAGCCCCTCATGGTTGATTCGGCCTTGGCAACCGAGAAGTCCTATTATGCAAATGAGCGGCTTGCCTTCACGCTCGCTTGTTCAACCATGGTTTCTTTTCTTGTTCAGTACCATTCAGACAGAATACATGCGGGGATTGCGGACCACGACGAGTATCAAAAAATCGGGGCTGCACGGAACAAGCTGCTGCAAGAGGGCATCGCAGTGCCAAAGACCGTTCCTAATGAAGATTCATATCCCATGACCCTTTATCGATGCTTTCGTTTTACGGCTGCGGAAGGGTCGTTCAATCTGTTGAGCCTCGCGTCTCTGTATTATCTTTTGGAGAACGCTACGGTTGGAAAGCGGCTGTATGGAGAGATGCGCTCCTATTATTCGTTCGTGGCCGAAGAGGTGTGATTCAGATGCTGTGGATCATGATAGCAACCTTTATTCTCACAGTGGTGGCGAGCGCCGCTATTGCTCTCGAGTATGCGAGAATCGACTCCATTGCCGTCGATTACAAGGTTGAAGAGTTCGAGCATGCCGTGGGCAGTTCCCGTGCCCATCGAAGCCGTGCGGACGAACTCGACTGTGCGCGGGGAAGGGGCTGAGGAGAGTTGCTAGCAGCCCTGATTCCCGTCCAGTTCCAATCAAAAGTTTGGCTATCGACCCCATAGAACTCTATATCGGAATCTATATCTGAAAATAGCGGGATATATCTGAACTCAGATATAATTTCAGATATAGATTCAGATATAAGGAGGGCTGAGTATGGGCATTCCGGAACGCGAGACCTTGTCAATCGAGTTTAAAGTGACCGCAAGACAATCGCGGAGGGCGTCATTGTCGACGAGGTGGTTGCCCTTTCCAACACTGATGGAGGCGAGCTATACATAGGCGTCGAGGACGATGGCGTTCCCACTGGCGCCCAGCCTCAGCATCGAGACCCTCTGCAGATGAACGCTATGATCGCAAACAAAACGGTACCATCCGTTTCCGTGCGGACAACCATCTTGACGGAGAGCGGAAAGCCCGTCGTTCGCATCGAGGTCCCGCGATCGGCAAGCGTTGTCGCCTCGGCTCAGGGGCGCATCTTGCGCCGCCGCCTCAAGGCGAATGGGGAGCCAGAGAGCATTCCCATGTATCCATATGAGATTTCAACGCGGTTGTCTGATTTGGGCCGTCTTGATTATTCCGCCCAGCCCGTCCCCGATACCACTCGTGAGGATTTTGATCCCGTGGCACGGGAGAACCTGCGAAATATAGTTGGGAAATACAACAACAGCGACAAAACGCTCTTGGAGCTCAATGATGAGGAGCTCGAGAAGGCGCTGGGGTTCACCACGACCGTTGCAGGTCGAATCATGCCGACGTTGACGGGCCTGCTCATGATCGGTCGCGAGGATGTTCTCGCAAAGGCGGTTCCAACTTCGGAGGCGGCTCTTCAGGTCCTTGTGGGCACGGATGTCAAGGTCAACCTCACGTACAAGGGCTCTCTGCTGCGCACTATCGAAGACATCGCCCATGCGATTAAGCCATGGAATCCCGTCACAGAAGTTTCTCTTGGGTTGTTTACTAGCCCAGTTGAGACGTTTAACGGCCGTGCCATACGCGAGGCGCTGGTAAATGCGTTTGGTCACAGGGACTACTCGATGCTCGGAAGGGTCCGCGTCTTGATTGACGATATGGGCCTCACGATCTCCAATCCCGGTGGGTTTATCGAGGGCATATCAATCGACAACCTCCTGACCGCCGATCCCCATGGCAGGAATCCGTGCCTTATGGACGCGCTCAAGCGCGTGGGCCTTGCCGAGAGAACGGGACGCGGGATCGATCGAATCTATGAGGGGTCTTTGCTGGTGGGGAAACCGCTCCCAGACTATTCTGAATCGGGGCCGACGTCTGTAAATCTTTTTATCGCCCGAAGTGAGCCCGACCAAGAATTCATCAGACTCATCGCGGAAGAGTCGGAGAAGAGGTCTGCCCCGCTCCCGCTCCAAACGCTGCTCGTGCTCGATGCACTCAAACGCCAGCGCCGCGCAACCATTGAGGTGCTGTCGAGAACTGTCGACGTGAGGAAGAGCCAGCTTGTTCAGGTGGTTGAGCTGCTGGTCGAGTCGGGTCTGGTTGAGGCAGTCGGGTCTGCCGCCCACAGGGAATACCGTCTGAGCTCGAAGGTCTATAAGCGCTCGGGACAAATCAAGGAGTATGTCCGACAGGCGGACATCGATTCGATACGCTATCCGGAGCTCATCATGAGGCTTGCCCGAAAGCAGGGGCAGGTATCCAAGAGGGATGTAGCTGAGTTGTTGCACGTCGGCCCCGATACTGCATACTACGAGATTAGAAAGCTCGTTAAGAGCGGCGATCTTCTGGCTGCAAAGCGCGGGCCTGATGCCTATTACGTGCCATGTGTCTGATAGATATCGAACGCCTATATTTGACCTAGATGGCAGTAGAGCAAGATGGGCGGTTCCGCCGTCCGGTTAAACGGTTACAGTAGATGTCGAGCAGATGGACGTTCCGGAGCTGTTCTAGTCTTTCCTAGATGCCTGCCATATCAATGAGAGATCGGAAGTCGAACGGCCGCTGGGGGCGTGAGATGAAGGCTTAAGAGGTGGAAGGATGTTAAGGCGTTACGTATTGATTGCGAGGTGCCTCGCCCTTCTCGACCGCGCCTAGCACGTGCACAGTTTAAGACCCGAATTTTACCCTTATGCGAAAGGGGCGCCCCATTCTTTCCAATGAGACGCCTCGGAGCTTAGCAAGTTTTCCGGTCGACCTTACAGCGGCAACGCAGTCATCTGCGTGTACACGCGGGCCTGGTACTCGCGGTCCAAGTCGTACAGGCCCTTGGGATCGCTGCCGAACAGCTTCATCTTGGTGACCATGTCGCGAGCGTTGGCCTCTTCCTCGCCTTGCTCTTTAACAAAAAAAAGTCGAGCATGCGCAGCGCGCGAATGTCGTGCGCCTCGTGTGCCACCTCATAGCAGTGATGGATGAGGCTCGTCACGTACTCCTCGTGGGCCAGTCCGGCAACGAGCGGGTCCAGGTCGTTCTCGAAGTGCATGCTGGGCTGCTCAATGGCGAACATTGTGGGCTTGTAGTCGTTGTCAAGCAGGTAGCGGCGCATTGCCATGGCGTGGTCGACTTCCTCCTTGACCTGGATTTCGTACCAGTTTGCGAAGCCCTTGAGGCCACGGTCCTCGTAATAGTCGGCAAACGTGAGGTACAGGTATGCGGAGTAGAACTCCTTGTTAATCTGCTCCTCAAGCACCTTCGCGACGTTCTCGTTCATAGCCATATGCACTCCTTCGGTCGATCTGGCGCGTGCGCGCAACCTGAGTATACCGCCGCATGGCACGGCAAATTGACTATGGCTGCCAGGTAATTGCCGGCCTGTTACGGGCTGGCTGCGCCCACGTGGAAATGCAAGGCCACGATAGATTAAACGAGTTTTGAACTGCTTTCCGTGCCAGCTTTGGCAGAGCTCCCGTTCCGGCGCATGCCGTTTGCGGGGTCGCGGGGCACCGCGAGGCAGAACCGAATCCCGCACGGGTACAATGGGCGCACGTATACATAGAGAAAGGTGCGTCCCATGCTCGCACGCCCGCATTCCTCATCTCCTGTCCGCGTCATCTGTCAGCGCCGCGCCTCATGCTCGCTGCGCCTTTTCGCCACGTTCTGCGGCCTCGTCCTCGCGCTCGTCTTCGCGCTTGTTGCCCCGGCGACTGCCCATGCGGACACGTACTCGCTTCCACGCGTGAACATTCAGGCGCAGGTTATGGAGAACGGCGACCTCAATGTCACCGAGGAGCGCACCTTTGCCTTTGAGGACACGGTTAACGGCGTGTACTGGAGCATCCCCTTTGCGCAAAACGAGCAGGGCCAGACCTCATCCGTAACGGTCTCCAGCGTGTATGAGTACGACGGTTCGGTCGGTGAGGGGGCAGAGGCGGACGCTCGTCGTGCCTCCCAGCCCATGCAGGAAGTCGCCTCCGCGGAGCCGGGTGACCAGCACGTTTACACGGTTTCGGACGAGGGCGACGCCCTTGAACTCAAGGTCTTCGTCCCCCGCGAAGATGGTGATGAGGTGACCTTGTGGGTTTCGTACACGATCACGGGTGCCGTGATGGCGTGGCCCGACACCGCCGAGCTCTATTGGCAATTCATCGGTCCCGAGTGGGAGGAGGATGCCGAGGACGTCGAGTTGAACGTGATGTTCGCGGGGGCTTCTGAGGGCACGCCGGCGACCACTGGCACCGATGATGCCAATTTCCGCGCATGGGGCCACGGTCCGCTTGATGGAAGCGTGGTGCTCGATGATGGGGATGTCGCCAACCCCGTGGTGACCCTAACTGCCCCGCGTGTCCATGCGGGCCAATTTGCCGAGGTTCGCGTTGCGTTCCCGACGGATTGGGTGCCCGGCTTGGCGGCGATGGGTGATGCGCGCCTGGACACCATACTTTCCGAGGAGGCCGCGTGGGCGGACGAGGCGAACGCCCAGCGCGAACGCGCCCGCACGACCGCCACGGTCGGTACGGGCATCTTGACAATCGGCCCGGCGGCACTCTTGGCGATAGTGGTGTACCTGCGCAAAACCAAGTACACCAGCCCTAAGCCCGTCTTCGAGGAGACCTATTTCCGAGACCTCCCGTCCAACGACCACCCCGCCGTGCTCTCCGCGCTCGTGTACGGCGGCTCGGTTCAGGATTGCGCCTTCGTGGCGACCCTCATGAAGCTCACCGACGACCGCGTGATCGCGATCGACCACGAGTCTCGTACCGAGAGCCGTTTCCTCGGCCTGGGCGAGAAGACCGTCGAGGAGTACTCGCTCAAACTCGTCGCACGTGAGCGCGTGGACGACCCCATCGATCTGGCCGCGATCAACCTGTATTTCGGTGCAGGCGCGAAGAACGGTGACGAGGTCAGTTTCGATGCGCTCAAAGACGGCGAGGACGCGGGTGATCTCATGCAGGAGTTCAAGGACCAGGTGATGGCCGAACTTGAGCGCCGCAACCTCACCAGCCTGGTGCCTGCTGGGTTCAAATTCGGCATGGGCGGCATCGGAATCGTCCTGATGATCGTCGCCGTCCTCTTCATTCTCTACACGGACGCGGCGAATCTGCCGTTTATGCTGTTGGGCATCTGCCTTTCCGTTGCGGCTATGATTATTGCGGCAACTGCGAAGATGTATACGCAAGAGGCCGTCGACCTGCTCGATCGTTGCCAGGCACTCGAACGTTGGCTCGAGGACTTCACCAATTTGGACGAGGCCGTACCCGGTGACCTCATCCTGTGGAACAAGATGCTGGTGCTCGCCGTTGCCTTCGGCGTGAGTGATGAGGTTCTGCGTCAGCTCGCCGATGCCGTGCCGCGCGAGCTGCGCGAGGACGAGAACGGCATGTATTACTATCCCAGCTACTGGTGGTACTACGGACACGGGCGGCTGGGCTCGCCCATGAGTGAGATGCATGATGCGTACCAGGCTACGATCGCCGAGCTCGCCTCGAGCTCCGACAGCTCGGGCGGTGGTTTTGGTGGCGGCTTCTCCGGCGGAGGCGGCGGGGGCGTTGGCGGCGGGAGGCGGCGGCAGCTTCTAACGCGCATTCTGGTGGTGACAAGTTGTATCTTTCGCTTGTGGGGCGCTCTCGTGCCCCACAAGCACATGTGCATGCCAACATCGGGCGTTATGTAACGAAAATTCAGAACGGCTCGAGTAGACGCCATCATCGAACGGTTGTGACCTGCGGAAATGCCGACCGGATTTCCCTGCTACTCGCCTCGTCCGAGAACTCGTTACAAACGCCCGATTCGCGGCAGACAGAGCATATTTCGCGCGAAGAATTCGGCTTCGCGCGGTGCGAAGTCCGAGGGATCCCGTGATGCATGCGAGGGCTACAGGACAGCGACGCCGATCCTAGGCGGAGAGGTCCAGTCCGTACACGTACATCTCGCGGGGGAGCAGGCGACGCTCTTCGCGCGTGCTGCGATACGTGCCGGCGCGTTTGAAACCGTGGTGCTCATAGAACTGCCAGGTGCAGTCGGTGTCCGTGTAGAGGAACGCCTGGCGCGCGCCCTCTTCGGTTAGGTACGTGGTCGCCGCATCGATAAGCACGCTGCCAATGCCCATACCGCGTGCCGATTCGCCAACCGCGAGCAGGGTGATCTCCGTCGACCCGGCAAAACCGCTGTCGCTCAGCAGCTTGTCATTCTTAGACTCGGCGAGCTGGACGCCCTTCCAGTAATTGGCGGCAGCCTCGGGTTCAAGTTCGCGCATGCGGCGGAAGTAATCTTTGGACATGATGAACCAGCGCTTGTGGGCACGGATGCGTGTTGCGCTCGGACAGGCGAGAACGATGCCGCACGGCTTGTCGTCGATAAGGGCCACCTGCGAGAAGGGGGAAATGGAGAGCGAGTATGAGAGGTCGTTGCAGGCCTCGAGAAATCCGTATTCGGGCGAGGGGACTTCGGTGTGCCACGCCTCCTGAATGATGGCGGCAATATCCTCGAAGTCGCCTTCGTCAAAAGGCCTATACGTTACGCGCGAGACCATGGATCCTCCTGTCGTCCTCTCGTTTCTACCACCGCAGCGTGCACGTGTTGTGGTGCGTTCGTGGAACCCGTCGCTCACCTCATATTTTTCGCGCAAACGCCATGGTTTCTCGGCAAGTTCTTCAAATCGCGCGCGTGAGCGATGTGAGCGTTTGCCGCCTGCGGTACAGTAAGTGCATGTTGGATAGCGATGCGCACGCTGCTTGCGGCGCGTCACCCCTGCGAAGGAGGGCACATGGCAGACCTTGGAAAGGTTTCGCGCGCGTTGATTTCGGTTACGGACAAGACCGGCGTGGTTGAGTTCGCGAAGGCGCTGGCGGAGGAGTTTGGTGTTGAGATCATCTCCACCGGCGGCACCGCCAAGGTTCTCGTCGAGGCCGGCGTTCCCGTCGTCCCGATTGAGGAGTACACCGGCTTCCCCGAGATGATGGAGGGCCGCGTCAAGACGCTGCACCCCAAGGTCCACGGCGGCCTGCTCGCCCGTCGCGACTCCGAGCAGCATATGGCCGAGGCTGCCGAGCACGGCATCGGCATGATCGACCTCGTCTGCGTGAACCTCTACGAGTTCGAGAAGACCGTCGCCAACCCCGACGTCACCTTTGCCGACGCCATCGAGCACATCGACATCGGCGGCCCCTCCATGCTGCGCTCCGCCGCGAAGAACGCTGCCGCCGTGACCGTGGTGTCCGACCCCGCCGATTACGACGCCGTCCTTGCCGAGATGCGCGCCAATGACGGCGCCACCACGCTCGAGACGCGCCGCCGCCTGCAGGTCAAGGTCTACACCACCACCGCCGCGTACGACACCGCCATCTCCACTTGGCTCGCCGCCCAGGTCGAGGGTGCCACCGCCGCGCCGCTCACCGCCGAGGGCGAGTTCGCCGCCCCCGCGTCCATGGGCATGAAGCTCGAGAAGGCCCAGGACCTGCGCTACGGCGAGAACCCGCAGCAGGCCGCCGCGGTCTACCGTTTCGACGCCGCCAACGCCCCGCTCTTCTCCTCCGACGCCCCCCTCGTGGGCGCCGAGCAGCTCCAGGGCAAGCCGCTCTCCTACAACAACTTCCTCGATGCCGAGGCGGCTTGGAACGCCGTCCGCGAGTTCGACGAACCCGGCGTGATCATCCTCAAGCACCAGAACCCCTGCGGCTCCGCCGTGGCCTCCGACGTGACCGAGGCATACGACCGCGCCTTCGCCTGCGATCCCAAGAGCGCCTTCGGCGGCATCGTGGCCGTTAACCGCGAGGTGCCGCTGTCGCTCGTCGAGCACTTCGCCGACCGCGACAAGCTGTTCGTCGAGGTGCTCATTGCCCCGTCCTTCACGCCTGAGGCCCTCGAGCGTCTTGCCAAGCGCCCCAACCTGCGCGTCCTCGCCACGGGCGCGGCCTCCGGCCATGCCAAGCTCGAGATGCGCACCGTCGACGGCGGCATGCTCGTCCAGCGCGTCGACACGGTCGACGAGGACCCGGCCACCTTCACGTTCCCCACGGAGCGCAAGCCCACGGACGCCGAGATGCGCGACCTCATGTTTGCCTGGAAGGTCTGCAAGACGGTCAAGTCCAACGCCATCCTCATTGCGAAGGACGAGATGGGCATTGGCATGGGCCCCGGTCAGCCCAACCGCGTCGATTCCGCGCTGCTGGCCTGCCAGCGCGCCGAAGAGGTCTGCGGGCGCCTGGGGTGGGAGGCTGGCGGCTACGCCTGCGCGTCCGACGCCTTCTTCCCGTTCCGCGACAACGTTGACACGTTGGCTGCCCACGGTGTGACTGCCATCATTCAGCCCGGCGGCTCCGTGCGCGATGAGGAGTCCATCGACGCCTGCAACGAGCATGGCATCGCGATGGTGTTCACCGGTACCCGTCACTTCCGTCACTAAGTAGCAACGGGCTGCTGCGGGCTTCCCAGGCACCGCACCTTGGGGTTCAATCGTCAGGCGCCGCACGTTAGGCGTGCGCCCTCCTCTTTCACCCCAATCTGCGGCACCTGGAAAGCCCTTGCCGGTTTGGAGGGTTTTTAGGGAACCTGGAAAGACCTCACCGACCTGAATCGAGCTGGGTGGTGTGCCTCGACTTTCCTTTGCCCAAGGGTGTTGTATGTGATTTGAACGTGCCGGGGAATTGTTTTCCCGGTACGTTTTTGCTTAGGAGGATTCGCCGTGAGCGACATCGAACCGTTCTTCAATTCGGCTGAGGAATGCGCCGCGTACGAGATGTTTTGCGCCGAGCAGGATCGCGGTCTTGAGAAGTTCGAGCTGGCCGACCCCGCCTTGGTGTGCCGCTGGCGCATGAACCGCCGACAGGTTCCGCTCATCAACCGCCACATTCGAGCGTTGTCGCAGCGCGTGGTCAACGGAGCGCCCCTGACCACGAACATGCTTTCATGGGCCAAACAACACGTTGAATGGTCACTCGCGGCAGGGGAGTATGAGGATCCGAACGGCGTGCTCATGCTGGTGATCGATGTGAACGGCGATGCCCTTATGAGCGTTGGGCCGTATGAGCCGCTGGCGGATACGTCGCGTGCCGCGCTTGTGTCCCGTGCCTCCATCGCGCGTGCGGAGGCGGCGGGGACCGGGGTGGCGCCCGAACTTCTTGGCGTGCTTACCGCCGATGGTCGTGTGTTGCTCGCCGCTGCGCCCGGCGAGGCTCTTTGCGGTGCCGCTACGCTGGTAGAGCAGCTTGCTGCTGTTCGCGGTCATGCGGTTGAACGTTCACTCGTGGACGGCGTGACGGCTGAGCAGGTTGCGGGCGCTGCGGGTGAGGGCGATGCCGTGTTCCTCATCTCCGACGAGCACGGCGTGGTGGTCGAGCGCGGAGCGACCAGCGGTGACGCGGCGCAGCTCTCGGCTGACGTCCGCAAGCTCTTTGTCTGATGTGCTACGCGCAACCGTGCCCTTACCCGCGCCGCCGGTCTCCCTCAGCCGCATTCCTGCCGCGAAAGTTAACTCTCGCAGCCCGTTTTGCCGCGAGTCGTGTGTATCGTTCCGCGAAAGTTAACTCTCGCGGAAGAAGTCGCCCCTCATGCGGAGGCGATCGCCCACCCGCGCCCCTGTGCCGGCTCCTTACATTGATGAAAGCTCTTCGCTTGCCGCTCTCGCTGCGAGGCTAGGCGGGGCATAATGAAAGCACGACAAAACGTCAATCGGCTGCATGCGCGCGGCGAACACGCCCTCGCGCACGAGGCGGTGGAAGGGAAGTGGTGGCATGGCGCGCATATTCGTGGTCGAGGATGACGCCCCCATTCGCAACGAGGTCATCGAAGTGCTCGAGCGCCAGGGCTACGAGGCGTCGTACTGCCTTACCTTCGATCACGTGGTTGAGGATATCCTGGCCGCCCGCCCCGACCTCGTGCTGCTCGACCTCACGTTGCCGGGTACGGACGGCCAGCTCATCTGCCGCGAACTGCGCCAGCAGTCCGACATTCCCGTCATCGTGCTCACGTCGCGCGTGACCGAGGTCGACGAGGTCATGAGCATGACCATGGGCGCGGACGACTTCATACCCAAGCCCTACAGCGCGCGTGTGCTCGTCGCGCGCGTGCAGGCGCTGCTGCGTCGCGTCAAGGGCGCATCGGATTCCAGCCGCGCGCTCGAGCACAATGGCGTGGCTCTCGACTTGTCGCGCTCCACGGCAACCGCAACGCAGACCGGCCGCTCCATCGAGCTCACCAAAAACGAGATGCGCATCCTCTCGCTGCTTATCGCCCATGCGGGAACGATTGTGAGCCGAGAGGCGATCATGCGCGACCTATGGGACTCCGACGCCTTTGTGGACGACAACACGCTCACCGTGAACATCAACCGTTTGCGCACTACGCTGGAAAAAATCGGGATCACGGGGTATCTCACCACGCATCGCGGTCGCGGCTACTCGGTGTAGGGGTGCACGATGAAGTTATCCGAGTTCCTTGCTTCGTCATGGCCTCACATGGCGCTTGCCTGCATCGCGGCGGCGCTTTGCGCGTTCATTTCCGCGGTGGGCGGCGCGGGGTTTGCAGTGAGTGCGCTGATGGCCTTGCTGATCGTGGGGTCGGCACTGGTGGCGCTCGTTGTCGATTACCGCCGAAAGCGCTCATTTTACGCCGACTTGGTTGCATGCATCGATGATGTCGAGCATCCCCTGTGGATCACCGAGATGATGGATAGACCCGAGTTTTGGAAGGGCGCCTGGCGTACGAGGCACTTTGCCGCGTTTCCAAAGCGGCCAATGATGACGTGGCGGAGTATCGTCGTCAGACTCAGGATTATCGCGAGTACGTCGAAACGTGGGTACATGAGGCCAAGTCGCCCTTGGCGCCCCCCACTTGATGTTGGAAAACCTTATGGAGGCGGCGCCCGCCGACGAGACGGGAGAGAAGCTTCTTGTTAAGACCGAGGCGCTCGGCGAGGAGCTCGATCGCGTTGAGGGCTACATCGAACAGGCTCTGTTCTTTGCGCGCTCCGAGTCTCTTGATCGCGATTACCTCATTCGCGCCTATGACCTCCAGAAGCTCGTGGGCGACGCAGTTCGCGCGAACGCGCGCGTGCTCATCGGCGCCCACGTGTCGCCGTTTCGTAGAGGGCTTGACCACACGGTGTTTACCGACGAGAAGTGGATGACGTTCATCCTGGGCCAACTTATCCAGAACAGCGCGAAGTACGCCCAAGGAGAGGGTGCCGAAATCGTGTTTACGAGCAGACTGGTGGATGAAGGGCGCGCGACGGAGCGCGTAGAGCTCGAGGTCCGTGACAACGGCTGCGGGGTTGAGCAAGCGGAGCTGCCGCGCGTCTTTGATCGTGGGTTCACGGGTGACAATGGACGCACGGGCAAACGCGCCACGGGCATTGGCCTGTACTTGGTCAAGCGCCTATGCGGCAAAATGGGGCTTTCCGTGCGGGCGGACGCGCGCCCGGGGGAGTTTTTCGCCGTGACCATCGGGTTTCCCACCAACAAGATGCATTACTTCGAATAGGCGTGCGCGGAGCCTGAATCCATGTGGTCCCGATGACGATCTGGGGATTTCGCAAAAGGTATCAGGATGTATCAATCACGTTGTGTAGTTCGTAAAACGGCATAGAAAAGAAGTATCAGCATCTGCCCGGGGCATTGTGGAGCGTCCTTGCGCTCGGCATACTGGGGCCATGGTTCGTCGAGCGCTTGCTGCATGGGGCAGCGGGCCCGGCGCGCGAGAAGGGGTGCAAGATGGGTTTTCGTGACGACTTCCTGTGGGGTGGAGCCACCGCTGCCAATCAGTGCGAGGGCGCGTACAACGTTGACGGCCGTGGCTTGGCCAACGTCGATGTGATGCCGCACGGCAAGGATCGCTTCGCGGTGGGTATGGGCGTCCGCAAGATGCTCGATTTCGAGGACGGGTACTTCTATCCGGCGCAGACCGGCATCGACTTCTACCACCACTACAAGGAGGACATCGCGCTGTTCGCGGAGATGGGCTTCAAGACCTTCCGCATGAGCCTCGCTTGGACCCGTATCTTCCCCAACGGAGACGAGACGGAGCCCAATGAGGCCGGCCTCGCCTTCTACGAGGACGTGTTCCGCGAGTGCCAAAAGCACGGCATAGAGCCGCTCGTCACCATCACGCACTTCGACTGTCCCATCCATCTCATCAAGGAGTACGGTGGCTGGCGCAACCGCAAGCTCATCGACTTCTACAAGAACCTCGCCCGCGTGCTGTTCACCCGCTACAAGGGCCTGGTGAAGTACTGGCTCACCTTCAACGAGATCAACATGATCCTGCACCTGCCGTTCATGGGCGCCGGCCTGGTGTTCGAGGAGGGCGAGGACAAGAAGGCCGTCGAGTACCTGGCTGCCCATAATGAGCTGGTTGCCAGCGCCTGGGCCACCAAGATCGCGCATGAGATCGACCCCGACGTGAAGATCGGCTGCATGCTCGCCGCCGGCAGCTACTACCCTACAGCTGCCGCCCGGAGGACGTGCGCGCCGCCAGCTCGCCACCAGGACAACTACTTCTTGTCGACGTCCTAGAGCCGCGGGACTCGTCCGGTCCTACGCGCTCAAGAAGC
>ENA-OPZN01000238-OPZN01000238.1-human-gut-metagenome-genome-assembly--contig:-NODE-238-length-20214-cov-3.313088_pt1 | contig 20214 bp, 23 predicted proteins | sample MGYA00242483_ERZ504503 | MGnify/ENA primary metagenome ERZ504503 (study PRJEB26092, sample SAMD00036285) | human gut metagenome | host: Homo sapiens | study: EMG produced TPA metagenomics assembly of... | reverse complement strand
CTCGCCCTGTGCTACACCTGGTCCACTTGGACCGCGACCAACCTGCGCAATCCCCTGTGGCTCGACGCGTTGATCCTGCTGCCGCTCATGGCATGGAGCTGCCGGCAGCTGCTGCGCACGGGACGCTTTATCGGGCTTTCGCTCCTCGTGGCAGCCGATGTCATCACCTGCTGGTACATGGCCTACATCACGCTGCTCTTTTGCTGCCTGTTCGTGCTGTTCGAGCTCGCCGTCATGATATATGACGATGAGGTGCGCCCCGCGCGCTCGTGGATCGCGGGGCGGGCGGTGAGATTCACCGTGGCGATTCTTTTGGGGCTCGGCCTCTCCGCGTGGACGTTCGTCCCCACCGTACTTGCCATGATGGGCGGCGGCGCAAAAACCGCCGTTGGCATGTTCCAGACGTATCCGACGGCCCTCATCAGGGGATTTCTTCCCTTTGCATGGAATATCGACCACGCACCCCAGTTTTATACGGGCCTGATCCCCCTTGTGTTGGCGATCTCCATGCTGTTTGAGAAGCGCATCGACAAGAGGCTTCGCGCGCTGACGCTCGTGTTCGCCGGGTTCCTCGTCGTGAGCTCGGTGCTAGGGCCGCTCATGTACGTCTGGTGCGGCTTCCGCCAGCCCAACGGGTTCTACTGCCGCATCGCTTTCCTGTTGAGCTTTTTGGAGATTTGGGCAGCGGCGTTCCTTCTCATGAGACGGGCCGCTTGCCGCGCCGAAGGTTCGAACACCCGCACCGTCTCGTGGACCGAGGCGGGCGGGCGGTCAGCATGCGCCGCCCCCATCGCGCGCAAGCTCGCACCGTTTGGTGCGCTCGTGCTCGTCCTCGCGGACCTCGGCTTCACGCCCACGTGTGCTGGAACCAGCTCTACATCAACTACCCGCAAGACACGCATGACACGTATGTCAACGATGCCGACACGCAGGTACGCGAGCTCAAGCAACTCGACGCGGACGCCTTCTACCGGGTCGATAAGACATACAACCGTGCCGGCGCCGCGTTCAACGAGGGCATATCGCACGGATTCAACCAGCTGTCGACGTACTCCTCGGCAAACAACCCCCAGGCCGTCGCGTTTCTCAACTCGCTGGGCTACAGCTCCGAAGGGGAGTTCTCGAGCGTCTACGCCGCCCCCAACCTCGTCATGGACAGCCTGCTGGGCGTGCGGTATATAGGAACGTGGAGCAAACCGGTCGCATCGACTGAGACGACGCTGCCCCATTCGAATGTCACCTCGCCCGTGTATTACAATCCCCACGCGCTCTCGCTGGGCTATCCGTGCGCGAATGGTACAGACAGCGAGTCGACGCTCCAGGGCGACGACCCCTTTGAGCGCCAAAAACGCCCTGTTCGCGGAACTGACGGGAATCGACAGGCCGCTGTACACGCAGCTCCAGGGTGTCGAGCAGGCAAGATCGGATGCGAGCATCACCTGGGCCGTCGAGCTGCCCGCTCACACCATCGGGTACACCTACGCACAAACCGGCGTTGAGTCCGACTGGTCCCAAAGCGTCGGCTGATCATTGGCGACGAGATGATCAGCAGCGAGGCGACGCGCTTCTCGCACACGTTCGCGCCTTTGGGGAGTCCGGCGACGAAAGCACCCAGCATGAAATCAGCATGGTGCAGGGCTCTCCTGACACCCGGATTCCCCCCAAGAGCCAATGCCTGTTCTATGCGCTGAACATCGACGTGTTTGAGGAGGGCATTGAGCAGCTGCAATCGCGACAGTTTGTCCCTGACGTGTTTGAAGACGGGCGTGTCGAGGGCACATACAACGTGGAAAAGCAGACCGTTCTTGTGCTGTCCATCCCGTACGACAAAGGCTGGAGCGCAACAATCGACGGCAAGGAGGTCGCACTCTCCCCTGCCTTTGGCGGCGGAATGTCGCAAATCCAGGTTCCCGAAGGCTCTCACCGTATTGAGATGCGCTTCCAGTCGCCCGGCTTTACAGTCGGGTGCGCGGTGAGCATTGCCGCACTGGCGGCATGTCTTGTCGTGGTAAGGGTGCAGAAGCGAGGTGGGCAGACCCGTTAACGTCTGCCCGTCAGCTTAAACCGCGCACGCTTGGCGACGCCACATGCGCCGAGCGTGCGCAGCGACAGCCAGAATTCACGGGCGGCGTATGCGGCATGCGCCAATGACGACGTGACGCGAGCGTCAAGCCCAAGCGTCTCGCAGAACAAGCGCTTGTGCTTTGGGGAGATCTTAACGCTCGATAGCACTATGTCTTTATCCATGGCGGAGAACATGGATCGCATGCCTTCCAGCACGACCGGGTTGTCAGCGCCGTCGTCGTACATAGCGCCGTCTAGATATCTGAATCCCCGGATATAGTGGGACTCGATAATCGCACTGTCGCGCACGCCGATTCGCTGCATGCAGCCGAGCATGTCGAGCCAACGATCAAACGGGAGGCGAATCGCCGCATTGGTTGCATGGTTGCGGGTTGAGCCGGGCAGGTCGGCTCGATAGCAGTAGTAGGCATTATTTAAATAGACGATCGACTCGGCCTGACATAACGTGTCGATGAGAAACGGGTTGTCCGCCCATCCAGCTCCGGGATATTCAGGAAAACGAATGTGATGCTCGCGGAGGAAATCTAGCCTATATATGGCTGACCATATCGCAGGATGATGCTCTATAAGCACTGGATGCTCCGACAGGGCGAAGGGACCAAAACGACGCCCCATGCGCACCGTCAGCGGACACCTTGTGCGCGTTTGCTCAGAGTCCGATCGGTCCCAATCATTGATGTTCCACCAAGGGGTCTTGATGACATCGATCGCCCCATCATATGTGCTGGCAAAGGAAAGCATGTCGGCATACATGCCCGGTTCAATCCAGCGTCGGGCTCCACGATGGCGAGCCACTCCCCGTGAGCCTCGTCCATGCCACGGTTGCACCCGGCACCGTATCCAGCGTTTTCCTTGTCGATGATACGAATGCGATCATCCAGGGCGGCGTGCTTTGCAACAATTGCAAGCGAGTCGTCGGTGCTTCCGTCATTGATGCAGATGATCTCAAGATTGCTATATGCCTGTTCTCTAATGCTGCTTAAGCACTGATCGAGATACTTCTCGGCGTTGTAAATCGGCACAATGACCGAGACGAGTTGATTGGCTTGAGTCGCTTGCATCTTTCCGCCTCCGCATCGAGCGAACATACTGTCCAATTAGTCTCATTATGATAAAACGAGCACCGCCCAAATACTCGAACTATTTGAGAGTCTCGCACCCAACTGAATCAGGGATCTCCACATATTCTTTACTTCGCTGGCGCTTTTGGCGAAGACTGATTAGCGAGCTCCAGTCGACTCAATTCGTTCTAGATGTCCATGGACCAGCATCGATAAAGAGCGATTACCAACGCCGTTTGCATCACATCGAGAAGCCCGATGTTCAACCATATATCCATAAAAGGCGACCCACGCCTCTCAAAGGGAACTGGGTCGCCTCAAGCAATTTTAACGGATACCCCGAATCGCGCGAATAATACTTTTACCAAGCTCTCGACGAGCTGATCCCAACGGCGCGATAGGGTCAACATCTTACGAAGAGGACTTCTGGGGGATAGGGCAGGCTCATGTATGAGGTAATCAGGTAGGCGGCCAGAACGATTACCTGCAATCGAATGCTGGAGAAGGGACTCATAAAATGGCGTCTCGCGTGCGTAGCGCCAATAGAGCTCACCACGATCACATCCCGCCAGCTTCCAAGGTTTCTCGAAACCAGCGTAGTGAACGATCTTTTCGTTGGAACGGGACTCAATGAACGCATCAAACATGTAGGCTGGAGCAAAGGTAAAAACCTTATTGATACGGCCAAAGCAGTCGATCATGACGTTCCAGCTGTAATCGAGATATACGACCTCTCCCTCACAATGCGCGTTCAAGACGTCCTGATCGTTGTAGATGAATCGGTCGTCGGAGGCGAACTCAAGCCATTCCTCCATCGTGTGACGCGAGCGCATGGCCCTCGTGTTCAAGACGAGGACTCCGGCCTGGAAATAGCTATAGGGGTCTTTCATGCCAAGGATCTCCTTGGCATAGGCGAGGCGATCGCCACGCTTCATATTAAACGTTGGCGACAAAATCGATATCGTGCGCGGCGGCCAGCAGCGAATCGCCCAGATCGGTAGCGAAGAGCTCGGAGACATCCCCCCTGATGATCAAGTCGGAATCGAGATACAGAACCTTGTCGTAATACGGCAGCAGATCTTGAATCAAGAAGCGATAATACGTCTCGACGCTGATGTGCGGGTTATTCGTCGTGAGGTTATATTTCTCGATAACCTGCGAGACATCACAGAAGCCAAGGTTGACGTTGTCGTAACTTGAGAAGAATTCGCGCATGATCGCCTGGTTCGCACCGGAGATGTCACGATGCAAGACGGTGATATCGTAGCGATAGTTGTTCGAGGCGTTCGACAGCATCGAGTAAATTGTCGTAGTGAGCATCGGCACGTAGTTGTTATCCGATGCGAAGACCACGGGAACGATCTGGCGAAGGTCGTCGAGGCGCACGGGCATCTTGAGTCCCGGTTTATAATCAGGCTCCTGGAAATGGACACACTGCAGGCGTTTAATCGACAATTCCGGATGCATGCGCTGTTGATGGAGCAGGTAGATGTTGAGAAGCCGCTCAGACAGATGGCCAGGGGTGCGGACGCCCTCACGGCTGTACTTGCTCATATCGGTGGTGTTCACGAATTCTTCGAGAAGCGGGAAGAGCCACTCGCAATAAGCGCGGAAGATATCGCGCCTCATGATAAACATGTTGCAGAAACAGCCCGTATGACCGGAGAGGAACGCGCGGGCGTCCTGGGAGTACTCGGGGTGACGCCTTACCAGTATGTCGACGACACGGTCGAGATCTTCGACGTAGAGATGGTCGGCGGCATCATACTGGGAACGCAGCGTCGCTTCGGGACCCATGTAGGAACGAATATCTTGGACCACCGTGGTCGCGATGTCGACACCCTCGAGCGCCTTGTAGATCGACGCGTCATCCAATGGTACTTTGCCTGGGAAACCTGGTCGATGCGGCCATCCATGATCTCGCCATACGAATTCTGCTCATGGAGCTCGGGGGAGAAATCGAAGTAGCGACGGTAATGGCAGAAACCGATATAGGGTGCATCGATGTTCTTCCACGCCCAATACTGAGTCGTGAGCTCGCAATACATGGAATTGAGCGTGGAGATGTTCTCACCCTCGTCATCATGCAGAGCCCAATCGTAGCGCATGTCGCGCATGGAGCAACCGACCTGTACCGGCTGCAGGACTTTACTATCGAAAAGGTCGACGCGCTTATGGGTGGAAACAAAGATGCGAACGTCTTGTTCATCGAAAGTGCGTAGCCTGGTGCGACGGCGCAAATCGTCGATATGCCCATGGGCGGCGTTGTAAAACGCCTGATACCGGCGTGAATGCGCCGCCTCGTTGCCCGCAAGCTCCCGAGCGGCCTCGTACCACTCGAGGAACGACGCGCCCTCGTCCAGGGACTCATCCGCCTCCCATGCGGAGTACGCAGCATCGCGGGCGAGACGCATCAACTGGACAGCGCAAGCGATATACGAGGAGCGGACGCCAGCCGCACGCGCCGCTTCGACCTTATCGCAGTCCGCGACACGATTCGACCAGTCATTGAACAGCAAGTCGAAAAGCTTCCAACGAGCACCATGGAGCATTCCTTGGCAACGGTCGTGCCCATACGCTCCGCATGATTTTTGATTGCGCAGACGGAGGACCAGAACTCATGAGCATCCTCGGCAAAGTCCTCGATAGAAAGCGAGGAGCCCGAATTGACCCCGCGGCCATAGTTGTAGAGCAGTCCAACGATATCGTTCCGCGTGACCGAACGGGTCGCCATGGCAAGCGTTACGAAGCTCTCATACGCATCCTCGGCACGGCCCAAATCAGCCCCGGTCATGGAATCGAACGCGCGCTTCAACAGCGGCGTCGCAAATGCACGTTGTGTGAAACGCCAATCCTGTCGATAACCTCCCGCGCCCGGAGAGAAGACGGCGCGCATGATGCCCTCACCAGTCAACTCCTCGAGAGGCGCGTTAATATAGCTCTCGAACTGACTGGCCTCGGAAGTCCCTACGCCGCAGTCCTCCACCTTGATACCAAAATGCAGCAAATCAACAGGATTCGCCCGAAGGGCGGAATCCAGCTTCGTAAGAAAGCCAGGAAGGAATTCATCATCTGAATCAAGAAACACGGTGTAGTCGCCAGTAGCAAGCTCAACACCCTCAGCGCGCGTGCGGTGCAGCCCGCGGTTGTCGGCGCGATTGACAGCGATCACACGGGCATCACTAGAAGCGATCCGATTCAGAAGCATGCAGGTATCATCGGTGCTACCGTCGTTGATAACGATGAGCTCGATATCGCGGAAATCCTGAGACAAAACACTCTTAACGCAGGCATCCAAATAGCAAGCGTTGTTATACGAGGGGATGCAAACAGAAAAACGTGGCACAAAAGCCTCCCATTACTGACATTGTTACTTAAATAATACCTTCCAGAAGGCGAGCTCAACGAATCTTCTTGACTAGACGGCAGAGCACGTGATGCAGCAATGTCTCCGATTCATCGCCCTCAGCCTTTGATTGAGGAAAAACTCTGCCTTAAGCTCTTGCTCACGAAGCCCAAGATCGCGAATATGGCCCGCCGCAACATCGCGATACTCTTGATACAGCCGATACGCCGCGTCCGATGTCGCAGTGACACCAGCTACCTCAACCGCATGCTCTGCCCATGCATACCACGCGAGAAACCGTCTGTTGTCACCTGGAACACCCCCAGCATCCCAGACGGCGTACGCCTCATCGCGAACGAGTCTCATAACTTGCGCCGCTGTGGGAACGACCCCGAAAGCGCTGGACGCCTGCTCGAAGACCTCCTGAGAAAGGACAGGGTCGTCGCGAACGTCCCACTGGGCAAAAAGGAGCTCTCCTAGACGGCTAGAGAACCCGTCCGCCGCATCGAGCGCCACACGAGCGAGAAGCGGATCGCACTGTCCTTCAAGCTGCTCGGCGAGTTGGCGGGAGACCCGGGACACCAGCCAAAGGAGGCGGCGACCCGCGACCACAATGGCAACGAGAACGATTTGCCCCCGGTCGCCCCGGTGCCATAGTTATAACGGTAGCCCTTGATGTCGTTCGCGATCACTGGGCGGCTGGTGTGCAAAGCTATTGCGAAGTGCTCGAGGCCGTCCTCTGCGAAACCAATGCGCTCATAGGGAAGAGATTCAAAAGCCCGTTTCACGGTGGACGCGGCAAAAACGCGCTGCGTGACACGCCAATCAAGCTGATACCCACCCTCGAGCGTATACGCGAGCGAAAGGATATCGGTACGGTCTGCGACGTGCAGCCGGGCGTTCGCCTGCGATTCCATGTCAGTGACCTCAGCGGCATCGATCGCAAAAGACGCAACGATTTCCATACCGAAATGAAGGTAATCAGAATTCGTCCGAGCCAGGCGCTCGTCCAGCGCCGTCAACGTCCCCGGCAGCAACTTGTCATCAGAGTCGAGAAACAAGATGTAGTCACCGCGAGCGCGCTCGACGGCTGCAGCTCGGGCGCAATGAGTCCCTTGGTTTTCTGACAACATGACAGGCACCACGCGCCGGTCATGGACAGAAGCGTCCATCAAGATGGACTCAGTCGCATCGATGCTGCCGTCGTTGGCGACCACGACTTCGAAATCCTCGAAATCCTGAGAAAACAAGCTTGAAAGGCAGTCGGAGAGATAGTCCCCGTCGTTGTATGAAGCTATGCAGATAGAGAATCGGGGCACGAAAACCCTCCAGGCTGAACGACTTCATAAAGATGAAGAACGAGATGATGACATCGCCATTGTACTAGACCGCTGACAATTGACAGATGCGCGGTGAACCACTGCGCCTCTCCGCACATGAACCGAATAGAGTAATCGAGCGTCGACTCAGAGGAGCCATGGAATTCATCAACCGACTCATGCAGCCACCCCTACCAGCTGATCATTTCAAGCGCACATTCATCGACTCAAACAAGATACCCGGATGAACATGGATCTCGCATCGAAAAAGCGTGCAGCGATTGCCGGCACGCATTGAGCGGCCAACGAAACCAAAGCGCGGTTTGAATTTGAAAAACACGACGCCCAATACGTGAACCTCGAAATTGCGACGTTGCAGGCGTTCCTCGAGCTCGGGAGAGATCCTTGTAAATGAGCACGAGCGAGGACCTCGGTGAGTCGAAATTCGCACGGAAACTCAAAGTCGTCAACACGGGATGCGAAACCTTTCGCTGCGTGGCCTCCTACCCATCGAGACACTAAAGCAACGCAGGGTCTACATGGATAAGGTCGAGCCCTGTCACAATCTAGCCTACGCGAGCAACGGGCTGTAGCAGTTTCGCTCCGACCGCATGCAAACAGCATCCCGGCGAGAAAAGGACGGACGAGAAGGTGGCCGCCTCATCGCGATCGACTTCGTCGCGCTCCGCATCGAATCCACGCGCGGGCACTACCCCGCGGCTCTCACCGACCCATGCTGTGCAGACGCCGACCACCACATCCAACTCGCACCCTTCATCAAACTTCGCCATGAAGGACATCGCTATCACCACGGACTTCTCGACCAGATCGCGGCAAACGACACGCTGACGGATCATATCGAAATCACGGACGGCGAGACGGGCCTATCGAAGCCTGCGCTCACAAGCTGAGATATCTACCTCTCGTGCAAACGTCATTCCGCACTCATCGCGAACATCTTGGGCATCCCAGGATCTTACGCATGCGCAGCGAGTTATGCACATTATCCGAACACGATGCGCTATCTGGCGGAAACCTGCCGTTATCCGGATCATCCCATCGAAGACAGAGAGCTCGAGATCGATGTCACCGCCATAGTGGCAACCAGCATTGAGCAGCGCAACCATCCCGTCGTACCAGAGGCGATCCTCAACCCAACCGACGTTTGGCTGGGCGCGATCAAGGAGCCCTGCCGCTAAAGCAAAGAGCGGGCGGGCCGATCGACGCCGCATCCCTTCACGCGGATCGCGATGTCATCCGCGTGAAACCGCAAAGCAGCAGGATCACGCAACAGCTCGAGCATAAGAGCCCAGTCACCAGGCTCGAATCTAGATTCATCGAGCTCCCCGTTTTCAAAGGGGATTCGGAACTCATCGGCCCAACGCTCGGCAAATTCTAGATGGTGCGCTGCGAAAATACGGTCGTAATTCCACCGATATGTACTGAACTGCTGTCCAAAGAGGTCACAGAGGAAGGCAGCAGATCGAGCGGGATCGGCACGACAGAACTCCAGAGCGCACGCGAATTCACCGCAAACCTCGAACACCTTGTTGTCCGACTTCACCGAGGATTCGACACGGTCAACGCGGTAGTGTAGATACGCTGCATCGACAAGGCGCACACGCCGTGCGGCCATCCAGGAGCGCAGCGTAAACGAGGTGTCCTGAAACGATGCCCCCGGCGTCTCGATAAAGCTGATGCCGTTCTCCTCGAGCATCGAGCGCTTGTAGATTGCCGCCCAGATCGAGGGCACCGTCCGCAGAATCTGGGGATAGCGGCGGGGATCAATGACGCATCCGTGTGGAAACGATGCAAACGGGAACGAACGGACATCAGCACCGTCGTATTCAAAGTAATCAGCCTTCACAATATCGAGCATCCCGAACCGAGAGCGCGCGACGAGCTCCTCGAATGCATCGGGAGAGACGAAGTCATCCGACTCGACGATACCGATGTAATGGCCGCGCGCGGCGCGCATTCCACAGTTCATCGACGCCCCATAGCCCGAGTTCCTTTTGTCTATAATCTGGAATCGGTCGTCGCGTGCGGCATACCGCTGAGCAATCTCGAGTGAAGAATCGGTCGACCCATCGTTTATGCAGATGAATTCGATATCCTTCAGCGTCTGCGCTTCAAGACTATCGAGGCATTTCGGCAAATAACGTTCGACATTATAGATGGGCACAAGAACTGATACGCGTGGCTTTTTCATCTTTCACCTAACCATTGCGTTCAAAACGGGCACAAAGCCCGTTGGCGACATTCTTAACAGCGACCAGAAGAAGCCCGAACATCACAGAGACCAGGACGACGACCGGGGGCCTGACGCCAAGATCCCATATAACGCTATGGGGCACATAGACATCAAGCATGTTGATGACGAGCATATGGATCAGGTATACGTACAGCGTGACGGAGGAAAGCAAGCGAAAGCCTGCGCTGCGGAATACACCGCGTTTCTGGAACCACGGCTCGGCGCCCTTCAGCAGCCCGAAGACCGCGCAGGAATAGCAGGCGCAGAACACGTGCTGGATATTCAGGTAGAAGTTGTCAAAGTCTGCAAATTCGCCCGAAGCAACCGTATGGCCGATATTGGTCTTCAAGGTCATGCCGACCATGATGGCAAGCGACCCAACGATGACGAGAGCCGAGACGCCACGTGCCCTCCTATCGATCTCGACATGATGTTGGACGTAATACCCAAGTAGATAGAAGAAGATGGGTCCTGTAAGATACGGAATGGCAAAGAGACTCAGCAACGCATGCGTCGGCGCGAACCGGTTGATCAACGGAATGACGGCTGTCGAGACGAAGCTGAGCGCGAGCAGATAGCGGAGGAGCTGCTTATTCCGCGCGGCGTAAGATAACAGCGGGGTCACTAGATAGAGCCCTATAATCGAATAGATGAACCAATAGACATCGCAGATCTGATTCGTCAGCAGCTCACTTACGAAGTCCGAGACACTTGGCTCGCGAGCCGAAAGGCCGAATGCGCCCGGCGCGCAGCAGGAAAGCACGTAATAGAGCAAGCTGAACCCCACCAGTGGAACGACCACACGCTTCAGACGCTTTTTCAAAAATGTCTTCGTGTCGTACTTCTCGCGATAGCTGAGCAGATTCGCGCCGCTCATCATGAAGAAGACAGGAACGGCAAAACTGAACAGCGACTGGACGATAACGGACAGGAACCACAGAAGGTTGCCCTCGTTCAAAAAGACAACGGTTGAGCAGTGGAGATAGACCACCGCCATACAGGATAAGATGCTCAGCACATCCATATAGATTGTTCGACGCGCCATCATGCTCTCCAGACTCGAGGCGTCCCAATAACTCGGCGGGCCGATCGTCGAGGCGATTGTCCCGCGCGTATCATCACATCAGCTCGTACAGCTTGTTCTCCCCATCATCGAGCACGAGCTTGAAATGCTGATCCGACGGATCAATTTTATCGAAGGTGGTCCAATGCACGAAGGGATACAGGGTATAGGGAGACCACAACGTATGCTCCTGGAACGGTTTGAAATTCGAAGTGCCCATCACAAGGACATAGCGCGCACCAGTGCGCGCAACCGCTTCCTGGACGCAAGAGTTCGATCCGTACTGGTGAATTTTGCTATGAAGCACAATCGAGTCGCTCGATTCATCGTCCAGCATGAACGATTTATAGTAGACGTTGACGCCATAAAGGGAGTAGCCGAAAACCGAACCATCGAAGGGGTTGTTGAAGACAATGTCATCGCCGGTGACCTCGGCAACACGCTTGAGAAACGCGCTCTCATCAAACGTCAGCAGCTTGTTTTCGTCTGCTTGTTCTCAGCGGTCAGCTCCGCATACGCCTCATGGAACGCTCCCTGGGGATAGCCGAAATTCGGAAACATGACGTTCGCATAGGATACGGCAACGCCGAACAGGATCGCCACGCTGAAACGCGCGGCGCGAGGTGCCTTAACCCTTTCGGAAAGAGCACGATAGAGTGCATCGGTCAGCGAACCCAGCCCCAACGAGGCCAACGGAACCGCCAGCAAGGCGACCGACGCCGCCGTGCGATGGGGGTCCGTATACCAAAACCGGCAAGCAACTGCTTGAGCGGACCTTCCGTGGTGATTCCCACAACGTAGATTGCGCCCATAATGGCATAACTCACGGCTAACCAACGGTCGTCCCGCCTGAAAGCGAGCAGGAATCCTACTGCGACGAGCGCAGCGGCCAGATACTGGGGCAGGTCGCGGCGCAATGCGAGGCTCAGCAGAGTCCAAATTCCGTACGGGACAGAATACAGACTCTCCCAGTTGAAGGTGACGACCGATTTGAACGCAGGCAGCTTGAAGCAGACGATCCAAATGGCAACGGTGAAAAGGGCGAAGGCGAGGGCCGCGGCAACACCGGCCCCCTTAGATGCGAACGCGCCGCCCTTGACCGCGCGCGAGGCGAACCCAAAGAGAGCGTGGCAGCAGAACGGAGCGAGGAAGACCGCAAGCAAAAAGACCGTATTGGGCTGCAATGCGGCCAAAGCGATGCATGCGACTACGAAATGGAAGGCATACAGCAACCGTTGCCCAACCGGTCTTGCCGGGGACCAGGTCGAGATGAACAGAAACGCGACCTGGGGGGCACAACACATCGAAGCCATGTTCGGATAGAGTGGACCGTAGAGCAGCAAGCCAAACGGAAAGGCTACGAACATCATTGACGTGAACGCACCTGCAAGAATGATGCCCCGCCTTTGCCGGAACAATACCGAATGTAGCAGATACGATCCCACAGGATATACGAACGCCATGAAGGCGAGGAGCGACGCGTTCTCAGCAGCGGTGACGGAATAATCGAACAAATCGACGCCCAAAGCGGCGAAAAGCGTGAACGCGGCGGGATAGAAACCTCGGTTATCCGGCGTGGGACACGACTCTATCGGGAGATCGAGCGGATAGTATCCCGTATTGAGAATGGAATACTGCCCGTCTACAGCCATCGTCTCGATACGGCCCATGTGCGCGAGATTATCGGAATACTGAACGAAGGATTCTGGGCCATCGAGCGGCACGACGAAGATGACCATCGATACCAGGAAGCCGATAACGACGTAGAGCGGTAATTCCGACAAGTGAGCTCCCCAGCGGTCGACGCGCGAACTCGTGAGAGACGAGCGCAGGCGGCCGCCAAGGCCAGCGGACAGACAGCGCGAGACAGTGTATGCGCGTGGCAGCGCGCTATATTCGCAGGGAGCGTCGACTTGAGACCCTTCAGACGCGAAATGGGTCCCCGAAAGGGACTGCGCCGCCGTAGTCGCTACGGGCCCCTTGCGCGAGCGGACACAGCGAAAGGCGACGGCAACCAGACCGGCAACGGCGCAAACCACCGCAAGTGACGCAACCATCACGGTGGCAGAAACGCGAGCACCGAGAACATCGTAGAAGATGCCAATGGCACACAGGACCGCGATGGAAACCAAGGGGGCGACACCGATGGATACCGGGGTCGAAAACCCGAAGGATCGCAAAGACAGCATCGGGATCAGCAGCACCGCGATATCGAAAGCAACGAGCATAAAAAAAGCGAACCAGGACAAACCCATCACCATACACAGACGAAGAACGAAACGAACAAGTTGCAGAATTATAGAACAGGAGGCTCGCAAGCCCGGAACGCCGCGAGCAGCTGATCGGCTGTCGAGGCCCATGAGCAGGAGACGCGAACATGGGCGTACGTGCGCTCCCCCATCAAAGCGAGCTCGGAGCGTGCGCCGGACATGCCTCGAAGCGTCTCGGCGAGCTCGGCCGCATCGGCTTTCCTGAGGATATGGCCGCAGGATTCGTCGGGTATCACCTCAGACGCACCCCCCACATCCGTAACTACGCTCGGGGTTCCACAAGCCGATGCCTCGAGTAGCGAGGTTGAAAAACCCTCAGAGCGGGTCGGCAGACAGAATACGTCGGACTGGAGCAGAAGCGCAGCGATGTCGCCGCTATCAAGACGGCCGGCAAGGTGAACGTTGTCCAACCCGCACCCCTCCACCTCCGAGCGCAGCGGGCCATCGCCGCAACGACCAGATGAGGAATTCCGTCGTCGCCGTCCTTGAAACACCGGCGTAGTCCTGAAGAAGCTTGAAGGCCTCGAGCAAGACGAAGATGCCTTTCTCGGGTATCAGGCGCCCCGTGAACGCCGCCATCATGGATTCGCGCGGAATGGCAAAATCGGAACGAAAGTCGCGCGAGGACGCCTGGGCACGGTACGCATCCGCGTCGATCGAGTTGCTGATGATACCCCTAGCCTCGATACCGAAATGACGCAGCCAATCGCAGCTCTTACGAGAGATACCGTAAAAATCGACACCTCGACGCTTGAGCAGCGCCGTAACAGCATCCTCGTAACGCGCTATCACGGCATCGGCAAAGCTGCTCCCCAAAGTGAGGTAGGCCGAGCCATGATCGAGGACAATGGGGCGAAGACCGCGACGACGCGCAAATGCGGTACCGAGAAGGGAGTGGATGTAGAATCGCGTATTCACGAGAACGCCGTCGAACGCCATCGAATCGAGTGCAGAGACGATGGACCTGAAGCAAGCATTCTTGATGGGGACGGGATAACGGCCACCTAGAAGCGACATACAGGGGAAGCGAAATACCTCAATATGGCCCGTGCGACCATCCGGCGGCGCTCCGTCGAGAGCCTCACGGCCATCGGCCGCAGCAACGCCCCGCACGTCGATGAGCTCATGGGGACCCAGGTCGCCCGTATCGTTCGTCACGATGACGACCCGATGCCCCCTGTGCGCAAGCTCCATCGCAAGACTCTGCGTAAAGCGCTCAACACCACCCATGCTTGGTGCATACAGTGCAGAGAATATGCAGAAAGCCGACAAAGAGACCCCATTTCCGGTGAATTGAAACGATTCGCGAATAAAGAGATGCACGCATCTGCGCTTTTGCATATGGCACACCCGCACATCGACATTCTGCCGTATCATATAATACTGCGCTTTACGGAATATTAAAAAATAAGGATTGCATTAGGAATGTCAACGCTCGTCATCATCCCCGCATACAACGAAGAGGAATCGATAATAGCCACGGTCGAAGAGCTTCGTGAACAAACGCCCCAATACGATTACGTGATCATCAACGACGGGTCGCGCGACCGGACCTCCGAACTGTGTCGCGCGCGCGGATACGACATCATTGACCTTCCCGCAAACCTCGGCCTAACCGGCGCTTTCCAGACGGGCATGAAATACGCCCACCGCCACGGCTACGACCATGCGATCCAGTTCGATGCGGACGGCCAGCACATCCCTGTCTATATCGAGAATCTCGTCCGCGATATGGAGCAGACGGGCGCCGACGTCGTTATCGGCTCACGATTCGTCACACAGGACAAGCCCGCCTCGCTCAGGATGCTGGGATCGAACCTTATTTCTGCGCTCATACGCCTTACCACCGGAAAGCTCATCAAGGACCCCACTTCGGGCATGCGTATCTACAACCGCTCGGTAATCGAGCTGTTCGCCAGCCGCGACGACCTATCGCCCGAGCCCGATACGCTTGCGTTCCTTATCAAGCGCTGCGGTATGGACGTGGTCGAGCGCCAGGTTTCCATGCGTGACAGACATGCCGGTGAGAGCTATCTCACCCTGTCCAAATCGATCAGCTATATGTCCGTCGTCTGCTCCAGCATTCTGCTCTCACTCTGGTTTAGGAGGTAGCATGTCTCTCGCCCTCAGAATCTTCCTTTTTGCAAACGCCGTCGTTGTCCTGTTATTCGTAGCGAAGCAGATCAAGAAATCGGCATTCGAGACCGCTGACGCACTGTATTGGCTCGTCTTGAGCTCCAGTCTGGTCGTGCTCGCCGCCTTCCCCGAGATCGCATTCTTCTTCTCCAACATGCTTGGGTTCCAGTCGCCATCGAACTTCATCTTTCTCGCGATGATCGCCCTGCTACTCATCAGAGACTTCAGGCTGCAGAGCGACCTCATTAAGCTGCGCCGCAAGGTAACGGCACTCACGCAGGAGATTGCGCTGCGGGAGCATGATAGCGAGCACCAGGCATCCTGGAAGAAGACCAAGTGACGGTAATGACCCAACCGAGCAGCAGCCAGAACAAGATCCCAGCTATCAAAACGGGAGCGTAGGATCATCGCAATCGCCTCCTAGCTTTGGCAGTCCTCGCCCGGCCTTTGCCTAGACGACGAAGCCCCGTCCGTCGATCGAATCAACTTGTCGCCGACGTGGAGGTCGCGGCCCCCTTCGGCGCTAAACGCAGGCATCACGGGAAATACGGTGCTCACAGGCCTGGCAAAAGTCTAGACCGTAGGTGATGGCTGACTCGGATGGGGCAAGAATCACGACACTCCACTCGTCATGCCGGCTCGCCCCCTCAATGGCAACAGGGGCACGACGCCTGGAAGCGTCGAACCCCGATGTAACTCAGACCGACGATCGGACTCTGAAAAGCAAAGAAAAACCGCTACTCGCTCGACCAGCTGGTCCCATCCGGGAATCGCAGCAGCAGCGGGAGATGCGTGCGACGGTTCTCAGGTTCGGGCAGCTTTTTCCAATCACCGTACATCTGAACGAGATAGCGCTCCCATTCTCGCGGAACCGGAAGATCAATCCCCTCAAACGAAAGAGTTGAGACGGGAAGTAAATCCCCACCCGATACCCTTGAACATTGGGCCATGCCAACTCCAGCACGACATCGTCTGGATGCAACTCCCTCCTCACGATGGCACGATCGAATCGCCGCTTGATGCCCTCACGAGAGAAGATGCCCTTTACAAGGTAATGAACCGCGCGACAGCCCACTGCCTCGATGCGACCTAACCCCCCTCCATGCGGAACGACAATGGTCTTCGAATGCCAAAGGTACGAAGCGGACTGCCATAGTTTCGCCGTGCGACGCTGCTTCGCCTCAATGCGCTCATCCGGCTCAAGAAAGTCATAGGGAAAGATATCGACGAAGATACCCTGGTCGCAGCCCGCCTCCTGGGTCTCCCTTGTCGCGAACACGGTACCATCGCGGTAGACCTTCGCAAACATCCCCGCGAAACCGGGGGTGTTGCCGAACGTATGAAGCGAGTACCCATCGGGAAGATGGCCCCGTGCGACCTCGATGAAGCGATCGAAATCAGATCGGAGCATCGCGATGTCGATGTCGTCGTCCCACGGGATAAAGCCCTGATGCCGAGCGGCCCCCAGTAGCGTTCCCGCATCGATGAACCAGGCGATACCGTGCTCATCGCAGAGTGCGGCGATTGTTTTGAGAATTTCAAGCTCGTTGAGCTGTAGCTTCTTCAGCGCTTCATCCTTATTCACACTTACTCCTTATGCATCGACCGTACGTTGACGCAGCTCGCGAAGACGTGCGCGATCCGCCAGCAAGAGAGTATGACGGCGACGCAGTATGCAAACGCGATGGAATAGCTCACACCGTTCATTCCACATGCATCTACGAGCACAACCGAGGCAGGCAGCGAGATGGCGCACCCTGCAAGATTGGCGATGAGCGTCCCCCTCATATCCCTCATCGCAATCAAAAGGTCCGTCACGAACGCGATGCATGCCGCGAAGGCAGAGCTCGCCAAACCCGCATACATCAAGAATCCGTATTCGGCGATTGCGCTACCGAAGACCAGTCGCAAAAATGCGTCACCGAACAGAAGAAAAAGGATACCCCCGCCAATAAAGATAACTGCAAACGAGCAGAACACCCGTACCAGAAGCTTTACGAAGCCCGTCAAATCCCTCGATCAAGCTTGGAGGCAAAAATGCCCAGAAGCGGGGCGTAGACATAGGAAGAGCATGCCTGGATCAGCACGATGGGCGTGCACACCGTAGCGTAGATGCCAAGGGCCGACTCCCCCTCCGTCATGCGAGGTATTGCCTGGCCACGGTCACGACCAGTGAGCAAGCGACAGTACCAAGCACCGCGGGGAAGCATTCGACGAGCAGGCGCCGCACACCGTTCCCGGAGAACACGGGAACCACCGACGATAGGCTTCCCGCGCGGCGAAGATCGTAGGACATGACGGGGAGCGTCGAGACGATCATGGCGACGATAGCGATTTCAAGGTTGTTGGTGAAATACAACGCGAGCGCAAACGACAGGGTGAACAGTATACTGCGGGCAAGCATCGATTTACCGCAGTAGTCCATACGCGCATGTTGCTGGTCGATTCCGTGAAGGACATCGATGAACAAATCGATGAATCTGAACGCGCTATACAGGCAGATGGCGAGATAGGCGTTCGCAGGACAGGTGGCAACCATATAGCCTATGGTAAGCAGCGCTGCCAACCCGATGGTTACAATGCGAAAACCGACGTATTCTCCGCTGGAAGTCTTCTCATGGATGTCGGAAACCTGATACGAGCGAATCTTATAGAGAGCCACGGGGGGCAAAGACGTTCGAGACGGCCATGGCGAGCGCCAGCACGCCGGCCGCGTCATATCCCCGTTGTAAGGCGCACGATCAGGACCGTCGTGAGCCACTGACAGCCCGAATAGAAGAGCGAACCGATGGAGTTCCAGGCCATATTGGCTTTTACAGAAAGCTCGGAACCCAAGCCATCCCCCAAACAAACGCGTTGAACATGCACCTTGCGGCTACATCTTGGAACAGCCCTGTGAAGTGTTCAGTTTCATTCGTTTGTTGTACTAAAACGAACACCATAAGGCAGCGGGACACCAATGACCACGAAGAGGCATCGATGAATATATCAAAGAAGCAATTCGAAGTTCTAAACGTCCTAAGAACTGCAGAAAATCCCAGTCAGCGTGCCATCGCCCAAGCGACGGGCGCCTCGCTAGGAACCGTCAACCGCATCGTGAAGGAACTCGAAGACGAAGGCCTGACGAAGGATGGCACGGTGACCCCTGCGGGGTTCGAAGCCCTCCATCCCTTCAAAGTTGATAACGCCATTATTATGGCAGCGGGGCTCTCAAGCCGCTTCGCTCCAATCTCCTACGAGAAGCCAAAAGGCTTGCTTCGCGTTCGGGGTGAGATCCTCATCGAGCGCCAGATCAAGCAACTGCGCGAAGCGGGCATCAACAACATTACCATCGTCGTGGGATATAAAAAGGAATACTTCTTCTACCTTGAAAGCAAGTACGGCGTCTCGACCGTCATCAACGACGAATACGCATCGCGTAACAACCATGCTTCCCTGATGAAAGTCCGCGAGCGCCTCGGCAACACCTATATTTGCTCAAGCGATGACTACTTCATCATCAACCCCTTCAAGCCCTACGTTTACGCAGCATATTATTCCGCTCAGTTCGCCGAAGGGGCCACGAAGGAGTGGTGCATGACCACCGGTGCCCAAGACGTCATCAAATCCGTCTCAATCGGCGGATCGAATGCATGGTATATGCTGGGCCACGTCTATTTCGATCGCGCATTCTCGAAGCGTTTCGTCGAAATCCTCGAAGCCGAATACAATCGACCTGCAACAAAAGACAAACTGTGGGAGGAGCTCTATATCGACCATATCAAAGAATTCTCCATGACCATGCGCGGATACCCCACAGACGCCATCAACGAATTCGACTCCCTTGACGAGCTGCGCGCGTTCGACCCCCACTTCATAGAGAACGTCGATACTGACATCTTCGACAGCATCGTGCAGGTTCTTGGCTGCACGAAGGCAGAAATACGCGACGTGTACCCACTCAAGCAGGGTCTCACCAACCTGTCCTGCCACTTTAGAACCGATGCCGGTGAATACGTGTACCGTCATCCAGGCGTGGGAACGGAGCTCCTCATCGATCGCGAAGGCGAGGTCGCCGCGCAAACCGTCGCCAAGAAACTCGGCCTTGATGATACCTTCATCTACGAAGACCCCACCCGCGGCTGGAAGATCAGCCGCTTCATCCCCCGACTGCTCGCAGCTCCGATCCCCGCAATTGCGCGCAAGTAGCCCATGCCATTCAGATGGCACGGGCCCTGCACGACAGCGATGTGGCCGTGGAGCGCACTTTCGACTTCTACGATGAGGCCAAGCGATACAAGCGTCTACTACTCGAAAAGGGCCCAATCGATATCCCCGGATACCACGAGATGGCGGCAAAGGTCGATCGACTCGAAGCTTTCATCCGGGCAGACAACGCCCCCCGCCTGTCTTTGTCACAACGATTTCTTCATGCTCAACTTTCTCATCGACGCATCGGGCAAGTACTACCTCATCGACTGGGAGTACGCGGGCATGAGCGACTACGCAAACGACTTCGGAACCTTCTGCGTCTGCTGCGAGCTCGGCGAACAGGAAGTCGACGCGCCCTCGAAGGACGGCATAAAGTTCCTGTTGGTTTGAAATGAGGGCGGGCCTCCCTTACCTTCGGATTGTCGAGATTCGAGGAAGAGGAGACCCGAGATGAATCTTACCGTACCGGCCGCCGTGGCGGCGCTGGAG